>Ga0182027_10014890_pt1 | contig 10737 bp, 12 predicted proteins | sample 712E1DmetaG_FD_121300 | JGI IMG/M metagenome (GOLD analysis project Ga0182027, IMG submission 121300) | Permafrost microbial communities from Stordalen Mire, Sweden - 712E1D metaG (Illumina Assembly) | ecosystem: Environmental > Terrestrial > Soil > Wetlands > Permafrost | place: Sweden...
GGCGGCGTTGACCGTCAATGTTCCGCCGGCGATCACGACCCAACCACAGAGCCAGACGGTGACGTTGGACCAAAATGCATCGTTCTCCATTGTGGCAAACGGCACCGCTCCTCTGAGCTATCAGTGGAGCCACAACGGCACCGCCCTGGCCGGAGCCACCACTTCAGCGCTGGCGCTTAGCAACGTTCAGACGACTGACGCGGGCAGCTACACAGTGGTGGTGACCAACATTGCCGGTTCGATTACCAGTTCCGCGGCGGCGTTGACCGTCAATGTTCCGCCGGCGATCACGACCCAACCACAGAGCCAGACGGTGACGTTGGACCAAAATGCATCGTTCTCCATCGTGGCGACCGGCACCGCTCCTCTGAGCTATCAGTGGAGCCACAACGGCTCCGCCCTGGCCGGCGCCACCGCTTCAGCGCTGGCGCTCAGCAACGTTCAGACGACTGACGCCGGCAGCTACACGGTGGTGGTGACCAACATTGCCGGTTCGATTACCAGCGCGGTGGCGACCTTGACCGTCAATGTTCCGCCGGCGATTACGACCCAACCACAGAGCCAGACGGTGACGTTGGACCAAAATGCATCGTTCTCCATCGTGGCGACCGGCACCGCTCCTCTGAGCTATCAGTGGAGTTTCAACGGCACGGCCGTTTCCGGCACCACCAATGCTTCGCTGACGCTCACCAATGTTCAGACGACGCAAGCCGGCAGCTACACGGTAGTGGTGACCAACAACGCCGGCTCGATTACCAGTGCGGTGGCGACCTTGACGGTGACGAACCCCGTCGTCACTCTATCGGTCGCCAGCGGCGCAGGAATGACTCCCTCTGGATTCACCCTCCAATTCTCGGTGCCGGTTGGAGTCACTTACGTCATTCTCTCTTCGACCGATTTCCAGGCTTGGACACCGATTGCCACCAATGTCGCCACAACCGAAAGCGTCGTTTTTACGGATAATTCAGCCACGAACTATCCCAACCGGTTTTACCGGACGATGGTGCGGTAAACGCCCCGGCTCTTGAATCCTGAAGAAGGTTGTCCCTCCTTTTGCTGTTGTTCAAGGAGATAGTCCTTGCCCCGATTGGCGATTTCCAAATCCAAATTCCACCAAGTGCTCTGAAAACAAGTAAAATCACTAATCTATTAAATTAGCACAATTGGCGGAAGGGGTGGGATTCGAACCCACGTTAGGGTTTCCCCTAAGCCTGATTTCGAGTCAGGTGCCTTCAACCACTCAGCCACCCTTCCACACAAAATCATTGCCATTATTTCGCACGCTTCCACGCCCGGGGCAAGTTCATTCGGCGCAAACTCAAGGCCATGGACCACTATAAGCAGGCTTGGCGCATCCCCCTCCGCAGCGCCTTTTCCCCCTAGTACTATTTCCCGGCCAGATCCCGGACGGCGCGGCCTACGGCTTTGAGATTGGGAAGGCGCATCTCCTCGTACTCGCGGGAAATGACAACGCCGCCCGCGCCAGCCTCAAATGCTTTGATCACGGATTGATAAACTTTTTCAGGATCGGCGGGCATGCTGGACGATTCCCACGGCACGTCAAAACCGACACCGGAGTAAATTTTGGTTTTTCCAGCGGCGGAAGCAACGTTGCGCTTCGTCTCGCGATAGACGTAGTCGGGGGAGAATCCCGTCTTTTCCAGTTCGGCAAGTTTGGGCTCGATGGTTTTGTCGTAGGCGAAGAGGTCGTAGTAGAGGTTGAGGGAATCCTCCAGCGGCACTTCGCTCAGGATGCCCCGCCGCAAAATGTCCAGATACCAGCCGCGGATGCGCGGGCCGAGGATGTCGTGGTAAAGGACGAGTTTGATGAAATCGGAGTATGGGGCCATCTCCTCGCAGCTCATCTCGGCGCGGGCAACCAGATCAAAGCTCGTCGCCTGGTGGTCCACGTGCCAGCCCACTTGCGCCGCGGGCCTGATAGTCTTGACGGTTTTGTAGAGCGCTTGCAGGACTTCCTCGCGCGCGAGGCGGAACTGATATTCCCAGGCGAGAATTTCCGGGTGGCGCAGGAGAATCCGCAAAAAGCCGGTGAAGACGCCGTCGGCAGGCTTGGGCTGGCTGGCGCGGAGCGCGCGGACGTAGGTGTAAAGATTCTCAAAACCCTGCCGCGCCCGTTCGGGGTCGATCCCCTTGGCGCGGCCGCGGGCGCGGCAATGTTCGCAGAAACAAGCGGGAGGAACATCGCTCCGGGGCAGGATCGTGTTCATCAACGGACCGGCGCGTTCGGCGCCCCATTGCAGGCCGTCGAGATCGTAGTTGCTGAACATGTCCCGCGCGGTGGCGGTCCAAAAATTGATGTAATCGGGGTGGTTCCAACACGCCACAGTGGCGGGTTTGCCATAGACGTCAATGGATTCCACCTTCGCAAAGTTCTCAATCTGGCTGGCGACCACCGCTCCCTTTCCCTCCAAAATACGGGCGTAGAGTTTCATGCCGCGCTTGCGGGCGGGCGCGACCAGATCGGCCAGGAGATCCCGGTCTGCGTATTCGAATGTGCTGTCAATTTTCTGATGGCGCAGCGCGGTGTCTTTGAAGAATGCCTCGTGGTGTTTAATCCAGACGTTGGGCAGTTTGCGTCCCAGCGTCGCGCGCGGTGGCGCGCCGTGGTCGGGGGCCAGGAATTCCGTTCTCTTGAGGAAGCCGGAATGGTAGGTGTGGCTGTAAACCATCAGACAATTGATGCCGGCGGTTTCCTGAATCAAATCCAGGCAGTGGTCAATGCCTTCGTCAAGCATGGTCTGCGGACCCATTTGAATGGCCACGAAAGGAGCGGCGGGCGGCGCGGTTTGTGGAGGAGCGGCGGCGGGTTGCTGGGCGGCGGCCAATCCCGTGGCCGTGAGCGTGGCGCCGGCGGCGACGCCCCGGATGAACTCGCGCCGGTCCATCAGTGGCGTCTCCTGGTTTGGTGAGTTGTGTGCGGTGTTCATGGGAGAAGGATGGGGCTATAAGGACGAATGTCGAACCAGTAATGTTTGGTCAAGCCCCGCGCCGGGCGGAGCGCAAAACCAGCAAGGCCCCCGCCAGGAACAGGACGCCGCTGTAAGCGAAAGCCGCTTGCGTGCCGGCTGCCGTCCAAAGCAATCCAACCACCAGGCTGGAGGCAAAATCGCCAATGCCGTTGACGCTCGCCAGCATTCCGAAAGCAACCCCGTGGCTTCCCTCGCCGACCAGTTCCGCGCAAAAAGAATCTTCCAGCGTTTCCACCATCCCCATGTAGATCCCGCCGAGGGAAAAGACAACGGCGAGCGTCCGAAGGTTCATCGGCAGGAAAATGAGCGCCAGCGCCATGAGCACGGCCAGGCTGTAAGCCACGGCCAGCAGGCGGCCTTTGTTCACCCGGTCCGCCAGTCGCCCGGACGCCATCGAAGCGCCGGCGTTCAGGACGTTGTGCAAGATGTAAAGGCCGGTGGCGGCCGCGGCGGCGCGGGCGGCCCCGAGGACCGGCACAAGCTTCTGCGCGGCCAAAAGCAGGAGCAGCGTATGAGCGAAGTCTCCCGCGCCGAACAAGCCGGCCGCCGCCAGGAATTTTCGGTAGCGCGGGGGCAGCGCGCGCAGGCTCGCGCCCAGGGAAATATGCGGCACCGGCGCGCGTTCCTTTTCCTTGACCACAAAGGCAATCAACCCCGCGGCCGTCAGTCCCGGAATGAGCGTCAGCGCAAACACCGTCCGATAATTCTGGTGAACCAACGGAAGCAACACCAAGGCCGTGGCCGGGCCGGCGATCGCGCCCACCGAGTCCATCATGCGCTCGAAGCCGAAGGCGCGGCCATAAGTCTCGCGCGTGACCGATCCCGCCAAAATGGCTTTACGCACCGGGGTGCGCACCCCCCGCCCCAGCCACGCGCAGGCGCGGGCGACAAGCACGTGCCACGCGCCAGTGGCCAGGCTGAAAGAGGCCGTGCCCAGGGCGGTGACGAAGTAACCGGCCACCGCCACCGGTTTGCGGCGCGGGAGCCGGTCGGTGGCGAAGCCGGAGGCCATTTTTGCAATGCTCGACAGGCCGTCGGACACGCCTTCGATCAGCCCAAGCCAAGCCGCCGCCACGTTCATAGTGGCCAGGAAGGCCGGCAGCAGCGTGGTGGCCGTCTCGTGCGCCCAATCGCTAAACAGGGAGGCCAAGCCAACGCCCAAGACGGTGCGGTTAAGCCAGTGAGCGCGCGGCGCTTTTTGTTCGCCAGACATGTTCAAGGCTTCTTGGTAGGGTGAGACTCTGTCGAACCTTGACTTGATCCGTCTGCCCTCGCGACCAGGGCGGCCTTCTCACGGATTTGAATTCAGGCATCGCCTTAACTCTTAGTTTTTCCCCGGACGAATCGAATGGTGATTTCCGCAACCCGCCGCCCATAAGCCTCGGCCGTTTCCAGGTCGCCTTTCGGAGGCGCTCCGGGCGCGTTGACTTGGAAGCTCGCCGCCATCGGGCCAATGAAAGCCCCGGCGCGATTGTGCGCGTCCGGCCCCGGCCCCGCCACGGTATTCATCTCTTCCGGCTTGTTGGCCGAGGGCATCATCCCAAGCCCGACAAAAATCATGCCGTGTTGCATGGCGTTGATGACAAGCCCGACCAGGGTGTTGAGCTTGTCGCCGGAGAAGGACGAGGAGTTGGTGAACGCTCCGGCGATCTTGTCCTTCCAGGCCAGGGTGAACCACTTCTTGGCGGCGGTTTCCAGGAAGGACTTCATGCCGGCGGACAGGTTGCCCATGTAAGTGGGGCAACCGAAGATGATGGCGTCGGCCGCATCGAATTCGTCGAGGTGGCGGGCGGCTTCCTCCACGGTATGGAGCTTGGCCTGAATGCCGGAAACGCTTTGTGCGCCGCGCAAGACGGCCTCGGCCTGGAGCTTGGTGTGTCCGTAAATGGAATGATAAATGATGGCGATATTGGTCATGGGAGTGGTGGGTTTCGCGGCGGCCTTTTGCGCCGCCGGCAGGGTGGTAACAGTATTCATGGCGCGCATATTCTGGCTGGAGATTATGTGCCTGCCAAGATTGTTTTGCTTTGGCGACCGTTAAATTAACTCCAAGTCGAACTCAGAACTTGCCCGCAGATTGCCAGGCCGATTCAGAAGGAGAAAAGGCAAAATTTTGGCTTCCCACCGGAGGGGAGGGAAAATAGCTCGAAATAGCCCGAAATAGCTCGGAATACCCCGTTGTTTGAATTTTCGTAACATGCGTGAAATGAACAACATATAAAATGAGTTTCTGGAGAGGCTAAAGTTTATGAAAAGCTGCCGAACGACCTGAAAAATTTTGCCCCCTCCGACAAAATGTCATGATTATAGGCGGAAATTTCAAGACCGACCATTTAATGTATCATGCTGTGTTTAAATCACTTGCGCATTATAACGGACAATACTATGGGTGACCCCGAATCCGAAAAAACAAAAGCCCCCGGAACCGAAGAGCTGGCGGCGGTTCGTTTGCAGCGAATGGTTATGAATCTCTTTTCTCAAATGGTTCCCGCAAAAAATCGCCTGAATCCCATGGGATGCTTAATGGTTTCCCTTGCCGCATCTTAAACCTTTCTCTCTGCTGCGCTGTCAAAATCTGCAGGATTCTGTCGTCACGCCGCCTCATCATCTGCTCAAGTTGGGGGATAAGCTCGTTCATTTCGCGGGTGCGATCCTGTTCCGTTTCGTTCTGGCTGTACCCGCTTATGAAACCACGGCCAAACTTCTGGAGGGTGGGGATCATCTCCTGATCTGTTGTGCGCACTACCTCTCGCATCTGCTCCATCTGGCCCGTGTCAATTCCTAATGCAGATGCCGATTCAGCGTCGACCACAAGGAGAACTGGGCCACGAACTTGCAGGACGATTTGGTTGAGGCGATCCTTTTGCGGCGAGGTCAGGATGCGCTGCAATTCCTGAGTGTGGAACTCTGTAGTAATCTTTCCGATCTGGCGGGATGACTCCAGATTCTGAGCTTTGCGTTCCTCTTCGGTGAGATCAGTCCTTTGCTTTGCTGCTCTCCTCTGCGCGATGAACTCCTTCAGACCTGGAATCTGATCCGACGGTGCCTGATATGCCTTTAGCACGGATGCGATTTGTTCTTGTGAGAGTCCCAAGTCGGCTTGGGCCTCTGGGCGTTCAAGCACTCGGAACCGCGTTTTTAGTGTCTCCGTCTGAGGGTCAGTCGCGGGAGATACGCGGCCGATCTCAAAGAAATCGATGTAGCGTCGTGCCGATTGACTCTTCTCCGGAGCTTGGCAACCAGCGAGCAGGATCCCACACGCGGTAAGTGTGAAAATCGCTCTAAGATCCATGCTTTTATTTTACCACGGCCGGATCGTTTATTGAAATAGAAAATCCAGTGGCTTCGGGGCCGCACCCGTCCGATCCATCTGCATTTTCAAACCGTCGCTTTTACCGCGCTTTCAGCCCGGCTCTAAAAGCTAAAAGGATCCGATTCATTCTCAACCGCCCAGTTTGCATCCCATTCTCACCGCCGCTCACAACGGGCAGATTTTCCGGCATCGTCCCGCCCAACTCGCGGATGGTCTGGCGGACCTTGTGCCCCACTGGGTGGTGAATCTGATTGGCCAGGTCCTTGGATCGAACTTTTTCCCGGCGGAGTTTTTCCTCTGTTTGCGTGGCCCGGAACAGGTTCGCGGCCAATTCGGTGCTCCCCATGTGGTCGAGGATGTGCTGCTTGGGTTTAACAGGCGTAGCGGGAGAGCGCCCAATCTTCAAGTTCGCGCTACGCGCCGGAACCGATGGCGACCATATTGCGCATTTCCGCAAAATAGTCGGCAACTGTGTGGCCACTTTTGAGGCATGCCTCTTTCGCCTTTTCGATTACCGGCTGAAAGTTTCGGAAGACGGAATATTCCAACACGCGCGCGAGGTCACGGGCCGACCAGGATTCGTTTCCTTCCGGGCTGACGCGTTTGATGCGCTCGAAGGTGTTGCTGGCGGCGGGAACTGGCGGTTGTTCGCTCATGTGATTTTTGCTTGCTTGTTTCCAAGTCACTGTTCGTTCCTAACACGAAAAGGAGCGGCTTGCCAAGGACGGACTGGACAAAATGGCTGCGGCGGACTTTTTGCGAGAATTCTTCGGGGGTGTAGAGGGTCGGGTTTATCTGCCGCCGCAATTTCCCTGTGACCTGTTCAAGCAGGGGAACCAATTCGATCATTTTGACGGAACCGATGAGGAGCAAATCAATGTCGCTGCCGGAAGTTTCCGTGCCGGTGGCAATCGAACCATAAACAGCCGCCACTTTGATTTTGGAGGCGAGCGGGGCAAGTTCGACACGAAGGACATCGGCCAAACCGGAGGTTTTGATCAACAGCGAGCGCAGTTCAGGAAGAACAGGGCATTCCTCGTTGGCTTGAAAATAGGCGCGGTTTCCACTGCGGAACATTTTGAGGATGCCGGCCTGCGTGAACTTCGCCAGATCCCGCTGCAAGGTGGATGGCCTGACGCCAAAACGGTTGGCCAGTTCCGTGGCATAAACGGGCTGCCGCGAATTCAAAAGCAGAGCGGACAGCAGCCTTTGCCGGGTGCTGGAAAAGAGAACGTTGGCGATGGATGCTTTACGCATTATGCGTATAATGAAACGCAAAATGCGTAAGTGTCAAGCGCCATTTAGATTCCTCGCCCCTGTCTGCCGGGCGCCGACGAGCAGAACAACGGGGCTGTCGGCCAAGCCGGCGAGGATCAAGGGTTCAACGTGTCTTGGAATCATGGGGGAAAGATAACACAACCAATGGTTGAAAATCGTCCATCTGGTGGACGAATTTCATGCGGACGATTTTACACCATTTAAGAAGCTGTCGCACGCGTGCGTTTTTCTACTTGCCGTTGTGTTTGGGAATGGGGAAAGGCCGGCTTCCAGAATCAAGGCTGGGTTTTCCGGGGTTTGTCCCGGAATTGGACAGGGGACAGCCCCTGCGGAGCCATTGGTTCAAGCGTTGCAACATATTGAACATAAGGCGCTTGTATGGATTACAGTGGTGGCGTCAGGAGTGGCACGGATACTGTTATAGAAATTATTTATGAAGAATATTGCCGCAATGTTGAGCCTGGTGGCCCTTTCGGGCTGCAGCACGATTGAACCCTCGCACAAGGCGGACCCGCCAAGACCCGCCAAGCTCCAGTCGCCGACCGAACCGGCATCGGCCTTGGCGAGTATGGACATCCGTGGCGTGCATGGCCAGGTGGAGTATTGGAACGGCACTCTTTGGGCTGGACTGCGACCGAACATGGTTTTCACCAATGGCACGCAAATTCGTCCCGGCGCCGATTCGTATGTGGATCTGTCGGCCGGCCGTTGCGTGACCGTGCGATTGATGGCGGATAACAGAATGAATGTCACAGCCTTGATGGTTCGTCACGGCAAGACACGGACCGCGCCGGCAACGGACGGGAGCGTCATTCCCGCCTCCGGCGAAGCGCTGCAAATCCAGGCGGGCGGAGTCATGGGGCGGCTTCGCGGCGCGGATTTTGCGATTTACTCGGACGGAAACGTGCAGGCGGTCAGCGGCGAAGTGATGGTGACAGGGGGCGGAAAGACTTGCCACTTGCGGGATGGGCAGTGTTTGGACGCCAACATAGACGGAAGCGAAAGCGGTTCCCGGAGCAGCCTGCAGGAGGTTTCGCCCCAGCCAGTTTGCGCATGTTTGGTCGTGTGCGTTCCGCAGCCCGAGCGTTTCGAGTTAGGAATGGCAAATCCCTGGCGGGGAACAGCGCGGCTCGGAGAGTAACGCGACCGATCCCCAGGAAGGAAGGCTAAAAGCTAAATTCACGCCAGCGCACTCGGCTGGTCGCGGAGCCGGCCGCAAACCTGCAAAATGATTTTATTGGCGGCTCCGGCAGGATTGACAAGAAGAGGGCGCAGGGCAACAATAAGGCGTGGACATTCACGAATTGGTCATCGAAATGAAGCTGCTGGAGAGGCGCTTGACTCTTTACGAGGAAAAGTATGGGGTGTTGAGCGCTGATTTCTACGCCGCCCTGATGGCTGGTCGCTTGGCCAGTTATGATGCTTTCGACGAGAGCCGCACCGACTTCAGCCGCTGGAAGGGAATATACGAGACGTGGCTGCGACGCAAGGAGGCTTATGCACGACAACTCCAGGAACGGGGATTGGCGGAAACCCTGCGCGTCCAACCAGCCTACTGAGGATGAGCCATCCCGCGCTCACCTCCTTGGCGGAATATAGCCGGTTTGTCGCCGAGGCATTGAACCGTCCCAGCGTAACACGATCCACAGTGGCGGTCTGGTCCGACAGTCCACGCACGGGCATTGCGGAAGGAGAGGTGTTCTTCTCTCGCGGCATCCGGCTGCGGCTCCGGGAGGAACTGGATTTTGAATCCGGTTTAATCACCGCTTATGGCTATGAAGTGTACCAAGGCGATGAACGTCTGTTCTGGTATGACGACTTTCCGCACCCGGATGACCCGACGCTGGCCTCCACTTTTCCTCATCACAAGCATGTGCCGCCCGACGTTCGGCATCATCGCGTTCCCGCTCCCGAAATGAGCTTCGTCTCGCCAAATCTTCCCGGCTTGCTGCGGGAGATCGAGACTCTTGATTAAAAATGGCGCACCCGGCGGAACTTGAACGCGCGCCGACATGCGGAGACAATTTCCTTGAGATGGGAGGCCTTTTGTGAGTTGATTGGGTTGTCCCGGTGAGAATTCCCAATGTTTTCGCGGGCCATCGGGGGGCGAATCTCCCCGCGCCGCCAGGGAACGGGGAAAGGACTCCGCCGGGAAGGAGTAAATTTATGAAAGAGCCAGCATCAATCAAGCCGGGCCGGACGCTCTTCGCCGAGGCCCGCGCGCTTGCCGCCAACGCCAAAGCGGCGGCGGAACAGGCCGAGGATGTCAAGCAATTGGCGCGTCTGGCCAAACGAAAACTCAAGCAGGCCCGGCGCGCCTTCAAGCTTGCGCGGAAGGCGGCCCGGAAGGCCCGCAAGGAGGCGAAAGAACTGCAAGCCGCGGCGGCGGCGGCGGCGATGAAGGCCAGAAATTCCAGAAGGCGAACTGTCAAGAGGAGGAAATTGCCGGCGGCCCGCCCGCAGGCGCCGGCGGGAAAAGCGGCCGCGGCAGGGAAAACACCCCCGCCCGTGAGGAAAGCCGCGGCCAGGCCGGAAGTGAAACGGGTGAAACGGCGGCGCAAGAGGAGGGTGAGCATTCCCACGCCGGAAATCCCGCCTCCGCCGGCGCTTAAGGCCGCGGCATCCGCGCCGGGTGCGTCCGGGGCTTCCGCCGGGGTCGCGCCAGCCGCGCGTCCGGGCGAACGGGCGTCCGATCTTCCGGCACAGGAAGGCGATTTAAGTCCGCTGCCGGACGATCTGCTGGAATAGGCGGGCCAAAAGCAGGCGCCAGGAGGGCGCATTTCATTTTTTTGGAGATTCTCTGCCTTGGGCGGGATTCCAGTGATTCAACCATTGAAAATCGGTCATTGAGAATTTGTCATTGGTGATTTAACTAATGGTCGAAACTGGCGGTTGGCTCAAATTCATCATGCTCGCCGAGTTGCTTCCGGCAAAACGGGTCGCGGTCCTGGTGGAGGAATGCGACCCGCTTGGCCGCATCTTGGGCAAGTCCATTGCGACAGCCAAAGCCGCCAGAAAGCCGCAACCCGGTGAGAAATCGGACCAACCTCAGCCGATAACCAATCACAGATTTACAATGACCGATTCTCAATCGAGCCCCCACCTCCGGCCCGGAGGCTCATAATTTAAGAAACTGGCTTTTGGTTCGTCGTGGCA
>Ga0182027_10014891_pt1 | contig 10737 bp, 9 predicted proteins | sample 712E1DmetaG_FD_121300 | JGI IMG/M metagenome (GOLD analysis project Ga0182027, IMG submission 121300) | Permafrost microbial communities from Stordalen Mire, Sweden - 712E1D metaG (Illumina Assembly) | ecosystem: Environmental > Terrestrial > Soil > Wetlands > Permafrost | place: Sweden...
AAAGGCCTGCTCGTACTGCGCCAGATTCTGCCCCAGCATGTTCCACAGAGCCTTGGTCTGCTGCGGGCTGAGGTAAATCGCGCTATGGTTGCGGATGGTGATCTGGTCAGGGGCGTCGGGAGAAGCCAGGCCGAAGACCAGTTGGAAGTCCCAGACGCTGGCCCGGATCTGGACGCTGTTGGCGTAGGACTCGCGGTAGTCGGGATTCTGGACGAGGTTCATTTGAGGCTGCTGCGCGGATGGACTCATAGTTTCTCCAGATTACTCCGGCGGGGGTGGTGTGGGGGTAGAACGTGCTGAGGGCCGGATGGCCGTGTGTAGGAGAGATGGTGCGAAAGGGGGGACTGTATTTCCATGTGCCGAATACCCGCATAAACATTGTCTGGAGCGAATTTCTCACTTTTCCTCAGTTATGTTTTTGCAATGTTTGGTATTAGGCCATAGGAGAATACCATGGCTAATCGTACCTCTAGTTTAGTTCTGAACGCAAATATCCCCGGCATTGGCTGGCGTCGGGGAAAGCTCATCAAGGCCAAGAATGGCCGGTACAAGCCCGGATACATGCTCTACAACGGGCAAAAGTTTGAGGTCCCGAACGGCACCTATCAGATTCGTCATTACGTCGGCTCTAAGGCAGTGTACACCGTCGTTGGCAATGACCTCGACGCAGCAGAGTCGATGCTGTTGAAGCTGAATGCAACCCGGCAGAAGGAAGCGGCAGAAATCACCCTTGGCATTGCTCCTGCCCCCAAAATGGAAGAGCGCAAGACCCTCGTCCAACTGGCGGGAGAGTACATCGAAAAGAAAAAGTCCCCCTCGCAGGGTCTGTCTCGTGCCAGTATCCACTTGTACGAGGCAACGTTGAATGCCTTTGTTGCCCGCGTGAAGCGGCTGTACCCCTCCGATGTAACCGAGGATGACATTACCAGCTACATCGACCTGCTCGTTCTTCAGGAGTACTCGCAGAAGAGCAGGGTGATGCGGTACACCGCCGTTCGTGGATTCTTGCGTAACGCTGGCGTTGCCGTGGATAAGCTGATTGAACCTGCCGTCCACAAGCGGCTGTCGGCGAAGCCAGATGCGGACACCGAACCCTACACGAAGGCGCAGGTGGAGAAGCTCCTTGGCGTATGCACCCCTTACTACAAGATGGTCTTCACGTTACTTCTGCACACTGGGATGCGCTTTCGTGAGGCATCCCACCTGACGTGGCAGAACATCAAGTGGGATGAGAACAAGATTCTCGTGCCGGGGGAGCAACGCATTACGCACATGGGGAAAGTCAAGGAGTTCCAGTCGAAGAACCGCAAGAGTCGGAAAATTCCCATGTATGCATCGTTGCGGTCGGCATTGCAGGAATGGCGTGAGCAGAATCCGAACACCGTGTACGTGGTTGGGAGCCCCCGTGGTGACCAGCCCAATAACCATTGGTTGGAGTACGGGAAAAAGTTTTGGAAGGATGCGGGGTTGAACTGCGGCGTCTGCGATTCGTGCAATCAGCGTGATGAGTGTGAGCAGTTTTACCTGCACAGGTTCCGTCACACCTACGCCCAACGCTGCTTGGATAAAAACATCGACATCTATGAACTGAGTCGGAACATGGGCCACCACGACATCTCAGTCACGATTATCTATCTGCGGGGCCGCACTTCGAATACCAACATAGACCCGTTCACAGACGCGTCTTAACGCTCCAGCGACTTCAACCAATCGGCAACGTCCTTCGGGTTCAATCGATAGCCGTTGCCGATTTTGGTTGAGCGGAGCTTTCGCGCCTTGATGTATCTATACAGGGTCTTGGCGCTCTTGCCGATGCATTCAGAAAGCTCTTCAACGGTCATGTACCGTTGAGGCCAGTTTTCGATTTGTTGAAGTACGTCCATGTTGTCTAATCCAAAGGAGTAGCCGAGTCCCTAAGTACAGTACCCAGTCTCTTTCCTCACTTACTTAATACTCTGTATGTTGCAGAAGGTGTCCCTGGCCATCTTCACCTCCTGCTTTTTTACTTCCGCAGGTTCTCGGCGCCGGTTACATACCATAATTGCTTGGCAAACATCCGGTAACCAAGTCAGCCAACGCAGACATGGAATCAAGGATCCAGATACTCATAAACTCGGCGCGAGATCAATGCGAATTATCGCCTGCCTGCAACTTGCTGATCATGGTCCTGCCAATGGCCAGGAGAAACGTCCAGGTTTCGCAGAATCGATGGCTGCAATGTCTGATAGGCTAGGCAACATGCCAGACTCATTTGCGACTGAAGTTTCGGCTGGTCTATATCAAAACTAGACTTATTAACATTTGAGTAAACAAGAATAGATTCAGCCTTACTATACTCCTGCCAATTATGGTAGAAGCGCCAGCAGTGCGCGTTCCGCAGGAAAGCAAGTACTCCACGCCATTCGATAAACCTGCGCCGGCGCATCGCCAATCAAGCTCCACTCAACTTCCCGAAGCTGATCCGCTCACAGCCAGCCAAAAACAGTACGTCATCATTGATCATTGGTTTGGCTTGCATAGTTTAGTTGCCGGAAAGTATAGTTCGAGCGGAGTACAGTGCGATGCGCTACATGGCCGTGCTTCAGAAAAAAGACTTGCACGCGAAGATGGCGAAGGTGAAGTTTGCTGTTGCCTGAAGGCGGATTTCGCCTTATAGCATGTTCGTAGGGTATGCATCTGCCAGCGCAAGTGCGATAACCCCGATAATGCTGGTAACAATCCACTGCCCCAGCAATGGACGCTTGCAGAATTGCGCCCAAGCGGCCCATGACGCAGAGCGTCGGGCCGCTGTGAAGCTAGTCTTCCCCGAGTTTTAGTGTGAGGCTCAACTCGCAAGCCCCGCCGAGTACGGCTGTTAAGTATATCGGGGACGGGTTAACAGAAAAGGCGATGCCCCGGTTTTGCCGGGGCATCGCCTTTCCTGTTTTGCGGCTTACTCTACTTGGCTTGTATTGTAGTGAGGACTTCCTCGCCAAGCACGTTCCTTCCTGCTGCTGCGGGTTACAACAACTTAGCCCAGCGTTGTTTTTTCTCAAATGTGATAGGGGTTATCTCGTGCCCATTCGGACGATTAGTCCGTTTTCCCTGCGGGGTTCCCCCGCAATTGATTTCTTCTAAAACCCATCCGGTTGCCTTCAGACTAATTCCTGATTCACTCATTAGGAGGTAAGTTTGAATTCGTTCATACCCCATTATTCGGGCAATTTGGGCGCAAGCTGAGTACAGCATGCTACAAGCGTTGTCGGTTCCATCGGTGACTAATCGGCATACTTCTATTGTGGTCTTGTCGTCTAAAGAGCGGCAGGCCGGTCGAGCACATATTGCTGCTCCTACCAACTTGCCCTCTTTAGAAGCCCCAATCGAGAATCTGGCTGATTGAATGGGTTTATGGTGTCGGTGGTGCGCAGCGACCATTGCGTTCGCTTCGTTATGATACAACGGCACTATTTTAAGTTGACCAGCCTGTCTTATAGCCCGAGCAGCTTTTATTTTTTGCCGTCGCCGATAGGCCCGTTGGGTCGCCGCATGGTTCTTATGTATTTTTGGACGCCCAACTTTGCGTTTAATTGGTGATTTAATTATTTCGTCACTCATGCACGGGTTGAAAATTGTCTTTGAGGTTCCACGCTTAGCGGCATTACCGACTACCTCGTTGGTCGGCGTACCGTTTCCTGTTTGCGCTGACTCGAACGCGACGTTCGGCAGCGATTCACTGTGAGTATCCATAAAACTGCTTGTTAGGCTTTTGGGATTTGCGGCAGGTCGAAGCAGGCGGGATTTGAAGCGAGTCTAGGTTCGAGTTGGGCAGCGGAACCTAGAACCGCCGCCCCGGACTCTACAGTAGAAAAGGGACCTTCGAGCCCGTTCGCAGTATCCTAATACCCGGTTTTCAGGGAGTACCGCGGCCCAAGAATCGTCTTTTTTGCAGCGCATGGGTTGGCTTTTCTGGACGGCTACGGCGCACACGACTCATTCATTCCAATCATTCCAATCAATCATGGACTAATAAATAAGTATCTTTATCCATATGAGCGATTGGGTATGTGGAAGCACGAAGAAGGCCACTCATTGGGCACTATCGAAGGTGGTACCCATGAGCGGTGAGGTGGCATTCCCAGGCCGGCATTGAGAGCCGAACCGGTGCCGGCACGATCGCGCCAGGGGTGGCCCCTCAGGCATGGAGGCCCAACTTCCGCATCTTCGCCTGCTGGCGCAGACAGATCGGCAGATGGTCTTCCCATACCTGGCGACTGCTGACGATCAAGCGACACGCGTGGCAGCGGTAGATCGGCGGGGCGATGACAATATCGGTTATCTCGTCACCCTCCCCGCGGGTCATCGCCAGGAGGTAGTTTTTCAGCTCCAGTACGCGCAGGGCGGTGTACGCATTCTTGCGGTCGATCTCCCAGCTGTTGAGGGCATTGCGGAAGTCAACCATGTTGACCCAGCGACAGTGCCTCCGCTGATCAGCACAAAGATCTACGAACTCCAGTATCTTGCTGACGAGGAAAAGCGATTCAGAGTTCATGCTCTGCCTCCGCTCCGGCTACACGGCAGCATCTTCATCCGCCCACGGGTTGAACATCATTCCACAATCTGCATTCTCCGGGGCATATTGCTCCCAGCGTCCTTCAGCTTCATCCTCTTCAAACCACTGGTAAATTGCGCATGGCGAAGAAGCACGACGGTCCTGTAACGCCAGGCCGCTGCCATGCCGGCAAGGCAACTAGCGAAACTGGCTAGCTTTCCAGCTATGGCTTCCATATATAGGAGACACAATGACTCGAACTCGCAAACATGAGCAGCCGTCGCCCATGACGCCTACAGAGGCATTCCGTGCGGCCCGGCAATATTACGTTGGCCAGGTACTGGCCTTACTGGTGGCCAAACCAGAACGCCCCTACCGGGAGATAGCAGAACAAACCCGCGTTTGTTTGCGGACCGTGGTACGCATTGCGGTTGACTCCGGGATCACCCGCAAACGCGGCCCTAAGCCTGGCCGCATAAGCTAATTGCAAAAATAAAGCGCAAGTGTTTCACAAACTCTCAATATTGAACCCTTCTTATGGAAGGGTTTGCTGGTTGACCAGCACGATGGTCATGCATTCCCGTCCACATTCCAATTAGAAAGAGAAAACACTATGTGTACAGATGAAAATTTCAGCACATTACCAACCACTGAGGAGACACCTATCTCCACAATTGAAGACAACAACCTAAATGATGACGTAATCGACGTCGAGTTCGGCGACCCGCGCTTGATTGGCGACCTGTTCGACAACGTTGTCGAGCATGCCCTGAATCACATGCAAAGGGACAAGTTCGTCGACTGGATTGCTAACCAACTGCGCTTCTATGAGACGCAGGTGGAGGCTGCATCACGGTTCATCGAAACGGCAGATGCACTGCGGAATAAGCTTGATGACGTATGCAGGCTCATCCCGGAATCGTTATACCCAATCCTTAACCATTCAACTGAAAACTAATAGGTGAAAACTATGAAGAATAACGTAAAAAATGATGAACTCATCGATGAAATACCCCAAGTGACAACCGCTGCCACAGCCAACCCTGCCGCTACTGTTGTTCAACCATTAACCTCAACCCAAGTAGTCGACGATGACGACGCTGTCGACCTCATTAGCGACTACGAGGCGCTCAAATCGAAGCCCGGGTTGCCATGTATCCTCCCGAAGGAACAGGGCAAGACCGTTCGCTTCGCGCTCGTGAAGGGTGTCAAAGCGTACGTCAAGCCAACGCACTTTCTGGCGGGTGTCAACGGCAAGGGATGCACGGTTGTCTGCCCGGGCGACGACTGTCCAGAATGTAAGAAGGGTGGCGACCACGCCAGCCGCCGCAAGGTGGTTGCACTCGCCATCAAGTATGAAACAAACGGCGATGGCAAGTTCGCTGCCGGCACCACGAAGCCGTCGCTGTCGGTTGGGTTCGTCAACCTGAGCCCGACGGCATACACAGAGTTGAGTGACTGCCCTTCAGAAGGCGAGGACCTCTACTCCGTTGACTTCAAGGTGTCAAAGAAGACCAACGGCATCGGCTGGACTTTCAACCGCATGTCTTCGCCGCCGGCATACCTAAAGACCAAGATGGAAGCCGAAGTCGCAGAACTTGTCGCACCGTACCTCGACGGCAAGGTGCTCAAGTCACGCCTCGGCAAGGTGGTATCACCCATCGAAATGAAGGTCCTGCTCTTCGGTAGCGCCGCCGACACCTCGGCAACCTTGAACGACCTGGAGGCCCTGGACTAAACCAAACCCAAAAGGGGCCGCAAGGCCCCTTTTGATCAAGGAGAAGAACAATGGTAGAGATCAAGCTCCGCGGCACCGCGGAAAAACGGCCATGGATTGCCCAGCTCACTGGGATAGAGAGCATCAAAGACGGCAAGATGAGGTTTGCCCGGGACTTCAAGAGCGGATTGAGTGTAACCAGACGATTCGGTACCACGGATGAGTACACCGGCCTGATCCACAGTGACGGGATCTACGAGGCATGTGAGGCGGGAAGCCGTTACTACTTGGTAACTTGCGGCACCCGCAAGGAACTCATTTGGAACAACGACATATTCCCCTCGAACTGGAGTGAATACATGCGAGAAAACGACTGCTCATACGAGGAAGTTTGGGAGCATGCATGGGGCACGCTTTGCAACAAATTCGAATGGTTGCGCATAGAGGACCAGCCGTTCGCATAAAACCAGCAGTTAACGCCAGCCACCACGACGAAAGAGCAAAATAATGAATGACATACTACCAACCCTGAACGCACTTTTTGACGAGAACGAGGCCATTGCCATTGGTCTTCTGTCCTTGCAGGGGATGATTCATCGGTTCGGCCAGGATAAGACGAGGATTTCAGAATTCGTCGATGAGATTGACGAAGCCGGTCAGTATGAGGGGATCTATGTAAACTTGCAGCACCACAGCGGCGAGCGGAGAAGCATCAAGAGGGAGGACGTCGACCGATACAAATACCTACTGATTGATATCGACCGAAAGATAAAAACCGGCCTGACCGTGCAACAGGATCAGGACCGCAAGATTCAGAACGATCAGCGGCCAAAAGATGACAAGCTACCCCGGCTGCCATACGTCCCGGCAACGCAGGAGGAACTTGACCAGCTTGCCGTCGTACGTGAAAAGGTAATTGCATTCTTGCGTGAAGAGTTTGGCGTCGAGCCTACTTTAGTTGCGTGCACCGGGAATGGTTGGCATGTATTGTATGCGCTCGAAGGTATGCTACCCAACGACAAGAGCATATTAAGCAACGTCCTGCTGGTGCTGTCCGAGAAGTATGACAGCGACGAAGGCAGCGGGGCCAGTATAGACCGCAGCACGGCGGATGAGCCACAACTGGTTCGGATGTACGGCACGTGGAACCGCAAAGGAGCAGCCACTAAGGAACGCCCACATCGACAAAGCTATATTGTCAAACACGCGATACAACCACCCGTGACGAAAAAGAAGCTACAGGCGCTATCCTTGGAGGTCGCTGAAGACAAATGTATTGAAGCGGCCAGCGGTGATTTTCCCGAGCTTGACGAGGATTTCGATTACACGCATTTGCTCGACTGGGCACATGAAAGGTTACCGGAGCATCTCGCGGACCTGTTCACAGAGGAAGCCTCATACGAGGAAGGCGGCATTCGGCACGTAACCTTATCAGGCTGTGTGAATGCCGGGCACAAGCATCGTGGCGACAAGGACAAGACGCAACTGCTCATCGGTCAGACGCTCGGGTATAAATGCTTCAGCGATGACTGTGAGGGTGTAAAAATTGGAGACTTCCTGCGTAAGCTGTGGGTATTGTGTGGTGAGAAGTACCCGTATCCCATTTTTGGGGTGAGGGAAGGACATGGACTCGACCTTGCCGATGATGATGATCCGCAGCCGCCAAGCACGACACCGGAAGCGCCCAAGCCCATCAAATGGGAACGCTACGCCAAAGCACTGGACATCGTTCGCGAGGGCAAAGAGAGTTACTGCACTGATGACGGTAAGATCAAGACTCGGAAGAAGCCGAAGCACGTGGTGGACGAGGAAATCTTCCAGTTTGTTCTGACGGAGATTATCAGCCCGAACTGCAAATTGTATTTTGATGCATATGGGTACCTCTTTGCTCCCGGCGACAACCGAATCTTCAATTGGTCGAATGACAACGATGCATACGAGTTCCTTGCCAACCTGCACCTTCGCCTGACACAAGCCGACGCCAAACTCGTGCGAGAAAATGTGGCCCTACACATCTTGGTGAGGGGGGAGCACAGCCGTATCGAGAAGTTTGGCTGCATGAAGGGCGACGCTATCTATGTCAACGACGGCCGGGGCGGAATGTTCAAGCTGACACCAGAGGAAATGAGCGAGGTCCCAAATGGCACAGACGGCGTGCTGATGCTCGCCCCGGAAGTGAAGCCATGGCCGACAATTGTTGGGAATGAGGCTCGGATCAATGCCATTGCGAAGCAGATCGGGTACAAGGGCGGCAGGATTGCAGACTCTGCACTGTGCCGCCACTTCACCGGAAAGTTTGAAGAGGGAAGCTTGACTACGTCACAGTACCAGCAATTGCTCTTGCTCCGCTACCTCAGTCTTTTCGTGGGCAACACCATCGCCCTGCGCCCGATCCTGATGAGTATGGGTGAACAGGGGTCGGGCAAGTCCACGCTATGGGAGAAGTTTATGTGGCTGTTGGAGGGTGAGGAGTACGAGAGCGGGGCTCTACCTTCTAATCTGAGGAGTTTCATCGCCGCTATTACGAACTCTCAGGTGCAGGTCTTCGACAATATCGATGGGATGAATTTTTCAAATCCGAAGTCTGAGGCATCGTCCTATATCGACCTAATGTGCAAGGCATCGACCGGAGGCCAGATTCCCATTGCCCAGTTGTACGAAACTAACGTCTCGCGAACATATTCTCTGCGCTGCGATTTGTTCTTCACGGCACGGGTAAACCCATTCCCATCACACCGCTCCGACTTGGCGAGGCGTATGTTGTTCTTTCCCGTGCGAAAGCCGGAAACCGACGAGTATGTGACTGTCGAGCAAATGAAATCAGACCTCCACGCCGACGCCGAGGAGATGAAGTTGGAGACACTAGTCCGACTGCATTACATCCTCAAGGCGATAGTCGCCAACCGGGAGGCGTACGCCCCTTTGTCCGAGATGCACAGCTACGAGAATTGGACACGTAGGATTGCAGTGTTTGAGGGATGGGGTGAAGAGATGGTTGCCATCTGGCAGGGCTGCAAGACGACCTACCAAGAACGAGTGACTGAGGATAGTCCGCTGATTGATGCCGTCCGCCGTTGGATTGGCAGCGATCCAGAGAAAAATGCCGGACGTTGGACAAGAGCAAGTGAGATTTACAAGGAGCTGTCTGAAAAGTACTACCGGCAGGTAACCGATGCATGGCGGAGTAGTGCTGTTTTCGGAAAACGGATAAAAGAGAACTTCTCGGCACTCAGATTACTCGGCATCGAGAAGAAAGTTCTCGACGGCGTTACCATGTACCGCTTTGACTGCTCCCCCACTCAAGTGGAGCAATGCGCCACTTCGTACGAGGATTCAGTACCGAGCTGGCGTCTCTTTGCCGACCGCGAGGACGCGAAGTTGAAGAACCTAGACTTTGATGATTAGCGAAGTGGACGAATGCCCCACTTCAGTGGGGGAGAAGTGGAGCAGTAATCCGTTGTAAATACACGGAAAAGTGTTGTAAGTGGGGTGTTCTCTACTTAAGAAATCTATAGGAGAATAATAATAATTGTATATAGAGAGTATAGACAGGGTAAAATTCCCCCCCTTCCCCACTGCTGTTGTCCCTCTCGGTATCAGCGTGGTTCGCCGGACGCACAGTTTACGCCAAATGCACACCCGCAGATCTTTTTCAATCGGAATTTTTCAAAAAGGCCGTCTGTGCCCATGACACGCAATTTCCTGTGGAGCATCTCGCTGGCCGAACACTACCTTCTTGGACCACGGCGCTCCAGACTCCGGCACATTGGCAATTCAAGGCTTGAAGTTGCTGCACTACTTAAAAGCTTACATGTCGTTTGGCGTTCCAACGCGCCTGGGAATCTGACCCCAGGATCACAGATGAATAATCTATTCGCTACAGGACGCTATTGTAGGGGCGCTGATGCCCTCAGCACGCAATTTAATTCGAGGTCTTTTATGAATGAAATTTATATACCGCCTGAAATGTTTCTCAGCGAGGGCGGTTGTTACCGCCCCCTATGCCCGGTCGAAGATGAGTATGTTGCCGGTGAAATTGTTAACCGATGGTTCCACAGGGAGCAGTCCCGTCGCCTGGCGAACATGCACGAGACTGAAATGCTTCAATTCGATGCAACTTTGGGTGAACTTCTTTACCGAAGGAAGCAGATGCTTTGTCGGCCCGGCCGGAACGGCGAGTGGAGTCGATGGTTGCGCCAAGAACGAATTGCGCGGTCAACTGCCGACCGGCTCGTCGCTCAGTACGCAGAATCATACGGTCTGAGCGATGAGTTGCACCATCATGAAATCATTGAGCCCTTGCAAGGGAATGTCTGCCTTGCTGCCCACCGAGTCTTTAAGCGCCTCAAAAATATGTTAAAGACTCCACGGTCGCGGATGACCTTCATCCGGGCTCTTGCAGACTTGTTCCAGTTAACAGTTGACTGTGATGGTGGCTTTGACTCGGTTCGACTGAGTATTCCGCCTCCGCTTGACGAGAACGAACCCTCCT
>Ga0182027_10014892_pt1 | contig 10737 bp, 9 predicted proteins | sample 712E1DmetaG_FD_121300 | JGI IMG/M metagenome (GOLD analysis project Ga0182027, IMG submission 121300) | Permafrost microbial communities from Stordalen Mire, Sweden - 712E1D metaG (Illumina Assembly) | ecosystem: Environmental > Terrestrial > Soil > Wetlands > Permafrost | place: Sweden...
TAGTATATTATATCTGCAATACTGAAGACTTGCTTAAATCAAACTGCATAAATTAAGTATTTTGAGACATTTGACAAAGTTTTAGTTAGAGTGAGATGCTTAATTAATGGAAACAGAAGTTTTAAGTTGTCCCTTTTGCCATTATCCGACTATTGAAGCATTCTATTATTGCCCAAACTGCGGGAAAAACCTTAAAGCCGCGCCTGTTTCAATTTCAGTTCTTAAGCAAATCTGGATTTACGCCATTAGTCTTTTGCTTCCACCCTTAGGTCTTTGGCCGGGAATTAAATATTTAAAGCAAAGTAATGATAAAGCAAAAACAATCGGTCTTGTTGCGATAATTTTAACTATTATCTCCTCTGCTGTTACAATTTGGCTAACAATGGGTTTGATTAGTCAAGTAACACAATCTTTTACCGGAAGTGCGGGATCAACAAATATGAATCAATTACAAAATCTCGGCCTCTAATCAAATTCGGAAAGCCGTAAATAAAAAATAAAATTAAGTAGCAAAGCTAAAATGTAAGAAAATCCTTTGGCCAAATTTTTAGATAAAACAAAACTGGGAAAAATAGTAATAGGTCTGAGTACTGGAAATATCGGAATTGTAGCTTCAAAGTAACGTCATTAGTTATTATCCGAATAGATGGGGTATTAAAAGAGTTAAAAAGTATAAAATTGTTGCAGCCGCAATTCCTGTAAAAGTTAAAACAACAATTACATTAACTATTTTAGAATTACGGTAATCGCTAAGGATTTTTTTATCGTTAGATAGGATAAATAAGAAAACAAGGATTGGTAAGAGTAGCATTGCATTTAAAGCCTGAGAAATAAACAGAACGGATATAAGCGGTACAAAAGGAAGAATTACCATTAAGGCTCCAAGAATAAGGGAAAATGTAAATAATCCGTAAAATTGAGGAGCTTCTCTGAATTTAAAATTAAGTCCCGATTCAAAACCAAAAGCCTCCGTTATTACATAAGAAGTTGCAAAAGGAACCAGCGCCGCTCCAAAAATAGATGCATTAAGAAATCCAAACGCGAATAATATTGAGGAGAATTGTCCGGCAAGAGGTTTAAGCGCCAGGGCCGCGTCCTTTGCTCCGTTAATCGGAATTCCTTTTGTGAATAAAGTTGCAGCACAAGCGACAATTATAAAAAAAGCAATAAAGTTGGTTAAAAACGATCCAAAAAATACGTCACCTCTTTCAATTTTTAAATCTTCTTTTGCAAGTTTTTTGTCAACAACAAAATCCTGAATAAAAAATTGTCCCCAGGGAGTAATCGTTGTTCCGATAACGGCAATCATAGTTAAAAGATATAGTTTGTTAAATTGAAACGAAGGAACAACTATGCTTTTTACAGCGGCACCCCAATCAGGATGGACAATAATTGCTGAAAAGACGTAAGCAAAAAAGAAAAAAGATAATCCAAGAAAAACTCTCTCTAGTGTTTTAAATCCGCCCCTGGTTACTAATATATAAATTAAAACGGCCGCAATAGGAATTGAAATAACTCTTGGGACATTAAAAATTTCTAAGGATGCGCCAATTCCGGCAAATTCAGCCGCCAAAGTTCCTATATTAGCTATAAAAAGTATTACCATAACAAAGCTTGTCCAGCCTATGCCAAATTTTTCTCTAATCAATGATGCTAATCCCTTGCCTGTCACAAGTCCCATTCTTGCGCCGATTTCTTGAGTAACAGCCAAAGAAAAAGTTGTTAGAAAAAGAATCCAAATTAAAGAAAAACCAAATGATGCTCCGGCTATGGAATAGGAAGCAATTCCTCCTGCATCATTGTCAACCGAACCAGAAATAATTCCGGGACCGATTATTATTAAAAATGGCAAAAGCCGCCTGAAAAGTTTTCTTCTAAATTCCTTCATATTCTCTGTTGACCTCCTCGATTCTTGCCAGAATTGCATCAATTGTTATAACTCCGATTGGCTTTTTTTCTTTATCTACGACCGGAAGAACCCGAAGATTGTATTCCGTAAAAACCTGCAGGATCTTTTTAAAATCTACGTTTGGATAGATGAATTTTCTTTCCGAGACAATATCTTTTAATTGAGCAAGATGATCTTTGTCTAATAAATCTTTTACATATAGCACTCCGACGAATCGATTATTGCCGTTTGTAATTAGGACCGCTTCGGGTTTTATTTCTTCCGAAATAAGTTGAGCTAAAATTTCTTTAACAGTTTTATCTCCATCAACGACATAATAATTCAAATGCATTAATCCTCCAGCCGTATCCTCAGGAAAGTTTACCAACTTTTCTACAGTTGCTGCTTTTTCTCCACCAATTAATTTGAGAATCTCGGTAATTCTAAGTGGATTGAGTTTGTAAAAGACGTCTGCAATTTCAGAGACGTGCATCCTGTTTACAACTTTTTCTAAGAAACTGGGAGGTAGCTGCTCCAAAATTGCTTCCTGAGTTTTGTCTTCCGTTTCTTCAATTGCTAGAGCCGCTTTTTCACTGCCTAGGCTTTCAACAATTGCAAGCCTTTCTTTGGTTCCCACTTCTTCTAAAATATCTGCAAGTTCGCTTGGATGTAGAGTGTTTAGTCTTGTTTGGGTAACTTTTATTTTAATATTTCCGGTTTCATAATCAAACGCTTCGATCATTTGCCAAGGAAGAATTTTTGGTTCCATCTTAATTAACTTACTAAGATGTAATCTTCTCAGTAGGCCCGCAGTTCCTATATCGATTCCAACCACCTTTATTTCTCCATTTCTTTCCAAAAGAATATCGTTTACCCTAACTAATCTTTTGCCATCAATATCGATAACCTGTTTGTCCAAAAGATCCTCATTTAAATAAAAATCCCTTTCATCAAAGGGTAAAACAGGAAAGTCTTCGGTTTTAAGAATAGAGCCTTTAGTATGTATCTCAAGAGCATTTGGCGGGACCGTAATTTTCTTTTTTCCGCGTTTTATAACAATCTTTGATAAAGAAGGGGATGGAAAATTTTCAAAAACCGCCGCATCAACTATTTTTCCATATTTTTTTTGCTGAAAATAAACGTTTTTATTGATAATTTGACTTAAATACAACATATTTTAATTTTAGTTTCGCACTAAATACTATGTCAAGGCTCAATACGCTTCGATATATGATTTAACTTGTGATAGTTTATCCTTAATGAAGGTATAAACTCTAAAGGAAATTAAAAATAAATATCCGAAAATAAAAAACATAAACGTTATTCATAAGAAAAAATTGTCTCCTCCTGAAAGATTAGGACTATTTATTTCAAATTTGATTCAAATTCACTTATTGCCTTTGATTATGGTCGGACAAAATGTCCAGTCAAAGCACGCGGATCTACGGGCGAAATACGACTATGAGGCAAATAAAAAAGCAGAAAAAGAAATAGAAACAGTTTTACTCCGACTTGAAGAACAAAATAAGTTGATACTGGAGATAGTTAAGAGAATTAAAAGCTTGGAAGAAAAAACTTTATACGAGTATAAACAACGCAACTGCCGCAGCTCCCATGCCTAAAAAGGTTAACCAAACAAGAACGTTGGATATTTTTTTGCTTTTAAAGTCACCCATAGTTTTTTTATCATTAGCGATTATTGCGATAAGAAAAATTAACGGTACAGCTACTACTCCGTTAATAACGGCGGCATAAACAAGCGCTCTTATCGGGTCGATTCCGACAAAATTTATTAAAAGTCCAATTACCGTTGCAACTATAATTACTCCGTAAAAACCTCGTGCTTTTTTTAGCTTATAATTTAGACTGGCACGCCAATTCATGGCTTCGCAAATTGCGTATGATGCCGATCCGGAGAGAACAGGAACGGCCAAAAGCCCTAAGCCAATGATTCCGGTAGAAAAAATTACTTTGGCGACATATCCAGAGTTGGGGAAGGTATGGACTAAAGGTTCTAGGGCTTTTGCGGCATCTGCGGATGTTGCGATATTTGTTATGCCGTGACTATGTAAAACGGTTGCCGTGCTTACTATAATACACCAAGTTGCTATTTCGGAGGCAATCATTCCCAATAAATTATCCAAACGCAGCGTGCGAATATAATGCCAGCTAATCCTCGGTCTTTCAATAATTTCCATATGCTGCCTACGTTCTTCTTCAACTTCTTCGGAGGCTTGCCAGAAAAACATATAGGGGGAGATTGTAGTTCCCAAAACTCCGGTTATGATAAAAAGAAAGCCAAAACTTAGTTCAAAGTGGGGAATTAAAGTCGATTTTAAAAGGGTTAGCCAGGGTTCATTTACAATAAAAGCCGTAATAAGATAAGACAAAAGAGCAAGCGACAACCATTTGAGAATTTTTGCATATCTTTTGTAGGATGTGAAAATTTCAAGACTTAAAATAATTAAAGTGAAACATAACGTGAGAGTTACATAGTTAATATTAAAAATTAATTTTGCCGCTGCAGCCATTGCCCCAATGTCGGCTCCTATATTTATTATGTTGGCAATAAGAACTAAGGCAACAACAAAATAAACCAGTTTTTGTCCAAACCGTTGTTTAACAACGGCAACGATTCCTTTTCCTGTTACCGCGCCGATCCTTGCGCAGGCTTCTTGAACTGCGGTCTGAAAGGGTAACATAAATAATGCAGTCCACAGTTGTCCATAACCAAATTGAGCTCCTGTTTGGGAATATGTTGCGATTCCAGATGGATCATCATCTGCGGCTCCCGTTATTAATCCCGGTCCTAAAATTCTAAGAAGCCGACTAAATTTATGTTTAACCTTAATAACTTCTTCTTCCATCCGATCTTATTATTCCATAGCTAGGTTTTATTTTCAATTTTATAAGAACTGAAGCTGTTTTATTCGATTGACTCTTGACAACTAGCAGCTGTTATGATAGAGTGCTAATACTAAGTTCAATTAGCAATGATAAAAACAGTACCAATAATCCCAATTAGAGACGGAATAATTTTTCCCAATACGGATTCGGTTTTAACCTTTGGAAGACCAAAAAGCATAAATGCTTTGGAATCATCATTTTCAAGTGAAAGAATTGTTGGTTTTATACTTCAAAAAAACTCAAGATTAAACGAACCGGCGCCAACCGACCTCTATATGGTTGGAACTTTATCCAGAATTGAAAGAATGATAAAAACGGATGGAGAAATAAATGCGCAGGTTAAAGGGATATCAAGGATAAAAATTCTTTCATACGAACGAACTCATCCTTATTTGATTGCAAGGGTAGAAGAATTAAAGGAATCAGTTGTTGAAACTCCGGAAATTAAGGCTTTGACAAATCATATTATCAACGAATTTAGAAAAGCAATGAATCTTGGTAAATTTGTTGATTTCCTCGTTTTTATGAACATAATGTCGGAAAATACTCCGTCGCAACTCGCAGATTTAATTGCTTCTGTTTTAGATCTAAAACCCATAGAAAGGCAGGAATTACTTGAGCAAACCGATGTAACAAAAAGACTTGATAAAGTAAATGATTATCTTGCAAAAGAAATAAAAATTTTGGATCTTGAGAAAAAAATTGCTTCAAAAACGCAGGAGAGATTTGAAAAAGGAGCACGGGAAGTAATGCTTAGAGAAAGGCTTAAAACTATTGAAAAAGAACTTGGTGAAACCGATGAGGAAAGTGAAATCAAAGAGATAATGGATGCTATTAAAAAAGCCGGAATGCCCGAGGACATAGAGGAAAAAATTAAAAAAGAGGCAAAAAAACTTTCCCAAATGAATCAGTTTAATCCTGAAGCGGGATATATTCGTAATTACTTGGATTGGATTTTAAGCTTACCCTGGAATATAGAAAGCAAAAACGATGTAGACATAAAAGCTGCAGAAAAAATCTTAGATGAGGATCATTTTGGACTTGCAAAAGTTAAAGAAAGAATTGTTGAATATTTGGCAGTTAATAAATTAGCAGGAAAAATGAAAGGACCAATTCTTTGCTTTGTCGGACCGCCCGGCGTTGGTAAAACTTCTATTGGAAGGTCAATTGCAAGAGCACTGGATAGAAAATTTGTAAAAGTTTCCTTGGGAGGAATTAGGGACGAGGCAGAAATTAGAGGACACAGAAGAACTTATGTTGGAGCAATGCCAGGACGGATTATTCAGGGTATAAAAGATGCGGCGACAAAAAACCCTGTTTTTATGCTTGATGAAATTGATAAAGTTGGTACAGATTTTAGAGGGGATCCTTCTTCGGCACTTTTAGAGGCCTTGGACCCGGAACAGAATAATCAGTTTTCCGACCATTACCTTGAAGTTCCGTTTGATCTTTCGGACGTAATGTTTATTACAACAGCTAATGTTTTAGATACGATTCCGCCGGCATTGAGAGACAGGTTGGAGATAATTCAATTTTCCGGTTATACGCAGGATGAGAAATTCCATATTGCAAAAAATCATTTGCTGCAAAAACAAATGGAAAACCACGGATTAAGTTCTAAAATAGTTCAGATAACCGATGACGCACTTCAGTTTATAATTCAACATTACACAAGAGAAGCGGGAGTAAGAAGCTTGGAGAGACAAATATCGGCAATTTTTAGGAAAGTTGCCAAAATGGTTGCCGAGGGATGGAATAAAAAAGTGGTGGTTAGTGAAAAAGTCGCCCAAAAACTATTGGGTCCGGTTAGATTTAGTTCCACAATACTTGAAAAGAAAGATGAAATTGGTATGTCTACGGGTCTTGCCTGGACGGAAGCAGGTGGAGACGTTCTGTTTATTGAAGTAGCCTTAATGCCGGGAAAAGGAAGTCTTATCTTAACAGGTCAATTAGGAGACGTAATGAAAGAATCCTGCACCGCCGCTATGTCTTATATTAGAGCCAGGGCAAAACAGTTAGGTCTTGATGAAAAGTTCTATCAAAAAATTGACGTCCATGTCCATGTTCCCGAAGGAGCTGTTCCAAAAGACGGGCCATCGGCCGGCATTCCAATTACAACGGCTATTGTTTCGGCTTTAACAAAAATTCCTGTAGATCGAAAAACAGCAATGACTGGAGAAGTTACTTTAAGAGGTCGGGTTTTGGAAATCGGGGGGGTAAAAGAAAAAGTAATTGCGGCACACAGGGCGGGAATAGAAACTGTTGTAATGCCAAAAGAAAATAAAAAAGACTTGGAAGATGTTCCAAAGGAAGTCCAAAAAGACCTTAAGTTTAGATTCGTCTCTCATATGGATGAAGTGTTGGCAATAGCGCTTAAAAGGCCGCTTCCAACCGTATCTGAAGTAAAATCTGCGCAGCTTCTTCACGCAACCATTCCCGCCAAAGCCAATTAGTTTTTCTATTGACCGCACTGTTGACTTTAGGATATTTTTCTATATTATAATATCCTTTAGTGCTTATTAATCTTTGGTACCACCTATTATACTTTGTAAGTGATTTTCATGAGTTCTTAATTTTGATCGCACTTGCGATTATTATCTTTATTTTGGCGGTTTATCTTATTTTTAAATCCTCACTTAGTGTTAAGAGAAAACAATTTTTTATTAGTCTCGCCTTTTGCTTTTTGTCCTTTGTTCTAATTTATTCCGGTTTTGAAGCCTATTTTCGTTATCGGTTTGACGAATCGGATAGTTTGGGATTCCTTAATGTTACTCAAAGATGGTATGGAAGGCATGTTGTTTACAATAACTTCCAGTATCGTGATAAAGATTTTACTGTTCAAAAAAAACCGGGAACAGTGAGGATTGGAGTAATAGGAGATTCAAATACTTTCGGCTACGGGATAAAAAATGTAAACAATAGATTCTCAAATATTTTAGAGGACAAATTAAATAACGCAGGCTATAAGGTTGAGGTTTATAATTTCGGCGTCCCGGGGCTTGATACCTGGAATGAAATAATTGAATATAACAAGAAGGATGCGATTTTTAAACCGGATATTTTAATTTGGCAGTATTTTTTAAATGATGTCGAAGCAACTAAAAGTGCAGGGACTATAGCTTTACAGAATGCAGGGAATCAAATTTCCCCTCTTGTAAAATTAATCTCGGATCATTCGGTTTTTTTTAATTACGTTTATTGGCGCTTATCCGCAAAATACAGTACAACCTTTTCCCAAATTTCAAGCGCGGATTTAAAACAATATTCTAATCCTAAAGTGTTTGCTTTTCATAAATATGAAATTAGTAGTCTTATGACTGAACTAAAAGACCAAAATATAAAAGTTATTGTGACGGTTTTTCCTTTTTTCGGTCTTTTTCCTAACTACCCGGCAGGAAAAATTCATCAAGAAATGGATACAATATTTAAAAACGACGGCGCAGATGTGGTTGTAGATTTATTGCCTTATTTAAAGAATAAAACAGCAAAAGAATTGGTTGTGGGGCGTTATGACAGTCATCCGAATGAGTCTGTGCATAAACTTGCGGCGGATAAATTATATGATGCAGTCGTTCCTCTACTTGAAAAAACAAAACAACAAGGTACAATAGTAAAAACAAATGAAGAATCTAACTAATGCTTGGAAGAGGTGGAAAAAAATTGCAAGAGTAATAGGTAATTTCGAAGCTTTAATTATTTTTACAATATTTTATTATTTAATTTTATGGACAGTAGGAATTTTTATTGCCGCTTTTTCTGATCCTTTAAGTATTAAAAAGAAGCTTAAAAGTAATTTTGTCCCCTGGAATTATCCCGAGGAAAATTTATCTCAGGCCCAAAAACCTTATTAATCTATGTACATTTTAGGTATTTCATGTTTTTATCACGAATCCGCCTGTTGTCTGATTAAGGACGGGAAAGTAGTAGCTGCCTCAGCGGAAGAGCGTTTTTCGCGCAATAAACACGATAGCGAATTTCCCGAGTTGGCGATAAAATTCTGCTTGGATAGGGCTAAAATAAAAGCTAAAGATATTGATTTTGTTGCCTTTTATGAAAAACCATTTTGGAAATTCCAAAGGATTTTGCAATCAACGCTTGCGACATATCCATTTTCAGCATCTCTATTTACAAGAGCAATGACAACTTGGCTTACCGACAAGCTTTGGGTACGTTCAATTATCTCGGGAAAACTTGAAATAGATCCCGGTAAGGTTTTGTTTGTTCCGCATCATCTTTCTCATGCGGCGTCCTCTTTTTATCCGTCAGGATTTAAGAAAGCAGCAATTTTAACTGTTGATGGAGTTGGTGAATGGGCGACGACAACTTACGGATCAGGAGATGGGAATAAAATTCAAATTAAAAAAGAAATTAAATTTCCTCATAGTTTAGGACTTTTGTATTCTGTCTTTACGGCATTTTTGGGATTTGAAGTAAACGATGGAGAATATAAAGTTATGGGAATGGCTCCTTACGGTAAGCCTAAATATACGGATAAAGTGAAAAAACTAATTAATATAAATAGGGACGGGTCGTATTCTCTAAATATGGAATATTTTACATATCATAAATCTTTTAAAAAATCATTTAGCAATAAATTTAAAGAGCTGTTTGGTGAGCCAAGACAAAAAGATCTGCATTTTTTTACAAAAGATTCCGGATACCCGAGTTATTTTGGGGATAAGCCAAAAAATTACAATGAAATTTGCGAGCTTAATCAAAGATTTGCCGACATTGCCGCCTCAATCCAAGCGGTTACTGAAGAAATACTGCTTTTATCTGTTAACAATTTACATAAAGAAACAAAACTTGAAGATTTATGTATTGGCGGTGGAGTAGGTCTAAACAGTGTTGCAAACGGAATGCTTTTGCAAAAAAGTCCTTTTAAACGGATTTTTATTCAGCCCGCAGCCGGGGATGACGGCGGGTCTTTGGGAGCGGCTTTTTATGTTTATCACTCAATTTTAAATAAAAAGAGAGTTTTTGTTCAAGACAATTGTTATTTTGGCGCAGATTTTTCAAACCAGGAAATAGAAACTTTTTTAAAGAAAAAAAAGCTTAAATATACAAATATTAAATCCGAAAATAAATTGATTGATTTTTTAACCGATGAATTAAAAAAAGATAAGGTAATCGGTTTTTTCCATGGACGGGCCGAATGGGGACCAAGGGCTTTGGGATCAAGGTCAATTTTAGCAAGTCCTAGAAAAGAAGAGATGAAAGAAATAATAAATACAAAAATTAAATTTAGAGAGCCATATAGGCCCTTTGCGCCGGTAACTTTAGTTAGTAAAGCAGCTGAATATTTTGAGGTTGGTAAAAAAGATCACGTTTCTCTTACAAACTTTATGCTTGCTGTTTTTGATGTAAAAAAATCAAAAAGAAAGATAATCCCGGCAGTAACGCACGTTGATGGGACGGGAAGGTTTCAGGTTGTTTCGGAAAAGCAAAATTCAAGGTATTTTAATTTGATAAAAAGATTTGGAGAAAAGACCGGCGTTTATGTTTTACTTAATACCTCTTTTAATTTAAAAGGGGAGCCGATTGTTAATTCTCCACAGGATGCTTTAAATACATTTGGTAAATCGGGGCTTGACCTTTTAGTTTTGGAAAATTATATAATTAGGAAAGAAGATTTAAATTAATGAAAATTACAAAAAGCATAACTTCAAGAACCAGCGAAACGGGAGACCTGTTTAAATTTTTGTGGAAATCAAAAATGTGGTTTTTAATACCTTTTATTGTAATATTGATAATTTTTGGTTTAATCGTTTTCTTTGCTCAAGCAACAGGGATTGCTCCGTTTATTTATCCGCTTATTTAGTACCGCCAGCGGGATTTGAACCCGCGATCTTCACGTTGAGAACGTGACGTCCTAGGCCACTAGACGATGGCGGCGTACCTGTAATTTTACCTCAATTACTATCGTTAAACAAGCTTAAGCA
>Ga0182027_10014893_pt1 | contig 10737 bp, 11 predicted proteins | sample 712E1DmetaG_FD_121300 | JGI IMG/M metagenome (GOLD analysis project Ga0182027, IMG submission 121300) | Permafrost microbial communities from Stordalen Mire, Sweden - 712E1D metaG (Illumina Assembly) | ecosystem: Environmental > Terrestrial > Soil > Wetlands > Permafrost | place: Sweden...
GTGGTTCATCCTTTGTATAAGGATATACATAATATCATCAGTAAGACAATAGGGATTGACCAGATTGTTGATGAGGTGGTTGCCAAATTGGGGGATGTTGAAGAGGCTTATATTACCGGAGATTTCGCCATCGGGAAAAATGGAAAAACCATTGATATACTGCTCATTGGTACCGAAATAAATAAAAACTTTCTTCATGTCTTAATTGAAAAGGCCGAGTCTCTCATAAACCGTAAGATCCGCTACCTCATCCTTTCACCTTTTGAAGCCGGGACTCATCTTGGAGACGGAAAAGGGGCAATGCTTATCTGGAAGAATGAATTATGAGTTACTCGTTATAACGCCATAAAGTCGAAAAAGAATCCCGAACGCCCTGACAATTACCCTCTGGGGCACCGGAAACCCATACCGCGAATTCCTCCATGTAGATGATGCGGCCGATGCCTGTGTTTTTGTTATGAATAATGTTGATTTTACTGATCTTAAAGCTCTTAGCTCTTCGCCCTCCGCCCTTCGCCCTACGTCCATAGCCCATAGCCCTGAGCCCTCTGCTCTGAGCTCTTCGCTCCACGCCCCACACCCCACGCCCGATACCCAAGTTATAAACACCCATATCAATATCGGAACCGGGCAAGATCTTACAATTAAAGAACTCGCCAATCTGATCAAAAAAATTGTTGGTTTTAAAGGTAGTTTGGAATGGGATACCTCCAAACCTGACAGCACCTTTCGAAAGCTCCTCGATGTTTCAAAAATAAACCAGTTAGGTTGGAGAGGGAAAGTTGCCTTGGAAGATGGTATTAAAATGATTTACTCTAAATTTTCTAGTTGAACTGTTGTAATAACGTATGACACTCAGACAAAAAACCGTATCCGGACTGCTTTGGAGTTTTGTTGATAATATTGCTTTGCTTTTTATTTCTTTTATTGTGGGAATAATTCTTGCCCGCATTCTGAGTCCAAAAGAATATGGGTTAATTGGAATGCTTGGTATTTTCATTGCAATTTCACAATCATTCATTGACAGTGGTTTCAGTCAGGCACTTATAAGAAAACAAGACTGTACATCGATAGATTATTCTACTGTCTTTTATTTTAATATTGTTGTTAGTGTATCTTTCTATTTACTATTATTTTTTTGTGCTGGGATAATAGGTAGTTTTTTTCATGAACCTATTCTTAAGGATTTAATAAGAGTCCTTGGTTTAGGTTTGATAATAAATTCTTTAACTCTTGTTCAGAGCGCTCAATTAACGAAACGTATAGACTTTAAACTACAAGCTAAAATTTCAGTAATATCCTCTATATTTTCCGGAATAATTAGCATTTATATGGCCTTTACAGGATGGGGTGTATGGAGTTTAGTAGTATCCGCGCTATTAAGATATTCAATAAGCTCATCACTTTTCTGGTTTTGGAGCAAATGGAAGCCGATTTGGTATTTTAGCATAAATTCGTTCAAAGAATTGTTTTCTTTTGGTGGTAAATTATTGCTAAGCGGATTAATTGATACGATTTACAGAAACATTTTTAATCTGGTTATAGGCAAATATTATAATGCCGTAGAATTAGGTTATTATTCACGTGCAGATCAGTTTCAGTCTCTGCCTTCATCCAATCTCCAGACAATAATTAGTAGAGTAAGCTACCCTATTCTATTGATTATCAAAGACGATGTACCTGGGCTAAAAGAAGCTTATAAAAAAATAATCAAGAGTTCGATGTTTGTAAGTTTTGTGCTTATGCTCGGAATGGCAGCTGTTGCAAGACCTATGATTCTATCCCTTATTGGAGAAAAATGGGAACCATGTATAATATATTTGCAAATGTTGTGTTTTGTTGGTATGTTATTTCCACTTCATTCACTTAACCTTACTATGCTTCAAGTTCAAGGTAGAAGCGACCTTTTCCTTCGCCTCGAAATCATTAAGAAGATATTAGCAGTCCCTGTCATTATTATAGGCATATTTTTGGGTATAAAAGCAATGATTTTAGGAATGTTGTTACATAACCTGATTGCATTATATCTTAACAGTTACTGGTCAGGTCGTAGTAGTGGATATTATTTTTTTGATCAAATTAAAGACATATTACCCTCTTTTCTTTTGGCTCTAACAATGAGTTCAGTTGTATTTGCCGAAGGATTGTTAATTAAATTGTCTCCGCTTCCGTTGTTTATTATTCAATTGGCAACTGGTATATTATTGACATTAGGCTTAAGTGAAGTTTTTCATTTTAAAGATTATAACTATATTAAGGAAATAGTAAGAGAAAAGTTTTTAACCAAGAAAATTAATGGATAAAAAAAACAGCCCAATTTTTGTCACTCAGCCTTTTTTACCACCGCTGGAAGAATTCACAGAATTATTGAAACAAATTTGGGATTCTAAAATACTTACAAATATTGGACCGTTTCATCAGAAACTCGAAGCAGCACTTGCTGATTATTTGGGCGTTAAATATATTTCTCTATTTTCAAATGGGACACTAGCATTAATAACAGCATTGCAAGCCTTAAAAATTACCGGCGAAGTGATTACTACACCTTTTAGCTTTGTAGCGACGACACACTCACTTTGGTGGAATAATATTAAACCTGTTTTTGCTGATATTGAATCAAAATATTATAATCTTGATCCTGATAAAGTTGAAGCAGCCATTACACCTCAAACTACTGCGATACTTGCTGTTCATGTATATGGTAATCCTTGCAACGTAGAAGCTATTCAGAAAATTGCTGATGCGTATGGGTTAAAAGTTATTTATGATGCCTGCCATACCTTTGGAGTAACAATAAAAGGAATACCTGTTTTGAATTTCGGTGATTTATCTGTGATGAGTTTTCATGCCACAAAAGTTTATAATACTTTTGAGGGTGGCGCCATTGTTTGCCATGATGAAGTTACCAAAAAGCGAATAGACAACCTGAAAAACTTCGGTTTTGTGAATGAAACCAGCGTCGTGACTCCTGGTATTAATGCGAAAATGAATGAGGTTCAGGCAGCTATGGGTTTATTGCAGTTAAAATACATTGATGGGGCAATTGAAAAAAGAAAACAAATAGATAAACAGTATCGAAGTCTTCTGAAAAACATTGATAGGATATCTTTTATTGAGGAGATGCCAAGTGTAAAGCATTGTTATTCCTATTTCCCGATTTTTATTAATAAAGAAAAATATGGCAAAACCAGAGACGAAGTGTACGAAGAGCTTAAAAGGAACAATTTTTACGGGAGGCGTTATTTTTATCCATTAATTAGCCAGTTTCCCACTTACAGGGGCTTAGAGACAGCTCTCCCCGGGAAAATGCCTGTAGCAGAAAAAGCAACAGAAGAAGTAATTTGTTTGCCGATTTATCCGGATTTAGAGATATTTCATATTAAAAAAATTTCAAGAATTTTACGACAATGAAAAACATTCTTTTTATAATTGATAATAACATTCAATATGAGCGAATAAAAGCATTAATAAAATCAAAAAATAGAAGGGATGTAAAATATGATTTTAGACACAGTGCTTTAAAAAGTGATATATGGGAGCATGAAGATTTTATAAATTCTGGTTCACCTATAATTGATGTAAATAACGAAACTGAATTTATTATCAGGAATTTTGAACTGGTAATATCTGTTCATTGTTTTCAGTTTTTTCCCAAAGAGTTAATAAATAATGTCCGATGCATAAATATTCATCCAGGATTCAATCCTACAAACAGAGGATGGTATCCTCAGGTTTTTTCAATTATTGACAATTTACCAATTGGAGCAACCATTCATGAAATGGATCATAAACTGGATCATGGACCAATCATCGCAAGGAAACGTGTTGATAAGTTCATCTGGGATACATCCTTTAGTATTTATGAGAGAGTTCTTTTAACTGAAATTGAATTATTCAGTGAATTCTTTGATCGAATTATTAATAATGATTACAGTTTAATAAGTCCAGAGAACGAAGGGAACATTTTTTACAAAGAAGACTTTATTGAGCTTTGTAAGATTGATTTAAACCAATCCGGTACATTTGGACAATTTTATGATAGACTAAGAGCACTTTCGCATACTCCTTATAAAAATGCCTATTTTATTGACAAAGAAACCGGTAAGAAAATATTTTTAAGACTTGATATAGAACATGAATAAACCTTTGATTTCAGTCTGTTTAACTACTTATAATCACGAGCCGTTTATCAATGACTGAATCGAGGGCTCTCGGGTTACTTCAAGGGGGTTCAGGTTCCCGTTAGCGCTTCTTCCAAAGCTGATATCGCGAATGCTCTGACAGTTACCAAATTGACAATATAACATTGAAACAAGATATGTACAGGTATTTATCCCTTTGCAGTTAAAGTCAGAATCATGGTCATCAATATTTTTATGTATAATATCCTTGGGAATTAATCTGATTATCTGGGCGAAAATGGATAAATTTGATTCATGAGCGGAAAGTTTTTGAGGAATAATAAACTTAGCAGTAAATGCTTAGTTTTCCAACCGCTCATTTTTTTATTTGATCTGATTTGATTTATTTTAGACAGACTTGACACTTTTAGCAGATACGTAATCTTTAAAAAAAATACTAACCGTTCACGGCCTAATAAATTATTCATAAAAATTGATGAATAATGATAAAATTATAGTCAGTGTTTGCATGATTACTTATAATCATGGATCTTATATTAAGGAAGCTATAGAAGGTGTATTAGCTCAGAAAACTAATTTTCCAATTGAATTGGTAATTGGAGAAGACTGCTCAATAGATTCTACAAGGTCAATTTGCGAAACGTATCTGCAAAAACATGCAGATATAATTAACCTATTACCTTCAAAAAAAAATAATGGCTTGATGCCTAATTTTATTCGCACCTTAGAAGCATGTAAAGGGAAATATATTGCCTTATGTGAAGGTGACGATTATTGGACAGATCCTCTCAAACTACAAAAGCAAGTGGATTTTTTAGATGCAAATGATGATTTTTCTATCTGTTCAGCCAATGTTATTTTAAAAAATGAGATAGACAATACTGAGGTAGAATGGTTAGGTGCTAAATGGCGGGAAGTCTCTACTCTTAAAGATATATTGAGATATGGAAGTGGTGGGGCTACTTGTACATTAGTATTTAGAAGCCAGTCCATTAAGGTAATTCCTGAATGGTTTCATTTATTTGCAGGTGGTGATTGGGCTATTCAAATAATATGTACCTCTAAAGGTAAAATGAGATATTTTCGTGATGTTGTTGGGGTGTATAGGCGAAATTTGGGTGGGGAAACCGCACCTAAAACTATTGATAAAACTATTTTAATGTTTGAAAATGAAGGAATAAAACAAATCAATATTTTAAATAAAAAGTTCACAAACTACAAAAGAGAAATTAATGCTCATGCAGCAGAATATTATTATTACAGTTTAGCTTCAATGTATAGCAAAATTGGGGATAAAAAGAGAACAAGATTGACTATTTATAAAATATTTCAACAGATTCTTTCAATTAATCTCTCTTTCAAACAAATATGCTATTTGATGTTTTTGTATTTAAAAAATCTCCTCCCATGAAGGGATTAAATAGTTATTATAATAATACACGAAATGAGATTGCTGCCTTGATTCCTAACGACATTAGAACCATACTAGATATTGGATGTGCTAAAGGAAATTTCTTAAAATTTGTAAAAGAAAAAACCCAAGCTGAAACTTGGGGGATAGAGGTAGAAATTGAAGTTGGAGAAAAGGCAAAAGTTAATGTTGATAAAGTGATTATTGGTAAAGTAGAGGAAGTTATAGATTCTGTACCAAATAACTATTTTGATTGCATAACCTTTAATGATGTATTAGAACACTTGCTAGAACCAACCGAAGTTTTGAAATTGATTAAACCAAAACTCTCACGAAATGGTATTGTTATAGCTTCTGTTCCAAATGTCAGGCATTTCTGGAATCTATATGAGCTTATTATTAAGAAGGATTGGAAGTATAGAGAAAGTGGAATTTTAGATTCCACTCACCTTCGTTTTTTTACTCAAAAAAGTTTGTACCGTATGTTTGAAGAGGCAAATTTCAGGAATTTAAAGATTATAGGAATGAATGAATTAAAGCCATGGTTTTTTGGGTGTTTCAATTTTATCGCTTTCAATTTTTTTGAAGATACAAAATATGTAAATATAGTATGCATTGCTGAAAAAAATGCAAAATTATTATGACATGATAAAAATTACTATTGGGATGACTGCATATAATTCTGAGAAGTATATTGAAGCCTCAATTAAAAGTTTGTTAGCACAATCAGTAAAAGAATTCAAATTGATAATTTCTGATGATGCATCTAGTGATAGTACAGAAATGGTTTGTAGGAAGTTAATGTCACTTGATTCAAGGATATATTATATTAGACAAGAAAAAAACTTAGGACCAAAAGCCAATTTTGAGTCTGTTTTTCGGCTATGTGAAACTGAATACTTTATGTGGGCTTCACATGATGATATTTGGAGCAGAACCTTTATTGAAAAGTGTATTTCAGAATTAGATGCCAATCCAGATGCAGGATTTGTCATCACAAAATGGATTGTTGAGAGTAGAAAAATTCCATTTTTGCGAAGAGCTTTTTTACCGAACATGGCCTTTGTTGCTGATCCAGATTCCATTACAAGAATGATGTCATATACTTCCTTACCATTTCTTTCTTTCAAAGATAATATGACATATGGAATATGGAGGCAACAAGCACTTTCTCGAATTATCTCAGATACTAGGAAACTGAAATATTTCTCAATAGGAGGTGCGGCCAATGAGTATACATTATTATTGTATAGAGGCTGTTATGCTCCAAATGCTTATTTAAGAAAGCGATACATTTATGCTCCACCAGGAAGTTTTATTGCTCCGTTTATTGATTTCTTATATACCCTGATATGGTGGAAAGATGAAGGCCATAAGAAAGTTCCGACTTATTTTGATCAAGATTATCTTGATGATCTAGAAACTGTTTTCAACATTGCTGGCCTTGATAATCAAACAATTGCACATGCTATTAAATTAAATATGCTTCATATGAAGCTTTAACAGATACATTTTTCATAAGAAATAGTTTCATTTAATTCATAAAATATTGTATAAACATGAATTCCTTGACTAAAATAGTCAGAACACTTTTAAATATGAGTTTTTCTGAGGCTTTTTCGTATGTTTGGAATCACCTTAAATATTATTATAAAATGAGATATGGATATTATATCTCCAGAACTGCAATTTTAAATAATCGAAAACTGATTTTAATAAATAAAAGAGTTGAGATACAAGATTACGTTATAATAAAAACTTTACAAAACAAAGTACAAATTGGAAGCTATACTCAAATAAATCCTTTTACTGTTATTTATGGTGGTTCTGGAGTAGTAATTGGTGAAAATGTTATGATTGCTCCTCATTGTATGATTGCTTCCGGCAATCATGACTTTAAGCAGATTAATAAACCTATGAGGCATTCAGAGGGTATATCAAAAGGACCAATTATCATAGAGGATGGAGTATGGATAGGTGCGAACTCTACTATAACAGATGGAGTTAAAATTGGTCATGATTCAGTAGTAGCAGCAGGTAGTGTTGTTACAAAAGATGTTGCTCCGTGGGATATTGTTGGTGGTGTTCCTGCAAAAGTAATTAGCAATAGATTGAAATCAAACTAAATGTATTGTTTTTTACTTGATCTAAAAAAGTGATGAAGAAAACAATTTCAAAGCAATAAAACGTTGATTTGTGTCCAATTATCCGGTGGCTTAGGAAATCAAATGTTTCAATACGCCTGCGGAAGAGCATTAGCGTACAAACATCGGAGTGAGCTGTTCATTGATACTACTCGCTTAACAAAAAGAAAATCAGGTCCGGGAATTACCTCAAGATCGTATGAGCTCAGCATTTTCTGTATAAACGTAAAGGAACCTGATGACGATAATTTGAAAAAAGCCAAGCCCCTTTTTTACAGGTTATTAAATGTCTTATCCATAAGAACAGGATTGAGCGGTATTCAGACTACAAAGTATTTCATAGAGCATGAGTTTTGTTATAACAATTCAATTAATAAGGTTGGTAAAAACTGTTTTCTGTCAGGATACTGGCAAAGTGAACGATACTTTCAGAATATTCAATCAGTTATCAGGGAGGAATTTAGATTTAAGCCACTTACCGATCCAAAGAATATAGAATGGCTCAATAAGATTGAAAACGAAAACTCTGTGAGTCTTCATATCAGGAGGGCAGATTTTGTCAATAACAAATATCATGACATTCACGGGACATGTTCTGTCGATTATTACAAAAAAGCCGCCAGGTATATTGCTGATAAGGTCAAAAGGCCTGTTTTTTTTGTTTTTTCAGACAGCATTGACTGGGTACGAAAAAACCTGATCCTGCCATTTCCATGTGAATATATTTCAGGAAATTCTGGAGAACAGAGCTACATAGATATGCAATTGATTAGCCTTTGCAAACATAATATTATCGCTAACAGCAGCTTCAGCTGGTGGGGAGCGTGGCTGAATCAAAATCCGGAAAAAATTGTTATTGCACCAATGCAATGGTTCGTCTCAAAAAAACTGAATGAACAAACAATCGACTTAATTCCCGAAACCTGGCTTCGATTTTAAGTTTAAGGATTACCAGATTAAATAGAACTAAAAAAACAAAATGAAAATTCTTATTACCGGTGGATTGGGTTTTATTGGTAAAAACCTCACGTCATATTTAATTAAGAATACAAACTATTCTATTACAATATTTGACAATAACAGTATTAATACTTTCGATTCTTTCAGGAATTATTTCAACACTGACAGAATTACATATGTTATAGATGACCTTAAGACCCCCTCTCTACTTGAAGATGCATTGGATGACATTGATCTTGTATTTCATTTAGCTGCAAATTCAGATATCTCTAAAGGCGTGAATAATCCGCAGGTTGATTTTCTCAATACGACAACATCTACATTCAACTTATTAACTGCCATGAAGACAAAAGGAGTAAGTAAAATCGTCTTTTCATCCGGCAGCGGAATTTATGGAATGAATGAGGAAAATATTTATGATGAAAATTACGCACCTTTATTTCCTATTTCACACTATGGCGCTTCAAAACTTTCGGCTGAAGCAATGATATCTTCATTCGTGCACATGCATGATATGAAGGCTTATATTTTCAGATTTGCAAATGTAGTCGGTGACTGGCAAAGTCATGGAGTGGCATATGACTTTATCAGACAACTTAAAAAATCACCCGATAAACTTGTTGTTTTAGGGAATGGATATCAGAATAAATCATACATACATGTCAGTGACGTACTGTCTGCTATTTTTTGTGTTCTTAAGAATGGTGATGATAAAAAGATACAGTCGTTTAATGTTGCTAATGATGATCTGATAACAGTCAGAGAAATTGTGAAGATAATATTGAGTGAAATGAAACTTACCTCCACAGCTGTTGAATATGGTACAACTGCTTATGGATGGATAGGTGATGTCCCTGAAATAAGGCTGATTAACGACAAAATTAAATCGCTTGGATGGAATTACAAATATAATTGTGACCAGTCAATTCGTGCTGCTGTTAAGTTTTTGATCAAAGAATTATAATATTTATTTATGATAATTACACGAAGTCCTCTTAGAATTTCATTAGGTGGTGGTGGTACGGATCTTCCGTCATATTACAGGCAATATGAAGGTTTTTTAATTGCGGCAGCAATTGATAAATATGTCTATGTAACAATAAATAAACCTTTTAGAGATGGAATCTTTTTGAAATACTCTTTAATCGAACATGTAGCTGATGCTAATAGTATAGTTCATCCAATTATTCGTGAATCTTTGAAATTGTTTCGGATAAGTCATCTGGGGCAGAAGATTGAAATAACTACCTTGGCCGATATCCCGGCTGGAACAGGATTGGGTTCGTCAGGAAGTTTCACCACAGCATTGATAAAAGGATTATATTGTTATGAGCTCAAAAGCATAGAAGCCAGAGAATTGGCTGAAATGGCCTGCGATATTGAGATTAATAAACTACATGAACCTATTGGTAAACAAGATCAGTATATAGCAGCTGTTGGCGGAATTACCTGCTTTACTTTCTGCAAAGATGAAAAGGTAATAATTGAACCTCTCAAGATATCAACAGATACACTTTATGATCTGGAAGATAATTTATTACTTTTTTTTACTGGTTTTTCAAGAAGTGCCGGGACTATTTTAAAGGATCAAAAGGAGAAATCACAGACTAATGATTCTAGTATGATTTCCAATCTGAATTATGTAAAGGAAATGGGTTACAGAAGCAGAAAACTGCTGGAAGGTGGTAAAACTATGGATTTTGGCGCTTTGATGCATGAACATTGGGAAAACAAAAAGAAAAGATCTGGAGGAATGAGTAATCCTCAGATAGACGAATGGTACGAACTAGGATTAAAAAATGGTGCAATTGGTGGGAAACTTGTTGGGGCAGGAGGCGGAGGTTTTCTGATTTTTTATGCTCATGATAGAAACAAACTGAAACATACTATGAAACATGCGGGCCTCGAAGAAGTACGATTCAAATTTGATTATGAGGGTACAAAAGTAATCCTGGCATGAAGCTTCCAGTTGTAGTCTTAGCAGGTGGATTGGCAACTCGTCTGGGTAAAATTACTGAGAAAAAGCCAAAATCACTTATAGACATTAATGGGATACCATTTGTACTTCATCAACTAAAAC
>Ga0182027_10014894_pt1 | contig 10737 bp, 8 predicted proteins | sample 712E1DmetaG_FD_121300 | JGI IMG/M metagenome (GOLD analysis project Ga0182027, IMG submission 121300) | Permafrost microbial communities from Stordalen Mire, Sweden - 712E1D metaG (Illumina Assembly) | ecosystem: Environmental > Terrestrial > Soil > Wetlands > Permafrost | place: Sweden...
TATGGTGTCTCGGTGCTGCGGCAGTGCCTCAGAAGGCTTCATATAAAGTGTTCTCGCGGAGGCGGCAGCTCATTTTTGCTTCCCCAACTCCGCAGCCACTCGATCACTTTCTCGTTGGGGGCGCTTTCACCGGCTTCGATTTCGCTGAATCCGGCCTGAATCTCCTGCTGCTTCCAATCGTCGTAGCCGTCCGCTGGCTTCTCGGCCTTGGCATGGCGGGAACTGCGCAACGCAAGCGAGCCGGCCGGCGTCAATGTCCACTCCACGGCGTCGCCGACGGAGAGATTTGCCTTCCGCAGCAGATCTTCCGGAATCTCTACGGTGACTGCATGCCCTTTACGGGCAATCTGGGTGACCATACGTCCGCCTTTGATCCCATGGTAACTCGAATGTGTATTATCGTTCACAGAGTTCATAGCGAGGCGGCTTCGGCGAGCACCTTATCGCGGAACGTAGGGTGGATTTCCCCGAGTGTGCCCTTTAAGTTTAACGCCAATGTTATGAACAGGAAAACAAATCCTTTGCATCCTCAGGCGGCCGGGAACCATCCATTCAGTGCGGTATAAGTTTTATCCCTGCGGAGTTCGATTCCCCGCCTCCGGCTTGATCCCTCCGAATTCACCTCAACGCAAGGAAACCCTCAATGAAAATCGCCTCCATCATCGCCCGCCTGCTGTTCGGCGCGCTCTTTCTTTTCGCCGGCTCCAACCACATCTTCAACTTCATGCCCCAGCAGCCGTCGCCTCCCGGGCCAGTTGGGCAAATGGTCGGCGGCATGATCACCACCGGCTTCATGGTGGTGGTCGGGATTTGCGAGGCTCTGCCGGCGATACTGCTGCTCATCAATCGCTTTGTGCCCCTTGCGCTCCTCGTACTTGCGCCCATCATCTTCAACATCATCGTCATCAACGCCATGATGTCGCTCAATTCGCTTCTCTTCGGGGCAGCCCTCATCGTTTTGTGGTGCCTCACGGCGTGGCGCCCGCGCACAGTCTTCTTTCCGCTGCTCAGCCAGAAAGTCGCCGACTAGGCCTGCGTCCTCGGCGCCTCGCTACAATCAACTCAGGCCCAACCAAGCCTGACCATGATCAACTTTCTCTATCTCGGCCGCGTGGACTACGGCGAAGCGTTGCACCTGCAAGAGGAACTGGTCGCGCTGCGCCAGCAGAACCGCATCGGCAACGTGCTGCTGCTGCTCGAGCATCCGCCGGTGCTTACGCTGGGCCGCAACGCCAATCGCTCCAACATCCTCGCCTCCGACGAGATGCTTGCCGCGCGCGGCATCACCCTCCACGAGATCAACCGTGGCGGCGACGTCACGTATCACGGTCCCGGTCAGCTCATCGGCTATCCCATCTTCGACCTGCGCAGCCTGCGCAATGCCAATGGCAGCCGGCTGGGCCCGGTCGACTTTGTCCGCCTCATGGAAGAGGCGCTGATCCGGCTGTGCGGCGAGTTTGGCGTGCAGACCGGACGAATCTGCGGCTTGACTGGAGTGTGGTGCGGTGTTCGATCGCCACAGCTCTCGTCCAACGGGGAGCCGTGCGCAGCTCCGTCGAAAAGTCCCCAGCCCGGAGGGCGCGAGCGCAAAATTGCCGCTATCGGCATTCACGTGGCGCGCGGCGTTACCTCGCACGGCTTCGCCTTCAACGTCACCACTGACCTGCGCGACTTCGCTCTCATCAATCCCTGCGGCATCACGGATCGCCCCGTCACGAGCCTCGAAAAAGAACTTGCCATGGAAGTTGTCAGGGAAGTTGCAGGCCCGAAGTCCCTCCCCAGCCTCGAATCCATCGCGCGCTGCGCAGCCCTGCAGTTCGGCCTGGTCTTCAACGAGCAGGTGCTTGCCTTTGCCAGCCTCGACACTCTTCTCGCCCATGTGGAAGCCGGTCCGGAGAAAGCGCCGGAATTTCCGGCTCAGGACACGCCGCTCCAGGTTCCTCCCGAGATCGAGCGCCTGCGCCGCTCCAATCACCACCCCATTTCTGCCTGAGAAGTACCGCCGGTTTCCTGACCGGCTGTCGTGCGGGCGTCTACGCACGCACTTCCAGGCGCCACCCCGCCCCACGCGCGATTTATAATCCGTCAGGACCCCACGCGGCGCGGCGCAACCCGGAACCGCGAAAGAGAGACGCATGCCAACTGACGTCATCATGCCCCAGATGGGCGAGTCGATCTTTGAGGGCACCATCACCAAATGGCTCAAGAAGATCGGCGACACGGTCGAAAAAGACGAGCCGATTTTTGAAATCTCCACCGACAAAGTGGACGCCGAGATTCCCGCGCCTGTGGCCGGCGTGCTCAAGGAGATCCGGTTTGCCGAGGGCGACACCGTGCAGGTGAATGCGGTGGTTGCAGTCATCGGTCCAGCCGCATCGTCCGAGCAGACGGAAAAGTCCGTTGCGCCCACGCCCGGGTTCCCCGAGGAGTCCCCTTATTTCGGCCCCCCTCCGCCGAATCCGAACGCCGGCCCTCCCCGCGCAGACCTTTGCGTGACCGACCTGGGCGAAGGTGTCTTCGAGGGAATTCTCACCCGGTGGCTCAAGCCGGTTCGGGCTGCGGTTGCGAAAGGCGAGCCCGTCTGCGAAGTTACCACCAGCAAAGGGACTGTCGGTATTCCCGCGCCGTTGAACGGCAATCTCATGGAGATTTTCGTTCAGCCAGGCGAGAAGGTGGGCATGTACACCGTGATTGGGAACATCGGGAGCGGGATCGAGCTCCCCGTCATTTACCCCGCCGGAACAGCCGCTACTCCCGCCCAAAAGCCCGCTCCGCCGAAGGCGCCGCAGGTGGCCGCGTATATCCCGCAAACGCCGGCCCAGGAGACTGCCGCACCGCAGGCGCCAGGTGGCCGCATCCGCTCCTCGCCGCTCGCGCGCCGCATGGCCAAGGAACACGGCCTCGACCTGAGCCAAATCGCGGCCTCCGGCGCCGAGGGCCGCATCGGCAAAGAAGATGTACTGCGCGCCCTCAGCCAGCCCGCCGCGTCGAAACCTGCCGCACCCCAGCCGCCGTCCACTGATCTCGCCAGCCTTCCCACCGAGCCTGTCCGGCTCACCCGCATGCGCTCCATCATCGCCGAGCGCATGGTCGAGAGCATGCGTGTCAGCCCTCACGTCCACACCGCCTACAAAATTGACATGACGCGCATCGCGCGCCTGCGCGACCGCCAGAAAGCCGCGTTCGAGCAGCGCCACGCCACAAAGCTCACCTTCATGCCCTTCATCGCGGCCGCGGCCATCGAGGCGCTCAAGCGTTTCCCCGTGGTCAATGCGTCGCTCGAAAGCACCGCGCAGGGCCTCGCCATCCGCTACCACCGGAGCGTCCATCTCGGTATCGCCGTGGCGCTCGATTGGGGCCTCATCGTGCCCGTCGTCCGCCAGGCCGAGCAGCGCAGCTTCGCCGATCTGGCCCGCGCCATCACCGATCTCGCCGAGCGCGCCCGCACCAAGAAACTCTCCCCCGACGAGGTCGGCGGATCGACATTCACGCTCACCAACTCCGGCGTCTTCGGCGATGAGTTCTCCACACCTATCATCAACCAGCCCGAGTCGGCCATTCTCTGCATCAGCGGCCTCAAGAAAGAGCCCGTGGTGCTCACCGACGCCGAGGGCAACGACACTATCGCCATCCGCTCCATGCAACACTTCACCCTCGGCTTCGACCACCGCCTCATCGACGGCGCCGACGCCTGCAAATTCATGGTTGAACTGAAGCGCGTACTCGAAACCTGGAACCGGGAAATCGGCTGAGGCCTCTGCTTTCTTCGTTCCCATAGGGAGCCGATAGACAATTTCCCCCCCAAATTTGCGTTGACATTCCACCGGCCAATTCTTAGAATGGTGCAACCCAATCGGGGTGGGCCCAATTTCCCAACAGGCCAATTTCCTCAATTTGATTTGAAAGGAGTTTGGTGATGATGTGCGCATTTGTGGAGGTAAAGCGTACCAAATCGACGCAAGGTTTAGTCGATCGAAAATCGCACAAAATATGGTTTCAGGTGATCCTCTGCGTATTAGCCATTGGCCTCTCCCCGGCCATCTACGGCCAGGCCGCAGGAAGTTTCTCGGGTAACGTCCTCGATAAATCCGGATCGAGTATTGTTGGAGCCGCGGTTACGGTCACCTCTCAGGAAACCGGCCTGGCGCGCACTGGACAGACCGACGACGCCGGCCATTATCTGGTTCCCTTGCTTCCGGTCGGGACATATACCGTACGCGTCGAGGCTTCAGGCTTTCAAAGAGCCGAATCCAAAGATCTGCGTCTCCAGGTCGCTGAAGCCCGCGAGCTCGATTTCACGCTCGTGCCTGCGGGCGTAACCGCCACGGTGACAGTCGCCGGTGAAGCCGTTGCCATTGAGACGGCCAATCCTTCCCTTGGCCAGGTCATCACCTCGCAAGAGGTCTCTCAGTTACCCTTGAACGGCCGCGATTTCGTGCAATTGGCCACACTCACGGCCGGCGCCACGGCAGAGACGAATCGCGGGAGCTTCTTCACCTCCGCTCCCGCCAGCGAAGTGGCTGCGCGCGGTTCGTACTCGCTGTCGGTTGGCGGATCGCGCCCCAACAGCACGGATTGGCTGCTTGACGGCGTCGACAACAATGAGCTCACCGCGGGCGGCATCGGCATTTTAGCCTCCATCGACGATATCGCGGAGTTCAAAGTCCTCACCTACACCTATTCCGCGGAGTTCGGCACCCGTGCCGGCCCCACCGTTCTGATCACAACCAAATCGGGCGCCAACAATATGCACGGATCGCTCTACGAGTTCGTCCGCAACACCGATTTCGACGCGAGAGAAGATTTTGCCACAACAACGGCGAAGTTCAATCTGAACCAGTTTGGCGGCTCCGTCGGCGGACCTATCCGCAAGAACAAGACATTTTTCTTCGTGGATGGCGAGCAGAAGTATCAGCGCGAAGGAATTGTCTTCACCGGCCTGGTTCCCACACAGGAGATGATCGGCGGTGACTTTACCAACGATCCCTGGGGCCTCACCTCTACGCAGCAAATTGTCAACCCGAATACAGGTACCCCCTTCCTGTGCTCGGGGGTTCCTTGCAACAAGATCCCATCCGGCATGATCAGCCCCATCGGCCAGGGCCTGATGGCCTTGTATCCCAAGGTTGACCCCCTTGTTCCCTCGGAGGCTCCGGCCGGCAGCCCCGGCTTGGGATACAACTACGTCACCGAGCCTGTCCGCAGCCTGAATGAAACGAAATTCGATATCCGGCTCGATCAAACCTTCTCCACCAAAGACACTGCGTTTGCCCGGTTCAGTTACGACCAGGCGTTCACCTATGATCCGGGGGGCGCGCCGCCGCCGGCGCTTGCCGAAGCCAATCCATTCGGCAGCAATGAGACCCTCATCAACCACGCGCGCAACGCCGGCATCGGCGAAACCCACGTGTTCTCTCCCCGCACGCTTAACCAGGCCACCGTCGGCTACGATCGCATCTTCGACTACATTGCCTCACAGGATAACTTCACCTGCGCGTCGGCCACAGTTGGAGGTGTTGGAATTCCCAACGCCGATCTGGGATGCTCCTCCACTGGTACCCCCACCCCCGGCGGTTCATACAGTCAGGGAATGGCTTCCGTTGAAGTCTATGGCGGCTATTGGTCCCTCGGCGATCGCGGCTACTCACCATTTCAGGGCGGAACAGATATCTTCTCCTTCAAGGACGATCTCGACCTGATCCGCGGCAAGCACGATATTCACACCGGCATCGATTTCCGCGCCAATCAGATGAACGTCGGCACCGAAGCATTTCAAGATGGCTTCGTGCTCGTTGGCAGCGAAGGATTCTTTAGCGGCAGCCCCGAGTCCGACCTGCTGCTGGGCCTGGCGGGAGGGGAGATCCACGACCAGTCATATGGCGGTCCAATCACCGGCCGCCGCTGGAAGATTTACCGGCCCTTCGTCGAGGACGATTGGAGAATCCTGCCGTCGCTCACCCTCAACCTCGGCGTGGCGTGGGACATGACCACTCCGATCACCGAGATCCATAACCGGATGTCAGATTACATCCCCTCCCAGGATCCGGATGTGCCGGGACAACTCCTGATTGCGGGCCAGAACGGCGTGAGCAATTCGGCGGGAATCAATATGTACTGGGCCGCAATCGAGCCCCGCGTCGGCCTCGCCTGGAAAGTTCTCGGCAGCGACAAGACCGTCGTCCGCGCCGGCTTTGGCATCTATCACGATTCGGCCTGGAGCATGGGCGCGCAGGGCCTCTGGCAAAATCCGCCGAACCTCGGCGAGTCCGATAACTTCGCGGGTCCAATCAGCCTCTCCAGCGGCTTTCAGGCCCTACCGACTCCGCAAAATCTCACCACCGTCCCCTTCCCCGGCTCGTTCAATTGGGAGCCGCAGAACAACCAGCCGGGCCGGGTTCACCAATTTAACGTGAACGTCGAGCGCGAGTTGCTCGGCAATGTTCTGGTCACCGCCGGCTATGCCGGTTCAACCGGCGGCCATCTGCTGCTCTATGGCAACGACCTCAATACGCAGAGCCCTGCTGCTTGCGGCACAGTCGCCAGCTACACGATTGGCTGCTTGCCGGGTGGGCAACCGTATATACCGCCCTACGAATCCAACACCCCAGAGGACAACATCATCTTCCTGATGGGTGACGCGGGCAAGACGCGTTACAACTCACTGCAGTTCAAGGCGGAGACCAAGACGCCGAAACATGGCCTTTACGCGCTCTTTGCCTACACCTATTCGCGCACCTACGACAATGGACTATCTGACGGCCTGGGCTCGGTGTTGAGCGCCCCTTATTTCCCACTCCCGAATTGGCAAAACCTCGATTGGTCCTTATCGCAGATCAATCTCGACAACAGCTTCACTGGCAGCGTGATTTACGATCTGCCTTTCGGCAAGGGCAGAATGTTTGGCGGCAGTTGGAATCCTGCTACCAACACGATTCTCGGCGATTGGCAGGTGACGCTCATCGAGAGGTTCTCTTCGGGGTTCCCTGTCCCGCTGATCGACAGCAACAACCAGGCTGGGCAGGGCTATAACTACTTTAACAACGGCGGCAACGACAACAACTTCAACCGGCCCGATCAGTTGCCCAACTGCAATGCCCAAGCCGCCGACCACGGGAAGCACCAGTGGATCAACGGCAACTGCTTCGCCGTACCCGGACTGATAGTCGACGGCATGAATGTCGGAGAAGAACTCGGCAATGCCGGACGGGTTCCCGTCACTGGACCCGATTTCATCAACTCCGACTTCTCGTTAATCAAGCAATTTCCTTTGCCTTGGCGCGAGATGGGCTTGAACTTCCGCGCCGAGTTCTTCAACCTCTTTAATCATCCAGACCTCGGCATGCCGATTAACGATATCAACTACGGCAATCCGCCCCCTGGCACCGTCTCCTCTTCCTTCGGCGCAGTGAATTCAACCGTCAACAATCCGCGCTTGATCCAATTGGGCATGAAACTAACCTACTGAGGTTTCGGTCTTGCACTTGTGGCACGGCAATGCAGAACAACAGCGTTGCCGTGCCCAGGCCTTACAGCCGCCGGAAACGATGGTCAGATTCGTTCCCAAGCGAAGAGTCTGCAAGGCGGCTTTTGCTTCCACCCCAAGAGCAACGACACCATCGCCATCCGTTCCATGCAGCACTTCACCCTCGCCTTCGATCACCACCTCATCGCCGGCGCCGGCGCCTGCAAATTCATGCTCGAACTCAAGCGCGTGCTGGAGAGCTGGAACCAGGAAATCGGCTGACGTTGCAGCTCAGCGAATGTTCACCGACGGGTAACTGAAGAGTGGGCGATCATCCGGCAGCAACGTCCGCTGCCCGTAGTCGACCCGGAGCATCGCCAGAGCTCAAGGCGTCGAATTCCAGACAGGCGGGAGGAACCATGGCCCTTCACAACACCGAAAAACTCAAAGCTGCTCCAACAAGCCAAATCGAGCGCGAAGTCCACGACGCGAGGGCTCAGACCTACGTTTTCCCCGATCGCAGGCGGGACCCGCAAGCCGTCTACCAGACCATCCACGATCAGCTCATCCTCGACGGAAACTCCCAGCAGAATCTCGCCACGTTCTGCACCACCTGGATCGAATCTGAAGTCAAGCAGCTCATGGACGAGTCCGCCGACAAAAACATGATCGACAAGGATGAATACCCGCAGACCGCGGCCATCGAAGAGCGGTGCGTCCACATGCTCGCCGATCTCTGGCATTCACCTGAGGCTGCCAGTACCATCGGTTGCTCCACCACCGGCTCCAGCGAGGCGGCCATGCTCGGAGGGCTCGCCCTCAAGTGGAACTGGCGGAAGCGCCGGCAAGCAGAAGGAAAACCAACCGGCACTCCGAACCTTGTGATGGGTCCCGTCCAGGTCTGCTGGCACAAATTCTGCCGCTACTTCGACGTCGAAATCCGCGAGGTCCCAATGGAAGGCGGCCGCCTCCTGCTCACCCCGGAAGAGGTCGTCAAGCGCTGCGACGAAAACACCATAGGCGTCATCGTCACCCTCGGCGTCACATTCACCCTCCAATTTGAGCCGGTACACGCGATCGGCATGGCACTCGACAAGTTGCATGCCGAGACGGGCCTGGACATCCCCATCCACGTCGATGGAGCCAGCGGCGCCTTTCTGGCGCCCTTCACCCAGCCGGACCTCCTCTGGGACTTCCGCCTGCCCCGCGTGAAATCCATCAACGCCTCCGGCCATAAATTTGGTCTGGCCCCGCTGGGCGTCGGCTGGGCGCTTTGGCGCGAAAAGCACGACCTTCCCGAGGAGCTGATCTTCGACGTGAATTACCTCGGCGGCAACATGCCCACATTCGCGCTCAACTTTTCGCGCCCCGGCGGAGAGATTATCTGCCAGTACTTCAACTTCCTGCGCCTCGGCAAAGAAGGCTACCGCAAAATCCAAAATGAATGTTATGCCTTGGGCCAACGCCTCGCAGAAAAGATCGCCGGGCTCGGGCCCTTCAGGATCGTTTACGACGGCCACGGCGGGATTCCCGGACTCTGCTGGGAGTTGAAAGATCCGCAATCCTCAAGCTTCACCCTCTATGATTTTGCCGATCGCTTGCGCGAGCGAGGCTGGTTGGTCCCTGCCTACTCCATGCCGCCCAACCGTGGAGATCTCGTCATCCAGCGCATCCTTATCCGCCACGGTTTCACGCGGCAGATGGCCGACAAGCTCCTCATTGAAATGAAAGCTGTTCTCAATAAGCTCGCCCATCGTCCATCGGCACAGCAGGGCACTCGCGTTCTCGCTGGCGCAGGTTCAAGCCAACATAACCATTCCGGCCGATAACTGAAGGCCGGGAGCTGAAAGCTGTCTTTACTCGCTCCACGCTTTTGCCCGCTCCACAGCCTTCTGCCAGCGCCCGCGCCGTTCGGCCCGCTCCCCCACCGCCATCTTCGGCTCGAAGCGCACATCGCCCTTCCGCTCCATGCAGCACTTCACCCTCGGCTTCGATCGCCGCCTCATCGACGGCGCCGACGCCTGCAAATTTATGCTTGAATTCAAAAAGGCGCTGGAGAACTGGGACCAGGGGATTTTGTAGGCGCTACACCAGTCACCTCTTCTTACGAAGCGCGTCACCTAGTAGTTTCCTTGCTCTTTTAAGATCCTCATCATGAAATGCGGTGCATTTCGTGAAGGTAAACACACCGTCCTCAACCGGATCGTAGAGCGGGCTCTTCCCACAGCTAGCCAACTCCAGGTAATCCAAGGCGGTGCGCCCTTTCTTGTCTTTCAAGGACGCGTCGGCTCCCGCTCGCAAGGCTTCATCGATCGCATCAACCTCGCCCCTCGACGCCAGAAACATTAAGGTCGTTTGCCCGGCTGAGTTTTGCGCGTTCGGCCAGGCGCCCGCCTTCACCAACACATCATCCCAGTTTCCAAACGCTGCCGAAACCATTAGCGGCGTGTCGCCGTGCGGTGAGCTCTGGTTTGGATCCGCACCGGCCTTCAGGAGCAGCTGGACGGGAATGTCCGAGGATGCGAAAGCTGCATACATCAGGGCGCTCCAACCACTTGAATCTGTTTTCGAAACGTCGGCCCCAGCGTTGATCAATGCTTTCAAACGTTCCGGATCGTTGCGCCCTGCTGCAATCATCAGCGGGGTCACTCCCGGCTTCGGAAGCCAGGCGTCGTTGGCGATTCTCGAAATCGGTTCTCTGATCGGATCCCCGTGCCGCCAACGATGTGAGTCCGCCACCCGATCGACTTCCAGAAGCAACTCCTGTAATTCGCTGGGGCTGGATTCCGCATAGTCTGAGATCTTCCGTGTTTTGCCCCCTAGCCGCACGGTGATTTCCGTTCCGCTTGAGTCAGTGACGTTCCGCCCGTAGCTTCCGCAGTAGGACCAGAAGTCCTTCGTTCGAAACCGCTCCAGTAAGCTGCGCGCCGTCGACGCATCGATTATCGAGTTGCGGCTGCCAATTGCTTCCACACTCGATCTTCCAGTCCATGACACTGTACCGTCAGCCTCGACTCTGACCGTGTAGGCGGGACAGGTGCCCATGCACGAAGACCGGAGAATCTCTACGTAATCATTTTTGCTGACGGCGAAGGGCACATCTTCGTCAGCGCCTGTAGGGCAATCTGAAAGCGTAACGTCACTGACGAGAGTTGTTATCTCGAAATGGTGAAATCCACTCGACTCAATCTTTGGATTCTGGCTAACCCGAGGATCAACGGTTCCTTCGACATTTTTGAAGTCAACAGTTGCCTGATACTTTTCTTCAGTACTGA
>Ga0182027_10014895_pt1 | contig 10736 bp, 7 predicted proteins | sample 712E1DmetaG_FD_121300 | JGI IMG/M metagenome (GOLD analysis project Ga0182027, IMG submission 121300) | Permafrost microbial communities from Stordalen Mire, Sweden - 712E1D metaG (Illumina Assembly) | ecosystem: Environmental > Terrestrial > Soil > Wetlands > Permafrost | place: Sweden...
AACGGCACCACATGTCGCTCTTCTGCGCCGCAGAAAGCCCCACCCGTTTCCCTTGGGCCATAAACACCACCTTTGAAAACAGCTTTATACCAGATGGTGTTGCATCGACCGGTTGAGCTCGCATTAGTTAACGGACCACCGCCTCTCAAATTTGTCGCGACGGTATCCCTGATGGTCAGCTCAATGAACTGTTTCGAGGGGAGGCTCCCGCAAGTTCATAGACTAGCCGGCTGCCATCCAGGACAGCGTAGGCCACCCGCGCCCTTTCTCTTTCCGGTCCCACGATTTCCCACTCGTTTCCTTGAGGTATCAGCCTCATCTTGCTCCTCGCTCTCCACCAGCGGTCCACATCTCCCGGGAGAACGGCCCATATCTTTTCACGTGCAACGAGTTGTCGCAGATAATCGACCAGCAACTCATAAACTGTGCATGCGCGCCGTTCAATTAGATAGTCCGGGTGGGTAATAAAGCTGATCAGTCCGTTTCTTTCTCGGATGAGAGCCACTTGTTGCTTCCAAAGATCGAGCGAGTAGTCGTTCAAGATGTGAAAGAGTGAATAATCCTGTGCGGCAGTGAGAGGAAGCTCAACGATTTTGCCTATGAAATAAGGCATAACCGTGCAACAACCGCCGCGCATTGGTTCCAAATGCGCGACGTTCGGAACGGACATGTCATAGGAAAACTCGAAAACATCGTACCACTCCTGATTGCGATACATCGCGCCAGCACGAAACCCTCGGCTGTCGTATCGGTGCAGATAGCGGTTGATTTCTGCCGCCCGGCGCACAAATTCTCCCCGCTCCCGGTAGAGGTGCCCATCGTGATTCAAATCATGGATGTTGAATTCACAACCGCGGCTTCGGATTTCACTGACGTACTCATCCGGGACCTCGTAGCGCTTTTCAGGGATGACCTGAAACGAGGCCTTGATTCCGTATGAATCGTCTAGGTCCATCAACTTGGAAGTGAAGTCGCGGCCTGCGGAAGTTTCCACGTCGTGCGTCATGATTAGGCAATTGGGGGCACCCTCCGGCCAAAACCATATGAACGGCACCTTCTTCACACCACTCGCTTCCATCAATCGCCGCAAGAGCTCCTCGTGAAGGGTGTCCACGGTGAAGTCGACGGGCCAGGCAGGGAATAGTAGTTTCCTCCAATCGCGAAAGTACGCTCTTTGTAACTGGCGACGGAAGGAAACCGGCAAACACTCTCTCATGAAGTAGTAAAGCTTGCGGACCGGTTCGCTTTCGGCGAACACTTCCCTTCCCGGAGTCACTTTCTGCCGATAGCGTTCTAGACGAAGATTATCGACCACCTCAGTGAAATCAAAAGGGAGGTGAATCGTGGTGCCGTCGCGACGAATATCTTTCGAAGCATCGAATTCTCGGGAGCCTGCCAAATCTGCCGCAACACCAGACTGGCACGGCCCGTAGCAAATATTGTTTGCGCCGAATTGAAAGAAGCCTGCACCTCCAGACGCGGGATTATCAGTCAGGGATATTCCGCCCAGCAAGTCTTCGGGAATGAGGTAGTAGTCTAAAAGAGTCTGAATCATCATCTGGTGTGGGTGACCTGGCCCAGGTTTGTCGTCCAGCCATTATGGAGCATTTCGGCCTCTTCTTCCTTCTTCTGCAAAGTACTTGCCAAAAAAAGAGAAACTCCTTCGGCAAGTTGCGATAACCCTCAGTCGCGTCGTTCCCAGTTCGCAGGCCGCAGACTCAGTCGAAGAGCCTATCGCGAGGTTCTTGCTTCTTAAATTCCTGGGGAGCCCACGACCCTACTTGTAACGCTGCAAGGCTAGCTTCCTAACCGATATGGCGGTAGATCAATTTCCCAATGATCGTAAGTAATCTGTCTGGCATGCATGAAAAGGCGCGTTTGGCCATCTCCAATTTCCAGCCACCGACTAAATCAAGAGAAGAAGCGTGAGGAAATTGCCAATAAACCAATCGTTTCGGTTGGGGGACCCAGTGGTTCTTGAATGCAAGAAGTCCCGTGTTGCCGTCCTCTGTCCGTCCCATGTCAAATTCGTTTGCTCCATTCGATTTCCCGGCTGCGATTGCTTTCCATAAAAGCCACGGTGTTGCCCCAAATTTGTTGAACCGTGCATCGGAACACCCATATTTATAGTAGACGAAGTCCCTGAATTGCAAAGTGAGAATGGCAGCGATTGGAGTTTTATCTTTATATGCCAGACGAATCTCTAGTGCTTCGCCGAAACAATGAATTAAGTTCCGAAACCAGGCGTAGGGGATAGGAGGCAAGCGGTGCCGGCTCCGCGTAATTACAAAGAGAGCGTAGAAGTCTTTGAGCAGGTCATCGGACCTGCCGCATTTCTCTACTAGGCCGGCCCGCTCGGCCCGCCGAATTCGGCGCTGAACAGAATCCTTGTTGAAACTCTGGAACACCTCCTTTAAGTCTGGACGCAGACCAAGCCTATGCAGAAAGTATGTTGCCGTGGGTCGAAAGTCGATTCCGCCACCTTTTTGGCCAAAATATCCGTCGATTGGACGAACCTCCAGATATTTCCATTCCTCATGCTCGAAGGCGGTTTGCAAGTAGCAAATCAGGAAGTTAAACTCTTCGGTTGAGTCGCAAAGTGGTTCGCAATGATCTGAAAAGGGTAGCGATACAATACGGCTCCCGGTTAACCAGCTGTTAATGCGACAGAACGCCAGCCCATTCTTCAACTCACCGGTGGGCGGTGATGTAGTGAAGGCCACCGGCTCGTACCCATATGTACGTCGAAGTGCCTGGAGCCAGGCTACCGTGTGGAACACAGAAGCCTTGGGATGCTTCTCTACAAGCTCGGCCCACCGCGGGTCCTGTGTCGGGTCAAGTTGATAACAACACAAGCGAGAAGCAGACTGGATATCACTCTTTGGCAATGGACTGGTCATCATTCTGCACGATGAGAATTCTCTGCGATCCTCACCCGCGCGGTGACTCAACGGTTTCAGTTGGCCGGGCGTAATTCGCTCGATAGTTTCCTAAAGGATATGAATTCCTCTCGTACCGAAGGTATAAGTATCGAGAGCGAGTAAATTGCTGCGAAACCCAGGGCGATAACTAGGAGTTACGAAACTATCCGCTCTGGACCGATTGAGTGCAGGGCAAACTCTGCAAGCAAAACGCTGATGAGGCACAGCGAATTCGGATACAGAAGAGCTCCTCTAAGACTCTGCAATGTCAAGCTTGTGGCGCGAAAGGTAGACTTTAGCAACAACGGAAGAATGACACCTGAAAACAAGGAGCCGGAAAGGGTCGATCAGTTGATGCCGAAAGTCAGGCCGATAACAAGGCTAGCGACGATGACGAGAGAGTTGAATAACAAGAGCTAGAAAAGCCGCCAGGACGCATCGAGCTTTCCGCACTCCATATTGGGGCCGCGGTACGACTCTCGTGCAAAAGTTATCGAACCGTTGAAATTAAACCACTCTACATACCTCGAAAAGTGCGAACAAATCGACGAGCATAATTTCCAAGGGGCCCGAGAAAAATAAGGAATAGCTTCAAACGCACTCTCGCCATTCGCCAATCCTTCTGCAATGCAAGCAGATAGTGTCTCCTGGCGGCCATCAGGTCTCCGCGCCAGAAGAACTTATCACCCATCCCCTCGAAAACTCGCGCGCGAATCCAGGCCCTTTCCCGCTCGCTTTCAGTGCTTCGGCAAAGCGACTCTTCGAACTGGCCAACCGTCATACACGACGTGCCCGATCGATACTGCTTTGACACTCGATGCGCAGCATATTCTTGGGCGACGCCGAGCAGGCAATATTTAGACACCTTCCGGATGCCACGCTCGTTAGCTTTCTGCCGGATCAGCCAAGGCACTGCAATGTCGGCTGCAGCGCAGCCTTCGATGTTTTCCTGGCTCGTGAGAGCGTTAGAGATACTGAGACTGTGTTGGCGGTAGCAAACCATGGGTTCCGCAAAGTATCCGACATCGAATGATAATGCGAAAAGGCACCATAAATACCAGTCGCCGGCCCAACACATGTTGACCCGGGCACCGGCCCACGTTATGTCTGTCGGGAAAAGACTGATCCTTTCATAGCATTCGCGACGTGCCATTGCAGAGGCAGCTATAACCATGCTTCCTCCGACCAAGGTTTTCAGAAAAACGTGGCCACTGACAATGCGATCTCGCTTGCCGTAACTGCCCTGTACTCCCGTTTCCTGTCCGTTTTCAACAATGATACCGGGGCAGAACGCGTATCCAACGTTCGGATGTTTTTCCATTAAATCAACATACCGCTGCAATATATATGGCCGCCGCAGGTAGTCGTCAGCAGAAATGATCCACACATATTTGCAGCGGCTTAACCGAACGCCCTCATTTTGGTTGCCAAGAAGCCCGAGGTTCTTGTCGTTGCGTATGTGTTTCACCCGAGGGTCCTGGAACGATTTCGCCACCTCCGCGGTACGATCCGGGGAACAATCATCCATTATGAGCACTTCGAAGTCGGTATACGTTTGCGAGAGTATCGAGTCGACGCATTCTGGGAGCAGATGAGCTAACTTGTAACATAGAACGATGAAGCTAGCGGTCGGAGGGTGCATCGAGCTTTCGGCACTATTCAGGTACTGGATGGAAGCATCTTTGAGCGTTGAAGCCATTCAAGTCCTACCTCCCACAGAATGCGCGGACAGAGCTAAACCTGCGAAGTGCGGACCGTGGGCGGAAACTTTCAGCGTGCGTACAATACGCAACCCTTTCAGGGTCTGCTCCCCTTGGAAAAATACTCGGCTGGCTTCGGTTTGGACAGGATCCATTCGGCATACCGCTGCATCCCATCCCAGACAGAAACAGTTTCCAACCTAGGGAAGTCATCGTCGAGTTGTCCGCAACTAGATAGCGGCAATCCATGCCGGATTGCCCTCGACATGCGTACAGGGTTCGAGATTGTCCAAAATCCGTACTTCGTAACCTTTTTCGAGCAGCCGGTCTGCGATATGCGATCCGATCCAATCAGCCCAGCCCCCCAGTCACCAGTGCCTTCATTGCGTTCTCCTTTTACTTCAATAAGCCAGCATATACTAGGTAATTGCTCGTGCCGAGCGCTGGTTTCACGTTGTTTCTACTTCGTGGCCTACCGAAGCTGGCTTTTCTGTAAGAGTAAGTTTCGACGTTAGGCGACTCACGCGGAACTCGTAGGAACAAAGCCGACTCTGACGAGCAATCGCCGCATGGGACCCGGAATCTGGTCCCAGGAGATCAGTGTGAAGAGAACCCGAATCGAGTAAATTCCGCTCACAAGTACGGCCAGCGTCCCCAGGCAGGCGGCCCAAAGAAGTGGCAGCGCGTAGAATCCGCAGAACACCACCGAGATCAAAGCGAGAAAAAGCAGGCCCGTTTGTTTGTTCGCGGTGGACCAGCGAAAACCGCTGAGCTGACGCACGATCGGGTACAGCAGTACTCCGTAAGATACGTATGATCCAAAGAACGCCATGCCAGCGCCGTTCAATCCGAAAGAACTCACGCAGATCCACGCGAGTCCGAGACTGGCGAGAGTCCAAGCTAGTTCAGTGCCGAAATAGATGGCCTGCTTGCCTTTGGCCACGATGATGAAGCTCATGGGCCAGGTAATTACTTGGAGCGTCGTTCCCAGACATATCCAGCGCAGGATTCCCACCGCCGCACCGAATTTCCCACTGTAGAACAGTGCGATGACCACCGGCGCAAACGTAAGGGTACCGAGCACGCCCGGCCCGGCCAACAATAGGCCCACTCGTGTCTGTTCGTTAACCAGGCGATTGCATGCCGGATTGTCGTTGGCGCTTGCAGTCAAACGGGGGTAAAAGTCCGCTGCCATGGCCTGTAGAATGAACCCAACGTACAGTCCGCCAAGAGTCCAAGCAGCTTGATAAACCCCAGTTGCTGCAAGGCCGACTTTGCGGAGCAGAATGATTCGGACCGCGTAGGCGATCCCCAACGTCATAAAGTTACTTGCCATGAACGCGAAGCCGAGCTTCAAAAGCGCTCCAGCTTCCTGCCTCACCTGGGAGAACGTCACTGAAGGGGTCTGGACACGTATCTTCCGGACGTACCACCATGATGTAATGATCGCCATCCCCGCAACGGCAACAAGCGCTGGCACCACACCTTTATCTCGGAGAAAGTACACCATGACGATGCTGATCAGCGTCCCGAAGAGCGCGCCCAACACTCCCATCTTGGCGAGATCGAGGATGCGCCGCATCCCCTGAATGAGCGCGCCTTGGCCATCGGAAATTAACTGGAAAAACACGGAGACCGACAGCAGGGCTATGGCGGTCGCGTGTCTATCGTTGCCAAAAGTTAAGGCGGACACCTGCCTGCAAAACACGAGAAGCAAGCCAGTTCCCAGGAGCCCGAGGAAGATCGCTGTTCGCCGCAGCACGGCAGTAGTCATCGCGATCCGCTCGGTGTCGCCCGAGCCAACAGCTTCGGCAATCTGGCGTACACCACTGCTGTTGATGCCCATTCCAGCAATACTTTGAGTAAGGGTAGCGATCGATCCGTAGAGGCCAAACAATCCGAACCCGGCCGGACCGAGTAGCAGCGCCATGGCTTTGGTGCGAACGATTCGAATTAAAATGCCCACAGCTTGCCCGCCGCCGACCAATGCCGAGGACTTCAGAATTTGGTCGTAGGTGTACTTCTCGGCTGTGGCAGTCGGTGCTGCTTGGGGCAATGCTTCTAGCGAAGGGGCCAAAAGCTGATTGTTGGGAGAGTTTAATGACATGGACGGGTGCCCCGACGACGATCCGGGCCACCAACCGCCGTACTGAAAAGCAACGTGCCACCGGCACCGCGGGAGGCGCTTCGGAAACACGACATTAGGATTGATTCTGACGGTTTCATGAAGGTGCCTTCACGTCGAGAGATGCCCTCGATGCGTCACGATTCGATAATTCCCCAGGATAGGGTATTCGAAGCAAGCCGGCATATAGACTCATGGTCATTTGGCCAACAACGTCCCAAGAATGCTGTTTTGTCGCGTAGTCTCGTATCTCATGCCGTCGCGTGCTTAAATCCTTGTATAAATCGCTTGCGAAGTACGTTTCGATGGCCCTCGCCAAGTCAATCGGATCTTCTGGCCTAAATACAAACCCCGTCTCGCCCTCCACAATTTCATCTTTCAGGGACCCCACGTCGGCTGCCAGAACGGGCAGGCCGAAACTGTACCCTAGAAACAGGACCCCACTTTGGTAGATGTGCCGGTAGGGCAACACGAGAACGTCTGCTGCTTTGAAATAGACCTCGGTCTCATCATCAGGAATGTAGTCCGCCCTGAGCAGTATTCGCCCCCTCTGAACGTCCTCACGGATCGCTTCCCCGATTGTGCTCCAGTATCGCTCGCAATTCTTCGGCCAGCCGGCAATAATCAACCGATAATCGCCACCGCGGCCCCAGATATGTTGAAATGCAGTGATCAGGTACTCGAGCCCTTTGTAAGGTGCGATGTTGCCGAAAAAGAGAATCGTCCTTTCAGCGTCTGGGAGACCCAATCGTTGCCTTGCCTCACCTGAAGTAAGGCCCGTATCCGGAACGGCATTGTTGATCCCGAACGGGATGACACTGACCCGGGCCCCTTGCAAGCCGAACTCTCGGACCAGTTCGTTCTTCATCTGTTCCGTATGAACAAAGAAATGGTCGGCAAGCCGATATTGGACTCGCAACGTAAGCCGATTGAATAGTGTATCTGTGGAATCCCGCTTGCCTGCATTCACGTTGTGCACTGTGAGAACGATCGTTTTCCCCAGCAGCTTGTAGTAAAGCATAAGCAGCGTTCGATCAAAGGATTGGAATCTGTTGTTCCACAGGATATGAAAGATTCTCGGCTCGGCTGTTGCAGCATAGCGAATCAGCTTGGCGTAGTACGTCAAAACCCTGAGAGTCTTTGTCACGAAGCCAACATCTGGCCGCTGATCGCCTCGCAGATTAAGAAAGTGCACTCCGGGATTGCCGTGAAATTCCAGGCAATCCAAATCATCATTACCAATTAGATCCAGGGCCGCACCCTTTGAGATGAGTTCCGTTGCGAGGCCAAACGCGTAGGGCTTGTCACCACCACCAGTGAGCAGGGCCACTGCAATCTCATGAGCCGCACCGGACACCGTCGATTCCGGCAGCCCTGCGGTGCCTTGCTGGTCTCTATTAAAATCCTCGTCCATCTGTCTTTACCGGTGAGTTCTCCAGTTATTTCGTGGCACTTCTGCTTCCCCTGGTTCCATTGAGGAGCCTGCCGCAGCCACCCGCGGGCTAGCTGGTGCTATTCAATCCGTTGGTAGTGGTCGCAAGTGCAGAGAACACCGGTAGTCTTGCGCCATGAAGTAGGGGCGATCGCCGAGGAAGAAGTGGCGATCGAATGCAAGCACTCACATTTTCCCGTTGTTCCATACATAGTAGGCCTTCACAAATTCTGTTTCATGCCTCCGCTAGTCTCTCTTCCAAAAGCTCACAGATCGCATGGCCGATCGTGATGTGCATCTCCTGAATCCGCGCCGTCGATTTGGAGGGGACGCAAAGGCACAAGTCGCATATTGCTCGCATCTGTCCCCCCGATTCGCCTGTCAGGCCGATGACGGTGATTTTGCACTGGCGAGCCGCCTCAATTGCGCGCAGAATATTCGCGCTGTTGCCGCTGGTGGAGATCGCCAGCAGCACATCACCTGGCCGGGCATGGGCAGAAAGCTCGCGGGCAAAAACATGTTCATATCCGTAATCGTTTCCGATGGCCGTAAGAGCCGAGGTGTTACCGTGCAGCGCAATGGCTCTCAAGGGTTGCCGCTCGAGCAGGAATCGTCCCGTTAGTTCTGCGGCGATATGCTGCGCATCGGCCGCGGACCCCCCGTTCCCCGCAATGAGCAGTTGACCGCCTGCGGCCAGCGAGGAATAGATCGTGTCAACGGCACTGGATACATCTGTCGTGAGCCTTGGGAGGGCTCCAGCGACCTTTAGGTGTTCGTCCCAGATGGCCCTGATTCTATCTATCTGTTGGGTGGGGCTTGCCACGTTCGTACTCTCCTATCCTAATCCCATCGGATGACGCCCATAGCATTTAACGGCTTGCCTTGCGAGTTTCGAACTCAAACATTGCTTTGTCCCAACGTTTTAACAATGAAGCCTTTGTTTCCGGAAGCATTCTCTGAGCCCATTTCGCAGCTTTCCATCCAAGTATCGGTTTCATCCAGGCATATTTCCATCGCAAGCGAGGTTCCTCCAGGCGACCCTGAAGTTCTGCAGCCAGGCTCTGAAGCTCCGCAATAATGTCCGGTCGATCCGGATAGAAATTCTCGTACCAAGTGTGTAGATAGTTCAAACATGCTTTTCGGACACGTTCGCTATCTTCAAGCGAGCGGATGTATTGGACGTGCAGCCTCATCGAACGCACCAGGGAGTTTTTCTTCTTATCCGAGTTGCCAATGTAGCTGATGCGGTTTGAGTCTGATAATCTGTAAAATACTCTGGCTTCGGGTACGAAACGGGTGCCTTCTGATGCCAGGAGCACACGGCAAAAATATTCGCCGTCTTGATCATAATCAAGACGTGTGTCCCAGGGTCCTGCCTCCTCGGTCGGTTCCCGGCTCACCAGCCAGGTTGCGTTTTGCATGTGCAGGTTTTCGCTCATCTTCCTCAGGAGCCACTCGACGGGAGAAAGGTCCTGCCAGAGGGAGTTTGGAACGAAGCGAGCGTGGCTGGTCCGATGGTAAAAGGAGGCCCACGGCGAGGAAAGAAGTATTCGCTTGCTGTCACCTTCCCGTAGGGCTGCAAGCTGCCTCTCGATCTTGTCCTGCGCTAGTAGATCATCCGCGTCCAGCTCTTGGATGTAGTCACCTTGGCAGAGTCTGTAGGCATTGTTCACGGCCCCCGAAAGGCCCTGGTTGTCCGTGGACACGACCTTGACTTCTTTCGAGGCAAATCGCCGCACCATCTCGGGCGTCTGGTCCGTGGAGCCATCGTCCACGACGATAATTTCCTTGCGTTGCCAGGTTTGCGCAATCGCGGATTGGAGCGTGTAGTTGATCCAAGTTTCGGCGTTATAGGCGGGAATCAGAATGGAGACCAACGGTTTCATGGCAATCAGCTCCTCGCTCAATTCGTTTGTCTGTGCAAGACCGTTTTCAAGTCCCCTGTCTCGGACCCTTCCGGCTATACCCCCGGGCGTAAGCGTATACGTTGGCCCTTCCCACTGAACCTCCAACCTTGGCACGCTTGCATCTCAAAGTCCCTGAACGACCAGCAGTTTGAAGGCTATGTGACCTGCTCGGGAACTGTACGGTGGCAGCTGTCCTAAGCCTGTCCGCCTGTACAGTGGACATTGCTGTTGTTTGCACCCAAGATGTTATATGGAAGACTGGAAAATGCCGTATGGCTCGAGGATATGGGACAGTGCAAATGACCAAAATCATAAAATGGCAGTTATTGTTGTCCGCCCTTCTATTGAGCGTTCTTTTTGGTAAACAGGCGCAGGGTGCCACTTACACAGCGGCGTCCTGTTCTGAATCTGACGTGGCGAATGCAGTTGCCCAGGCGACGAACGGCGACACCGTGATTATTCCTGCCTGTTCTAGCACGACTCCGGGCGGGACTAACACCTGGACAACCAGCCTCACAATCACCGTAGGAATTACCCTACAAGGTCAAGGCATCGGCAACACGGTCTTAATAGACAACGTGTCCAAGGGGAATAGTAGCTGTGGTGCTGCTTCTCCAATGCTGACGATGAGTCCTGGCACGAATAACTTTC
>Ga0182027_10014896_pt1 | contig 10736 bp, 11 predicted proteins | sample 712E1DmetaG_FD_121300 | JGI IMG/M metagenome (GOLD analysis project Ga0182027, IMG submission 121300) | Permafrost microbial communities from Stordalen Mire, Sweden - 712E1D metaG (Illumina Assembly) | ecosystem: Environmental > Terrestrial > Soil > Wetlands > Permafrost | place: Sweden...
CTTCGTTACACAGATCGCCGCCGTGTCCATAATCTGAAATATTACACCTGGGTTGAACAGCAAGGTAAGACCTACGATGAAATCCAGAAGCAATGGTATCAGCCGAATTACTGGACGGATGTCCAGAAACAAGCCGATCAAATTGACGAGCTGATCGTCGAGTTCAACAAAGAAGTTGGGTTGAAGTAAAATATAGGGGCGAATAATTATTCGCCCCTATATTCTTATGGAGCTTGAGCCAACTTCTCTAGTTTTAGTTTGTTTATTGCCGACGCCGCGCGATATGGAAATCGCGCGGCTTTTGGGATGGTATCGCATACCGCTTCGGACTGCGCCGAAAGTGGTGGCGGTGGACTATCTGGCTTTTTATCAGCCCTCGAGTTTCGGCGAGGCAGGCGGACGAATTGAATTTGCTGCGTCCGTTCGAGGTCACGAATTAACGACGCGCCGCGAATTGTTGAAAGATGAATCGAATCATCCACGCGCGAACGAAGAATATTTCAAAATCCAAATCGGCGGCCTGGAAAAATTATCCAATCCAATCATCGCCGATAAATGGAAGCGCCTGACGTTCTTATATTCGACGGGGGAATATCTTTTGAAAGCAAAGACATTGAATGATCTGGTTGTGAAAGATGATGAGCGTGCATTATTGTGGCATTCGCTTCGTGAGCGCGCCGAGAATCAACAATTGTATAAAACCGATTTGCCCGAAGCCGATATCCCGCAGGATGTTTTGATCGCGTTATTAGGAATCAAAGAAGATAAAAACCCATATGCGGTAGACCCGCTTGAAACAATTGACTGGTAAAAGAAATGACTGTTGAGCAATTGATCCTTTTAGGTGTTCTATTTGTTCCATTAGCATTGGTGGTAACTAATCATCTTCGCGTGGACTTGGCGGCGATGTTGATGGCGGCGTTATTGGGAATCTTCCAGTTCGCGGGTCTTGGGATTCTCGGCCCTGCACATAGGCCGGATGCAACGATCAATATCCTTTCGGGCTTTGGTCAGCCTATTATCCTCATCCTTATATCGTTATTCATCCTGACACGTGTCCTGGAAAAAAGCGGCGTCACGCGTTGGATCGCGTGGCAATTATTGAAAGTCAGTGGCATGAAGCAAGGCCGCTTGATCGGACTCTTTGCAGGAACAGCAGCGTTGCTTTCGTTATTTATGAACAACCTGGCGGCAGGTGCGCTGGTTCTTCCCATTGCGATGGAAGTGGCGCGTCGCACGCGTATCAAGCCTAGTAAACTGCTCATCCCGGTGGCTTATGGAACTTTATTAGGCGGCGCTGCCACATATTTTACGACTGCAAATATCATTGTCAGCACGCTGCTTCAAAATGCAAAGCCGCCTCAGCCTGCTTTGAATATTCTGGATTTCACTCCAACCGGCGGATTGATTGCCATTGCCGGAATTCTTTTCCTCGCCTGGTTTGGCCAGCGTTTGCTTCCTGACCGTCAGCCCACGGAAGAACAAAATTTTGCGAGGCTCACTGGAAGCGAATTGGAGGGGCTTTATGCCATATCCGAGCGTTTATGGGAAGCCCGTGTATTGCCGAAAGCGATGTTGATCGGGAAGACTCTGGCGCAATCAAGGATTGGCAACCAGTGGGGAGTGACTGTGGTAGCCATCTATCGCAACAAGGAAGATATCCTATTGCCTCAGCCTCAGCAAATTATTCTCGAAGATGATTTGCTGATCTTGGTTGGCCGTGAAGAGAAGGTCAAGAACTTGAAGGAATGGGGATTGGATATCTACACGGAAAAAGGAGAGAATCATTTAAGCGCCAAAGGAGTTACATTCGCAGAGATCATCCCGGCCCCGCACTCGAAAGCCATCGGTCAGACTTTGAAAGAGCTCGATTTCCGCCGCCGTTATGGGTTGAGCGTTGTTGCATTGCATCGAATGCAGAGAAGTTACAGAACCGATGTCGGTGATTTGAAGTTGAATTTTGGCGATACTTTGTTGGTGGTTGGCTCATCGCCTCAATTGGGAAGTCTGCGGCGCAGCGCCGATTTTATTGTGATCGAACCCAATTGGAGCGACCAGCCCGTTAATCGCAAAGAAGCGATTTTGGCAGTGACCATTGTCTTGGCAGGAATTGTGGCATCCATCGCCGGCGTTCCAGTGTACTTAGCGATGTTGGCATCGGCAATGTTGGCGCTTCTCGCCGGGAAATTGTCAATGGAAGATGCATATCTTTCTGTGGAATGGCAGGCCGTCTTTCTCATCGCAGGAATGTATGTTGTCAGCGTTGCGATGGTGGAAACGCGGCTGGCTGACTTGTTGGGAAATGATTTGCTTCCATTGGTGAAACCGTTTGGCGCGCTGGGACTGGCCGCTGGCGCGTACCTCCTGACTTCCATTTTGACTCAAATCATCGGCGGACAAGTGGCCGCGTTGATCACCGGTCCAATCACCATCAGTGCCGCGATCCAAATTGGTGTCAACCCACAAGCCATCGCCGTTGCAACTGCAATTGGATGTTCGGCTTGCTTTCTCACTCCATTTGCTCATCCTGTAAACATCCTGATGATCGCGCCGGGCAACTATACCTTCGGCGATTTTTTTCGAAGCGGATGGATTCTGACCATCATCTCGTTTGTGATGTTGTTGGTGGGCATGATTTTATTCTGGCATCTATAGGAGACTTTCATGAAAACATTGATCAAGAACGGAAAACTGATCACCGCGTCTGAAACGTTTCAAGCAGATATTTTGATTGAAGATGAAAAAATATCCCGCATCGGTCTCGGACTGAAAGCGGATTCAGCACAGGTGGTTGACGCGTCGGGAAAGTTGATCCTGCCCGGCGGCGTGGACCCGCACACACATTTCGATTTGCCGATGTTCGATACGGTTTCATCCGACGACCATTACACCGGTCACAAAGCCGCGGCGTTTGGCGGTACAACCACTGCGATGGATTTTGCTTCTTTTGATTTTGATACGATGAAAGAATCAGTGGATGCGTGGATGAAGAAAGCCGAGAAAGCCGCAATTGATTATTCGTTCCATATGAACTTCAATAAGTTCAATGATAAGATCGCCAAAGAGATTCCATCTTTGCGCGATATGGGCATTACCACGCTGAAAGTTTTCACTGCTTATAACGGACGTTTGCGCCTCGATGACAGCAGCATCTTCAAGACGTTGCAAATTACAAAAGATAATGGCATGTTGGTGATGGTCCACTGTGAGAACGGTGATGTCATTGACGTACTTGTTCCGCAGGCGTTAGCCGCGGGTCACATGTCGCCCGAATGGCACGCCTTGACGAGACCCGCCTGGGGCGCGGTGGACGCTACTTTGAAGATGGCTTCGATGTCGGCGCAGGCGGATGCGCCGGTTTATATTGTCCACATGAACGTTGGCGGTGAAGTGGATATGCTTCGTTACGCACGCGAGCGCGGCGTCAAAGTAATGGGCGAAACATGTCCGCAATATTTATTTTTTACAATTGACGATCTTCGCCGTCCCGATGGCGCGAAATGGATTTGCTCGCCGCCGATGCGAACAGAAAAAGATAATGCGCGCATCTGGGAAGGCTTGCATGATGGCACATTTCAAACGATCGGCACAGATCACTGCCCATTTTTCTTCGACGGCACAAAGCCGATTATTTATGAAGGCAAGCCGGTGAAGATACCCGGCAAAGAATTAGGCAAAGACGATTTCACTAAAATACCGAATGGTTTGCCCGCGGTGGGTGATCGCCTGCCGATTCTTTGGACGTATGGCGTGCGCGCCGGAAAGATTACGGCGAATCAATTTGTGGCTTACACAAGCACGAACCCTGCCAAGATTATGGGCTTATATCCGCGCAAAGGCGCGTTATTGCCCGGCTCTGATGCCGACATCGTGATTTGGGATCCTGAAAAGCGCGTGAAGTATGGCGTGACGTATTCGCATCATCGCACCGATTACAATTTGTTCGAGGGATGGAATGTGATTGGAATGCCCGAAAAAGTTTTTCTGCGCGGCAAGTTGATTGTGGATGGCGATGAATGGTTAGGCAAATCCGGTCAAGGTCAATTCTTGAAAAGGAATGAAGGGGAAGTTCTTTAATTGGAGCTGAAACATATGACGGATATTTCTTGTGAAGCGTTGGTTGTCCATTGCATGGATTATCGTTTGCAGAAATCCTTGAACGATTGGCTGGATAAGAATCCCGGCGCGGGAAATTATGATCGAGTCGCAATTGCTGGTGGAGTTCTCGATATTTATTCTGTGTTAAAACAAATTGAGTTAGCTGTTCGCGTACATAGGATCAGGAAAGTCATTCTGGTCAATCATGAGGATTGCCGTGCCTACGGCCCAGCCGGAACTTTCGAGCGACACCAGGTCGACTTGACCGAAGCCGAACATAAGATCCATGCTCTTCACATGAACTTGATCGTTGAGAAATATTATTTGAAACTGGATGGTGCTTTTGATCGAGTTTACTGAACTGAAACATTTGCCAGCAATTCTTTTAGTCTCGGATGTTCCGCATACACGCCGCGATATTTTTCGGGCAGTTCGGCGGCGATGTGACACATGATCTCGTCCGTGAATTGCTGGAGCGCCGCGTCGCGGTCTTTTAGGGGCAAGGGTGGAAGCAGGAAAGTCTTTCCCACCGACACCAGAATGTGTGAACGTCGAAAATGTTTCAGGTTGTCGCCAACTGCTTTGTCCTCGGTGCCTGACAGGCCGGCGGGCAGGATCGGGCGATTCAATTTCGCGGCGAGGTAACCGGCGCCGAGTTTGCCCTCCGCCATCGTGGCATTGAGCGAACGCGTTCCCTCGGGAGCAATGACCAGAATTTTGTCCTGTTCCATTAAGCTGATGATTTTGCGGAGCGCTTTCAGGTCAGGATTGTAACGGTCGATAAAAATCCAGTTTGCGTATTTTGCAATCCAGCGAAACAGGGCGTTCTTTTCCCATTTTTCTGCGACCGGGATGAATACATCCGTGCGGTCGAGGATGTAATACAACATGGCTGCATCCAACAGGCCAAGATGGTTTGTGACAATGACGAACGCGCCCGTTGTCGGGATGTTTTCAAGGCCGACGACTTTTACATTGGCAATCAGGTTGACGAATCTGCGCAGGATCCAACGGAGAAGGTTTATCATGAAGTCAATTTTACACGAAAAATAAAAAGCCCCGCATTTTTAATGCGAGGCCTGGATTTTATGTTTTCCATCATCTCCACAGATAATCCATGTTATTCTTTTGGCTGCCCTTGGAGCCGTATTTCTCGAACATGCGGGAAAAGATTTCGACATTCGATGGAATCATATCAATAATTTGAAAACCAACATTGAAGATGCTGTTATCAATATGGTCGCGCTGGCACCATTTACTGCGCGCGCCAAACACCATGTACGGCACATTGGCAACTTCGCTGGTCAGCTCGATGCGGAACCGGAAATCCACGTTCGGCGGAATGGGCTTCAGCGATTCCATTTTGAAGCCGCCCGTGCTGATATCCGCCAAATGGCCGACCAGTTCGCCGGTGTTTTCATTCATCAACCGCATGTAATAAGAAAAAGTCCGCCTGTCCAATCTTCTTCGTTCTGGCATACTTGCATCCTTTCCTTTTACGCTTCAAGTATAAAATAAGATTTGAAAAGAATCAACACTATCCTTAAGCTTAATCAACTTTCAAAATATGCGTGACGATGGTCGCACCCGAACCGCCGATGTTTTGCGCCATGCCGATCTTTGCGCCATCCACTTGGGTTCCGCCGCATTCACCGCGTAGCTGCTGGGTAACCTCCACGATTTGATACATTCCGGTTGCGCCGACGGGATGCCCGCGCGCCTTCAAACCGCCGCGCGTACAAATCGGTATCCGGCCTTTCGGGCTGATTTCATTGTCGAGGCCGAGTTGAACTCCCTTGCCGCGTTCGGCAAACCCGCAGGCTTCGAGCGAAAGCGCGGCCATGATTGTAAACGCATCGTGCACTTCAAAAACATCCAGGTCTTTTGGTTCGATCCCGGCCATTTCATAGCATCGCTTTGCGGATGCGTATGCGGCGCTGAGAAACAAAGGGTCTTTTCTTGAATGAACCGCAATCGTATCTGTGTTCGAGGCGGAGGCGGCGACTACAATACGCGGCCTGTTCTTTAGCGACGCGACTTTATCCGCCAGCACGATCACTACAGCGGCCGCGCCATCACCGGTGGGGGAGGCGTCGAGCAGGCTGATCGGCGTGGCGACCATGGGTGCTTTATCAAATTTCTCGGCGGTGATCTTTTCGTGCAGGCGCGCAAACGGGTTATGCAATGCGTTGGCATGCGCGTTGATCGCGAACGGTGCAAAGTCGGCGTGCTTCCAGCCAAATTCATGCAGGTAACGCTGCATAACCAGCGCGTTCAATCCGACAAATGACACGCCCTGTTCCACTTCATAATCTGCATCCGCGGCGGCGGCTAACGACGCGGTGACATCGTGGCTGGTTTTGTCGCTCATCTTTTCGATGCCGACTACCAGCGCCGATTCGATTTCTCCCGCCGCGACCGCCATCAGCGCCGCGCGAAACGCCGCCGCGCCTGACCCGCAAGCGGCTTCCACTTTGACGGCTTCCCTGCGCCACAAGCCGATCCAATCAGCCAGATACGTGCCCAATTGATTCTGCGCATTGATCAGCGGCGAAAGCATGTTGCCGACGAATAATGCGTCGACTTTTTCCATGCCTGCATCCTGCAGCGCGGCAAACGCCGCGTCCCCGGCGATCTCACGCAGGGACTTGTCCCAATGTTCGCTGATGGATGTTTGTCCGATTCCGAGAATGGCTACTTTTTGCATGGCATAATTTTACCAATGTTGTCTATCAACAACTATCTAATTTTCTTTCGTTGGATCTTTCATTACAAACCACAATGCGCCGGTCATCAATAATCCGCAAATGGCGGAAATAACGAACGTCGCGCTGAAGCTTGCCGCGTCCGCCAGCCAGCCGCCAATGACTGGCGCGAGGATGGTGACTGGCGCGCAAAGTGTATTCGATAAGCCAATATAAAGCGGCCGTTCCTCAACGTTTTTTGCAAAGCTGACACTCAACGCATTCGGGATTGTCCAGATCGCCACCGTGGCAATCGCTTCGAGAAAGAATACGGCATAGAACCAGTTCGCGGATGTTGCGCGCCAGGCAATCAATGCACTCAAGGCTGCGCCGAACGCGCCGAGGCTCATCATGCCGCGGTGACTCCATCGGTCGCCCCAGCGTCCCATTAATGGGCTGAAGATAACCTGGCCCATCAGCAAAATGGCGACCATGATTCCGGCCGCGGCATCGCTCATTCCAAATTGCCGCACGGCGTAGATGACATAAAATGCAAAACCCATTGCCGCAAATTGACTCAACATTCGTATGCCGAGAAAAATCTGGAAGTTTTTATCGCGCTTCAAAATCTCCAGCGATTTATTTAAAAATGCATTTGGATGATTGCCTTCTTTGGGTAAGCTGTCCGGTTCGCGCGTCATGGAAGCGAAAATGTATGAGATACACAACGAAGCGAATGTCAGCGCGAAACACAGACTGTAGTTATATGGCATCGCCATCTTGTCCAGAATCAGACCGGCAACGATCGCAGAAAGTCCACCCATTCCGTTGTATGCCGCGGATTGCGTTCCAAAAAAAGTTCCATGCAATTCCTGTGGTATGACTTTGGTAACCATATTTATCCATGGATTGGCAACGAGCCCCGAGCCTAATCCCTGCCAGATCAGCATAAGAAAAATCAGCATAAGGGCGGTTTGTTTTGTGGTGAACGGTACGTAAAGTGCGATGATGGCAAGTCCAAGATAGGGAACACGCTCGTGGATCGTCATCCACAGCACGAGGGGTTTATATCGCTTGGCGCGCGATGTCCAACCGGCGGCCAGCAATTGGGGCAATTGCCAGCAGACGTTGTGGATGGCCGGCACCAAACCGATGAGCAGTGCGGAATTGGTAAGATGGCTGACGAAGAGGGGGATGATGGCTGCAAATGAGGCGAAACCTATTCCAAATCCGAAGAACCCTCCGTCGAACATGCCGACGGTGAAATTGAACCGCAGATGCTTTTGGACGTACGCTTCGATGGATGCCATAGCAGGGATTTTATCACTTGACAATTCAACGCTTCCGCGTTTAGAATAAGAATGAACGTTCGTTCATTCTTATGATGGCAGAAAAAAATGTATTGACCAAAAAACAGCGCACCCGGCAGGCGATTGAGCAGGCCGCGTATGACCTGTTCATGGAGCAGGGATTTACCGCCACTTCCATGCGGCAAATCGCAGAAGGGGCGGGGCTGGCGCTGGGCGGAATCTATAATCATTATAAAAGCAAGGAAGAAATTTTCCGCGCCATCATCCAGGATCGCCATCCTTATAAGCAGATCCTGCCGCTGGTTTTGAGCGCCAAGGGCGAAACGCCGGAAGAATTCATCCGGAATGCCGCGCAAGCTCTGGTAGAAGGTTTAGGACGCCGCCCTGAATTCATGAAGTTGATGTTCATCGAGATCGTAGAATTCGATAGCAGACACCTTTCTTTGTTAGTGAGGGAGATCGCGCCGCAGTTGTTGCCTGTTTTTGAAAAAATGGCCAGACATCACAGGACCTTGCGTTCTATCCACCCGGCAGTGTTGCTGCGTTCCTTTCTCGGCATGTTCTTCTCTTTTTACGTGACAGATATGTTGATTCACGGCAGCACCATTGCAAAGATCATGCCCAAGAACAGCTTCGATAGTTTCGTGGATATTTACCTGTACGGCATTTTAAAGGAGACCAAATGATTTTGCGTCTTGGCTCGATCATTCGCAAAGAGTTCATTCAAATCCTGCGCGACCGGCGCACACTGGCGATCATCCTCGTTATTCCGATTATGCAATTGTTCTTATTGGGATATGCCGCCACCACGGATATTAAGAACGTGCCACTGGGCGTATGGGATCAAAGCCGTTCTCCTCAGTCGCGCGAATTGCTGGATGCATTTCGCTCGGCGAATTATTTCACCATTGCATACGATGTCGGGTCCCTGGACGATGTGAGGAATCTCATTGAAAGGGGTGAAGTACGCGGCGTGCTCATCATCCCGCCTGATTATCCGCTTCATGTATCGAAGGGCGATGCACAGGTCTCGATGATTCTCGATGGCTCGGACGCCACTGCCGGTTCCACTGCGCTTTCAGCGGCGCAATTGATCGGTCAATCGTACGCGACCACAGTGTTGGCGAATCAAACCGATCTCATTGGGATGTCTGCCGGGATCAAGCCGCCGCTCGAGGTCCGAACTCAGGTCTGGTATAACCCCGATCTTGTCAGCGCGTACTTCATGATCCCCGGTGTAATTGGTATGATCCTTTATGCGATTGCGTCCATCCTGACGGCAACCACCATCGTGCGCGAACGTGAGCGCGGCACGATTGAACAATTGATCGTCACGCCCATCCGTTCGTGGGAACTGGTGGTGGGGAAGATTCTCCCTTATGTGATCGTTTCATTTTTTGATACGTTTGAAGTATTGATCATCGGTCATTGGTGGTTCGGCATCCCTGTGCGCGGCGATTTGGGACTCATTCTAATTACTTCAGGTTTGTTGCTGCTCTCAAGTTTAGGCATTGGCTTATTGGCGTCGACGATTGCGAATACACAACAGGAAGCGTATCTCACTGTTTGGCTGACTCTTCTTCCTTCCATATTTCTTTCCGGATTCTTTTTCCCGCTCGAAGCGATGCCGCCGGTTTTGCAGGCAGTTTCTTATATCATCCCGATTCGCTACTATCTGATCATCATCCGCGCGCTTTTGATAAAGGGTGTGGGAATATCGGCGATTCAAAACCAAGTCATTGCGCTGACGATCTTTGGTGTGGTCATCATGGGATTGGCGGCTGTGCGCTTCCGCAAGCGGCTTGATTAGAGAATAAGATGTGGATTCCAGTTATGGAAAATAAAATTCTATTTCTGCGTATCAGTTATTGGGCGGGCGCAATCCTGGATGCAATTGCATTCCTCATCATGCTATTCCCGCCTTTATTTGCTTTGAACAATGGATTAACGAACTTCAATCCCGGCATGGATTATCGCTATGCCATGGGAATGGGCGCACCTCTCATGCTGGGTTGGACTGCTCTTCTGCTCTGGGCTGATCGAAAGCCAATGGAACGCAAAAGCATTTTGCTCATTACACTTTTGGTTGTGTTTGGCGAAGTCGCAACTGAAATCTTTGGCGTTGCGACCGGTTTCATCGCGGTCCCTGCCATGCTTCTGACGTGGGCGATTCAACTACTCGTGAGTGGCTTGTTCATTTTCAGTTACTGGAATGCGTCGAAATGAATCATCTCATTGATGCAGATAATCTCTATAAATATTTCGGCGAGACGCACGCCGTGGATGGCGTTTCGATTCAGATCAAGGCCGGTGAAATTTATGGTCTTGTTGGATCGGATGGCGCGGGCAAGACAACAACCATACGATTATTGTGCGGCGCGCTTCAACCCAATTCAGGTGATGTTGCCATTTGTGGATACGATGTTCAAAAGCAAACCGAAGATGCCCGCTCCCAACTCGGATATCTTTCGCAGCGCTTTTCCTTATATGAAGATTTGACGGTGTTGGAAAATATCCGTTTCTTTGCCGAAGTGCGCGGCATGAAACCTAATGAATGGCTTCCGCGTTGCATGGAGATTTTGGAATTCGTCGGACTTGCCAATTTCAAGGATCGCCGCGCCGGACAGCTTTCCGGTGGAATGAA
>Ga0182027_10014897_pt1 | contig 10735 bp, 6 predicted proteins | sample 712E1DmetaG_FD_121300 | JGI IMG/M metagenome (GOLD analysis project Ga0182027, IMG submission 121300) | Permafrost microbial communities from Stordalen Mire, Sweden - 712E1D metaG (Illumina Assembly) | ecosystem: Environmental > Terrestrial > Soil > Wetlands > Permafrost | place: Sweden...
CTTGAACAGCACAAACACCGCGATGAACACGCTGAAAATCGCGCCGATGTCCGCGCCTTGCATGACGTTGGCTCCGACCGCCAGCCCGGCCAGCGCCCAGCGCACCCAGCGGATCAACGCGGGCGTTTCCGGCGTGTTGGACACCACCAGCGCAAGCGCAAAATAAGTCATGGCGACGGCGATTTGTTGCGAAGCCACACCCCAGCAGGCTGTCGAGAAAAAGGCCGAATTCAGCGCGGCGGCCAGTCCGCCCAACACCGCCGCCAGCGGCGAAAGTTTTAATTGTCTGAAAAACGTCCACGCGCCCAGGCCAAGAATGAACAGCGCAAAAGGGGCCAGAAATTTTGAGTAACCGACGGGACCGAGCAGCCAGCGGAAGAGCGAACACAAATCCGGCGTAAGCGAACCGCCGCTGTTGCCAATGTCGTTCAAGTCGCCCCAAATTCCGGTAAAAGCGCCGGGCATCCGGGCCCAAGCGGTGTTTTGCTGCCCCAGCGGGCCGTCGTTGGAAAAGTGAACGTAACCCGGCAAAAAACTTTTGCAGAAAAGCGCGGCCAAGATGATTGCGAGCAATCCGGCAAAGAACAACCCGCGCGGCATCGCGGTGGTGGCGGTCGCGGCTTTTGGTTTGGCAACTTTCATAAGCTGGCGTTTTATTCAAAAAAGACGGAACAAACATTGTCAATTGCGACGCGCTCGCTGTCAAGGCAACGAGTTCGTATTCTGAAAAATCTCGCCGTTGCCCGGTTCATCCGGTAAATTTTTCACATGAGTTCACAGGTCTTGGTCACCGGCGCGGCGGGCTTCATCGGCTCGCATGTTTGCAGGCATTTGTTGAAGCAAGACCATGAGGTCACCGGCTTGGACAATTTGAGCGGCGGTTTTCGCGATTACATTCCCGACGGAGTGAAATTTGTCGAAGGCTCGGTCGTGGACACCGTGCTCGTGAAACAATTATTCGCGGAAAACAAATTCGAATACGTTTTCCACCTCGCCGCGTATGCCGCCGAGGGCTTGAGCCATTTCATCAAGCACTTCAATTACACGAACAACCTGCTCGGCAGCGTCAATCTCATCAACGCCTCGGTGAACCACGGCGTGAAATGTTTTGTGTTCACCTCGTCCATCGCGGTTTATGGCCGCAATCAGCTCCCGATGACCGAGGACGCCGTGCCGCAACCCGAAGACCCTTACGGCATCGCCAAATACGCGGTCGAACTGGATTTGAAGGAGTCGCACGAAATGTTCGGATTGAATTACGTCATTTTCCGCCCGCACAATGTTTATGGCGAATTTCAAAACATCGGCGACCGCTACCGCAACGTCATCGGCATTTTCATGAACCAACTCATGCAGGGCCAGCCGATGACCATTTTTGGGGACGGCCGGCAAACGCGCGCGTTCAGCTACATTGACGACGTTGCGCCGGTCATCGTCGCCAGCATCGCGCGTCCGGAGAGCTACAATCAGATTTTCAACGTCGGCGCGGACAAGCCGTATTCAGTCAACGAACTTGCGACCGTCGTGGCCAAAGCGATGGGCGCAAAATCACAAATCAAACATCTCGACGCGCGCAACGAGGTTGTTCACGCCTATTCCGCGCACGAGAAGGTGCGGACACATTTCGGCGATCTGATAAAAAATGTTCCACTGGAGGAAGGCGTGGCCAAAATGTCGGCTTGGGCGAAAAAAGCCGGCGCGCGGCAGGGCAAGCCGTTTGCCGGAATCGAAATCCGCAAAAATCTGCCGCCATCGTGGGCGGAACTGATAAGCTGATCCGGCTTAACAATTGGGCATTCTCCCCCTGCGGCATCCACGACAATAACAGGGACAAACCAATATCGTCTCCATTGGCCGAACGGTTTAGTCAATAAATAATACACCAATGCCCGCCCAACCCTGATCCGGATTCTGAATAAATTCTTGATGGGGATATTTTTCCCGAACTTCCGCCCAGAATAAATCAACCTTGCAATCCAAAACACTGGCGTGTTTACAGATGTCGTGAAACACCACCATGCCGCCTTTGGCGACAAAGGGCAGATAATTTTCAAAGTCCGCCTTGACGCCGTTGTAGGTGTGGTCTCCGTCAATGAAAAGGCAGTCAATTTTCCCGCCTGACAGAATGCCGCGCAGTTGTTCAATCGTCTTTGGATCACGGGAGTCGGCCCGAATCAGGTTGATTGTTTGACACCCGCGGGCGAAACGGCGATAAAGCAGGGTTTTCCAAGCCGGATAGCCCCCGCCATGAATCCCGTGCGGCAGATCAATGCTGATAATCGTTCCTTTTGGGTCGGTCAACCGGCACAACATGAAGAGTGTCCCACCGTTGGCCGTGCCGATTTCCACCATTGTCCGGGGACTTTGTCCTCGGAGCAATTTTAAGACGTTTGTAATTTCTTCGCGAACTTGACTCGGTCCAAGAAGGCTGTGGTTTTTTTTGAAGCAAAAATCAAGAAGCTCCTCCAGCGACGCACCGGTCGGTTTTCGACGGCACAGAAAAACCATTCCCCAAAACCAATCCCGAAAGTATGTCTGCAATTTGCGGATCAGCGAACCAAGCCCCTCTTTCCGGAGTGTTTTGGCGGCAGCAGCAATTTCGTAAATCATACAATAAATACTTCAGGGCTTTTGCTGAACCACTGGCAGCCCGCACGAACACTTTCGACACTGTGTGGTTAAAAAACATAAGATATTTCTTGTTTTGAATGATTGCCAGCGTAAAAATTCGCCGAATTTCGTCGAGGATTAGCCGGGCGTGCAGCATGTTGAAACCGTTGCGCCGCCATTGCCACTGCCATCACCGCCCGAAGAGGTAGATTCAGGTTTTCAATGTCGTCGCGGACAAGCCTCGTTCAGTCAATGAACTTGTGACCGCCGTGGCTAGGGCGCTGGGGCACAATCACAAATCAAACATCTCGAAGCACGCAACGAGGTTGTCCACGCCTATTCCACGCACGAGAAGGTGCGGACACATTTCGGCAATTTGATAAAAAATGTCCCGCTTGAAAAAGGCGTGGCAAAAATGGCGGCTTGGGCGAAAAAAGCCGGCGCGCGACAGGCCAAACCCTTTGAAGGAATCGAGATCTGCGAAAACCTGCCGCCTTCGTGGGCGGCATTGGGAAAACATTCATAGCACTTAACCCGCGGGAACAAATAGCGCCGTTCCCATTCCATCGACTTCGTGGAGGATTTTTTCCAGGACAAAACCTTGTTCAGACAGAAAGGCTTCGACCTCAGCCAAAGTCACGCGCCATTTGTGCCACTCAATCAAAATTGCCTTTTAACCGTGAGTCAACTCGGAGGTCTGACCTTCGCTCGACGTTCGATCAGATGCAGAATGCAACGGTTTCAAAATATCTCCGGCAAAAACTAAACCCACAACGCCCACAAAAGACGCACAACGATTTTCATGGGAATTTGAGCGTTGCGATTGGCTACAGAGACGGTCGAGTGGAAACACACCCCTCGATTGCTTACCTCATCCAACTTTCAAACCAGCCGGTTGAAGGGGCGGGCAACGTCAGCGGCTCACCACGGTTTTGTTCCGCGCAAATTGCTTGAACTTCCGAAGGCGAAAGTGCGCGTTTGTAGATGGCCAGTTCATCCATCAAACCCACGAAAGACCGGTCGGTTGACCAATTACCAGGGCGTTCATCGCGAGGGCTGATCCAAAGATTGCCCTTGGTGTTGGCGGCAAGGTGGCGGCCCAATTGGCGCTGGGCCACGATAACACCGTTTAAATAAAGCGTGCCGACACCGCTGGCTTTGTCATATGTAAATGCGATATGCTGCCAAACACCACTGACCAAAACTCCGGGATGCGAAACGAGAAAATGATTCCCCCCAGGTTCAACAATGTCTCCGCGCAACACTCCATTTTCAAAGGGCCGAACGCCAATCCATAAATTCAACGCGTAGTTGTCTGACCATTGAACGATTGGATGAAGACCATTAACATCCGACGGTTTGATCCAAGCTGTGATGGTGAAACCATCGTCCGCGCCAACATCCAAAGACCGGCTGGCTGGTATCATGATGCTCGAACTCGTTCCATTGAAAGAAAACGCCCGCCCCACTTTGCCTTCCTCAAAGGAAATGTCTGTCAGTATTGCCTTGTTTCCCCCCACCGAATCGTTGCCATTGCCCTCGCCCGACCACAAGACCACCAAGCCCGGAGGCAGATGCCCGCGCATTAATTTCGAGTAACCAAACCAGCCGGCGGTGACGAGTCCGGCAAGAACGACCAGCGCTGCGGCGATGACCAGAACATTTCGCCAAGTGTGCGACTTCGCCGGAACCACCGGTTGGGCGGCAGGCGCGCCGGAATGAGGCGCTTGCGGCACGACGATGGTTTGTTTGCAGGCCGGACAATTGATTTGCGTTCCCGAATAGCCGGTGTCGCACTGGATTTGCTGGCCGCATTGCGGGCAAAAGAATTTGAATTCAGCCATAACATTTATTGGTTACTGATCGCGCCGGGTTTCGAAGCGGAACCCATCGGCTTCAGTTGAAGCAGCGTTCGCATGAAGAACAAAACGCCTGACATTCAACACCCACGAGAATCGTAAGGTTGCTTTCATGGCACGTGATGAGTTTCACTTTTTAATTCGCCTTTGTCAAGCTGCTAATCGCTAATGGTCCTTCAAACTTTAGGCAGGCGCTGGTCAAATTCTTTTTGCCAATCAATGCCCGGCGCTTCCATCCCGGCCACCATGTGATTGGCGATGGACGGATGCGGAACCCAAAGCGTGTATTTCTTCCCGAACAAGATCTGCCGCCAACAGTAATACCAGGCGAGAAAAATGCTGCCCGCCCAGAAGCGGCAAGTCACGGCCCATCGCAAAAAGGCAATCGGGTTAAACACGCGGCGTTTGGTCAATGCCATCCATTTGGCGAGGTCAGGACTGACCCGTCCATAGGGAGCCAAAAACACCCATTTGCATTCGCGCAGCGTGTCGCGTCGGGTTAAAAATGTGTGGGTCGTGCTGAAACAGGAATTCCAGTTCTTCCCCTCTACCACCCGCGTTTCGCGCGGCAGCCTGTGCAATTCAGTCGTGTAAATGTCGGGATGGTCGTAGGGAGAGACAAAATGGGCGTCGGGGTTTTGCTTCAAAAAATTGACGGCCAGCGGGAATTGATCCGGCAGATAAAAATAATCGTCCTCCGCCAGATAAACCATTTCCGAATCGGTCTGCTCCATTAAAATGCGCACCTGCTCGCGAAACGTGGCCGCGTCCTTGACGCCCGGATAGCGCATCCAAACCAAATCGTCCGGCGCCCATAAACGCGAAAACATTTCCTCGTAGATCGGCGGGCAATCATCCAGCAGCACCCACATTTTCACCCTTAAATTTCCCAGCGAAGCCTTGAAGGAATTCAGGCAGAGTTGGGCCAGCTTCAATTTGTCATCGGCGAAAACCGGCGGAGGGTGCGAGGACACTTTCGGATAAATCCGATAAGCCACAGCCAGGTCATGCTTAAATTCATTCATAATGGTTCCATCGCCGACAAAAACCCGCGTTCTTGACCGTCAAAACTTGCCATTTTAATGCGGTGCGAGTAAATCATACAAAATGAACGAAGCCTTTTACCAAGAAAAATTTGCCACCAAGCAATACGGCAGTGATGCTTATGATGTGAAGTCCTTGCTGCCGTTTCTGGACTTGCAGCCGGGTTTCAACTACCTCGAAGTCGGTGCCGGAACCGGCTGCTTTTTGCATGACTTCGTGAAAACCGCCGGGGTCAGACCGGGCCGGATTTGTGCCGCTGATTTGGACAATAATCTCCAGGTAACCGCGACCGAACTGGGTGTGCCACTGGAGTTTGAGCATATCAACCTCGGGGAAAAGGCGTTGCCGTATGCCAGCAACGCGTTTGATGTGGTGGTTTGTAATCATGTCTTGGAGCATATTTTTGAAACCGAAACCGCCCTGCGCGAATTGTTGCGGGTGACGGCCCAAAATGGTCTCTGTGTGGTGAGTGTGCCAAACCTTGCCAATTGGTGGAGCCGCTTTACCCTCCTGTTCTGCGGTGAACTCCCACTCGGTCTCGAAACCGGCACGGAATCAGGCACAGATGGTCTGACTTCTTATTTGCGCCACCGCTTCAATGGTTGCAAACCAAGCGGCCACATCCGCGGTTTCACGCCGCGCGCCTTGCGCGACATCTGCGGGCGTTGCGGCTTTCAATTCGTTGGCTGGTGGAATCAGAATTTTGGCTGGCGAAACAAGCTGTTGCAACCGAAGATGGGAATCGTGTTGCGAAAAAAATGACGGCGACGCCCTGTGGGTTGCGGGCTGGATGATTGCAGTTCCCCCGGCGCTGATTTCGCAGGTGTCGAGCAGCGCCTTCCCGGAGCCGATCACGGCGCGTTCACGGCATATATTGCAGACGGAAAAAGCCGGTGGTGTTAGTGATGAAAAGAAATTGTGAATTGGTCACGGCTGTCGGGCTGAACAACCCACCATCCCAATTCATCCACCCAGCCATCATGTCTGGCTTGAATTGAATCTGATAATTGTCATAGGGCGCCAGATTCGCCGAATCCACCCGCATCCCCGGCAAAACCGTTGGCGACACCGCAGTAGCGGGTGGCGGGGCGATTTCTACCGTTGGCGTGTTGGTGTAGCCGCTGCCCGTGCTAATGCTCTGGATGCCGGTCACAACTCCCGAAGAGATGCTGGCAACCGCAGTGGCCCCGGTGCCACCACCGCCAACGACGCTGACCGCCGGACTGGTGACGTAACCAGAGCCACCGCTGGTCACCGTTGCCCCGACCACAAACCCGTTGATCACCTGTGGTGTGGCGAACGCCTGTGCCGGAACCGGATTAAGCGCCAACCGGTAATTTCCACTGCCCACCACGCTCCCGACCATTTGCTCATAAACGGCATTGTTGGCCGTGAAGCTGACCGGCTGGTTGGTCCAATACCACAGCCACGTCTGCTGCAATTGGTAACTGCTGCCAACGGTCAGATTGGAAAAGGCAAGGAACGATATGCGCGCGATGCCCAAAACCGGGTTGGGAATAAACGGCGGATCAATGACCACCAATGGCACATTGGTGTAGCCATAACCGGCATCGAGAACCTGGATGGCTGTCACCACGCCGTTGCTGACCACGGCGACCGCCGGTGCTCCGCTCCCGCCACCACCGATGAACCGAACCTGTGGGGTGTTGGTGTAGCCGTAGCCGCCGTAAGTAACAGTCACACCGACCACAAAACCGTTGTTGGTCGTCGCTATGCCAGTCGCAATTGGAGAACCAACTGGTGGATGTGGTAGAAACACGGTCGCGTTTGTCAACACCGAAAGGGTGTTGTTCCCGCCATTCGCGCTAATCAAATCCACCCTGCCATCCCCATTGACATCCGCCGCCGTGACCCAATTAGGGCCGTTGCCCACGCTCAAGTTGGTGGGAAGCACAAATCTGCCACTGCCGTTATTTGTCAATACCGAGAGCGTGTTGCCCTTGTTGTTCGCGGAAATCAAATCCACCTTGCCATCCCCGTTGACATCCGCCGCCGTGACTGATTCAGGGCCGTTACCCACGACAGGCAAAGAGGCGAGCACAAAGCTGCCGCTGCCGTTGTTTGTCAACACCGAAAGATTGCCTAAAGATTGCCGTTGCCATTCACAGTAATCAAATCCACCTTGCCATCCCCGTTGACATCCGCCGCCGTGACTTTTGTAGGCAAACTGCCCACAGCATTGGTGCCAGCCGGCACAAAGCCGCCGCTGCCGTTGTTCGTCAACACCGAAATCGTATTATCATGGTAGTTCCAGTTCCCTGACACTGCGAACGCGCGACCGTGATGAAAACACTCACGGCATCAACACCCGGTAAAAGCGGGCGGGGGGAACGACGCCGGCCGGATCAAGGAACAGATACGGGCTGGCCGGCAAATTGGTCAACGACAGCAGTGTGATCCAGTTGGTGCCGGTCAAATCCGTGTTGTATTGCACCACAAAATTGTTGCTCAACATTCCATTCAGATTGAACAGCGGATAACCCGCCACAAATTGCATGACCAGTGACGGCGGCACCAGCACCGTCAGCAACGCGTTGGAACTCGTCATGCTGCCCGCCAGATTGGTCACGACCACGGAATAATTTCCCGTGTTATTGGTGCCCGCCGCTGGGATCGCGTAAATGGCATTCGTGGCGTTCAGGAGATTGCCGGTGTTAAAGCGCCATTGATAGTTGTAGGGCGCCGTGCCGCCGACGGCCACGTTAAATGAGACGCCGTTCCCCAAAACCAATCGCTGACCGAGCGGTTGCGCCGTGATGACGGGCGGATAAATCACCGTCAACGTCGCGTTGGAACTCGTCACGCTGCCAGCCATGTTGGTCACCGTGACGGTGTAAATCGCCGCTTCGTTGGACGAAACGCCGGTGATGGCCAATGTGTTGGTGGTCACGCCCGAAAACTTCGCGCCATTGACCAGATTCGTGCCGTTCATCTGCCACTGGTAAGCCACCGCGACCGGGCTGAAGGCCAGCGCCGTGAAAGTCGCATTGCTGCTGGCCGCTTTGACCTGATTCGTAGGCGAAAACAGCACCGTCAACCCGGCGACGGAACTGGTTACGCTGCCCGTTGAATAAGTGGCCGCCACGGAATAATTGCCGGCATTGTTCGTCGCGACCGGAGCTAGGGTGTAAATGGCGTTCGTGGCATTCAGAATGTTGGTGCCGTTAAACAGCCATTGATAGCTAAATTGCGTCAAGCCGGTGAATGAGGCGCTGAAAGAAATGTTGGCGCCGGACAGCACCAGCGAGTTGGTCGGTTGCATCGTGATGACGGGCGGATAAATCACCGTCAGCGTCGCGTTGGAACTCGTTACACTGCCAGCCGTGTTGGTCACCGTGACGGCATAAACCGCCGCTTCGTTGGACGAAACGCCGGTAATGGTCAATGTGTTGGTGGTTGCGCCGGAATACTTCCCGCCATTGACAAGATTCGTGCCATTCATCTGCCACTGATAAGCCACCGCGCCGGGACTGAAAGCTGTCGTGGTGAAGGTCGCGGTGCTGCCGGCATTATTGATCCGGTTCGTGGGTGACAGCAGCACGGTCAACCCCGCGACGTAACTGGTCACGCTGCCCGCCGCATTGGTGATCACCACGGAATAATTGCCGGCATTGTTCGTCACAATCGGCGAAATCGTGTAAGTGGCATTCGTGGCATTGAGAATGTTGGTGCCATTGAACCGCCAGTAGTAAGCGAACGGCCCTGTCCCATTGAGCGAGAGGCCAAAAGCGACATTGGTTCCCGGTAATACCAGCAGGCTCGACGGTTGCGTTGCGATGACGGGCGGATAAATCACCGTCAGCATCGCGTTGGAACTCGTCACACCGCCACCCGCGTTGGTCACCGTGACGGCGTAAATCGCCGCTTCGTTGGACGAAACCCCGGTGATGGTCAAGGTGCTGTTGGTGACACCGGAAAATTTCCCGCCATTGACAAGATTCGTGCCGTTCTGCTGCCATTGATAGCTCAAAGGCAACACGCTGGAGGCCGTGACGGAGAAAGTCGCCGTGGAGTTCAAATTATTCGTGCGGTTCAACGGCTGCGCGGTGATGACGGGCGTCACCGCCACGGTCAATACCGCGTTGGAACTCGTCACACTGCCGGAACCATTGACCACCTGCACGGTGTAAACGCCGGCCTGATTGGTGCCCACATTCGCGATGGTGTAGGCCGAATAATTGGTGCCGCTGGTGGGTGAGCCGACCGGCGCTCCATTGAAATACCATTGGAACACAAACGGCGGAATCCCGTAGGCGCTGGCATTGAATGAGGCGGTGCTGCCAATTACGTTGGTCTGGCTTTGGGGTTGCGTGGCAATAATCAGTGTGTCATTGACTGTCAGCACTGCGTTGGAAGTCGTTATGGTGCCAATATTATTGCTGACCATCATGGAATAAATGCCAGCATCGCTATCCGAAACATTAGCCACGGTCAGCGTGTTATTGGTGGAGCCGGTTATATTTCCGCCAGCAAACAAGTTTGTGCCGTTCTTTTGCCACTGCCATTGGTCTCCCAACGGCATCGGGCTAAACGTGGCAACGGCGAAGGTTGCCGTGCTTCCAACGTAATTCGTCAGGCTGGCCGGCGAAGTGATCACAGCCAGAATGGCGTTGGAACTCTGGGCAATGCCTGCCAGGTTGGTCACGGTTAAAGCATAAAACCCGGCCCTGTTCGTGGCGACCGATGCAATCGCATAAGTGGCATTCGTGGCATTGAGTATGTTGGTGCCGTTCAATTGCCATTGATAACGGAAAAACGGAGCCGAGCCGGTCAACGAGACGCCAAACGCGACGTTGGTTCCCGCCAAGGCCAGCAGGCTTGTCGGTTGCATCGTGATGATGGGCGGATCCACCACGGTCAAGGTCGCGTTGGAACTCGTTATGGTGCCGAGCGCATCGTTGACTATCACGGAATAAATACCAGCATCGCTGTCCGAAATGTTAGCCACGGTCAGCGTGTTATTGGTGGAGCCGGTTATATTTCCGCCATCAAACAAGTTTGTGCCGTTCTTTTGCCACCGCCACTGGTCTCCCAAAGGCACGGGGCTGAACGTGGAAACGGCGAAGGTCGCCGTGCTCCCAGCGTTATTCGTCAGGCTGGTTGGCGAAGTTATCACAGCCAGGATGGCGTTGGAACTCGTGGCAACGCCTGCTAGGTTGGTCACAATCAAGGAATAACTTCCCGCGTTGGTCGTGGCAACC
>Ga0182027_10014898_pt1 | contig 10734 bp, 4 predicted proteins | sample 712E1DmetaG_FD_121300 | JGI IMG/M metagenome (GOLD analysis project Ga0182027, IMG submission 121300) | Permafrost microbial communities from Stordalen Mire, Sweden - 712E1D metaG (Illumina Assembly) | ecosystem: Environmental > Terrestrial > Soil > Wetlands > Permafrost | place: Sweden...
CTCTATTAAATAGTATAGGATTGTGTGTTTTGATATTATATTTTCTTCTTATGTATAGACCCCCCTGTTTCTTATGGAATCTTTTTTATTTTTCTGTTTGTTTGTTCTTTTTTGTGTTTTTGTGCTTGTTTTGTTCTTATTTTCTTATCATATTATATTTTTTATTATCTACTTCTTATATTATATATTATATAATATATTATATAATATATATAATATATAATTATTTTCAATATAGTAAATAATAATATAAAAAATAAAAAGAGAAAAATATATTAAAAAAGAATCAGTAAAAATCAAAAATTAAACTTAAATTTTTAAAATACATTTTCTATATGTAATGATGGTGTGTCTCTATTAATATTGCTATTATAAGTATACTATATTAGATCGTCTTATAGTTATTATAATATAAATATTTATTTTAAAATTGTTTGTAGTTCTCACTTAAGAATAACAACAAAAACAAAATATTTATAAATAACTCTTACTTCCCAATAGTAACAAAGATTTTGTGCTTAATATTACTTTAATAATATTATACACCAATAAACATATTTTAATGATTGTCGGGGGCTAAAAATGATTGTTCAACAAGAACTATTAAAAAAAATAAAAGATTTCGGTTTAAACAGCTACGAAGCAAAGATATGGACAGCATTATTATCTAGAGGAGTGTCTAGTGCTGGAGAATTATCAGATATTTCTAATGTACCAAGATCAAGAACATATGATGTTTTAGAATCTTTAGAAAAAAAAGGATTTGTAATGATGAAACTCGGAAAACCTATAAAATATATGGCAATATCACCAATAGAAGTTATAGAAGTTATAAAGAAAAAAATCAGAGAAGATTCAGCAAGACAAGAAATTTCAATGGATGAATTAAGAAAATCCGACGTATTAGAACAATTAACACAACTACATACTACAGGAATAGATATGATTGAACCAACAGAATTAGTTGGAATGATAAAAAACAGAGACAATATCTACGATTATTTAGAGAGCATGATAAAAAAAGCAGAGAAATCGGTATACATAATGACTTCATCCGAAGGCATGATAAGAAAAATACAACATTTAGAAAAAGCAATGAAGAAAGTAGCAGATAAAGGTGTTAGTATAAAAATATTAGTTCCAGCAACAAAAGAAACAGACAAATTAGACAAAGAATTGAAAGGAGTAGCAGAAGTAAGAAATGTTACTGATGTAAAATCCAGATTTATATTAGTCGATGATGATAAACTATTATTCTTCATCACAAACGATAAAGATGTACATCCAACATATGACGTTGCTATATGGATAGAAACAAGCTTTTTTGCCGAATCTATGAAGAGCTTCTTCGAATTGGCATGGAAGAGAAAATAAATTTAATTTTATTTAATATTTTTATTAATAGAAATTAACAAATATTAACGCTAACTCACCTCTTTTTCCTGAGTAGGACCGACATTCTTGGTTCTGCTCAGGTATTTATATTTAATAGTATAAAAAATTCGTTAAAAGAGTTAAAATGTTCCTTAAATGTACATATTTTTCACATGTTGAAAATTATTCTCATAAGAGTGGAAAACAAGATATAATTTATTTTTGGGACGATGGAGAAAACATATCTTCAATTATAGTCAAAACAACAGGAAGTTTATCAAAAATTATATCTATAAACGAACAAGAAGCAGATTGGTGGAAAGAGTCTAGTGATAGAAGAAATGCAAAAAAGTTATTTGATTATAATCATATAGAAGAAAAATTGATAATATTTGCCAACGGTATAAGAGCACATGCCAAAAAACATAATCTAGAATATCTTCCTATAAATTGTGATAAAGAAAGAGAAGAACAACATTATCACAAACTAAGAGATTTCGAAGAAAGAATACTTCTAAAAGCATTAAGAGGAAAATAACTTATAAATCATAACAATAATAAATACTTCTAGTTTATCATTAATATGTCATACGATAATATATATAAAAACGTGAAATTACTTGGCACTTCTCATATTGCTAAAGAATCTGTTGAAAAAATAAATGAGGAATTTTTAAATTTTAATCCAGATATAGTTTGTGTAGAATTAGACCATAATAGATTGCAATCTTTATTATATGATATGAAGCCAGATAGATCTTTGAAAGGAATAAAACGCTACGGATTACAAGGATATTTGTTTGGAGTTATAGGAGGATTTATTCAAGAAAAACTTGGAAATGTGGTTGGTGTTAAAGCTGGAAGTGATATGCTAACTGCGGTAAATGCGGCGAAATTAAACCATAAAATATTGCATTTAATAGATCAAGATATTGAGATAACGTTAAAGAGATTTTCTAAAACGTTTACGTGGAAGGAAAAGTTCAGATTAGTAGGTGATATAATCCGCGCGCCGTTTAGTAAGAAGATGAAAATAGATCTGAATAAGATTCCTAAAGAAGAATTGATAAATAAATTAATGGGTGACATACAAAAAAGGTATCCTAGTATTTATAGAGTATTAATTGAAGAGCGTAATCAGGTTATGGCTAAGAATATCTATAAGATCATGTCAAAGAATGAAGACAAAAAAATATTGGTAATTATAGGTGCAGGTCATGAGAAAGATTTATTGAAGCTAATTAAGCTTGAAGATTATAAAAGAGATAAAATCAGATAATATCTGACAATTTTCATACAAAGTTCTTATTAAAAATAATATAGATAAAATAATAAAAAATACTGCGACCTATATATTTATGTCTAATTAATACATCACAGGTGTAGGAACATTGTAAGTATTATCAGTATACGGCAATCCTATAGTATTTAATTCTGCAAGCGCATTATTCAGATCATTTACTTTTATGAATTTTTGTGATACAGTATATAATGCATTATTAATATATAAACTTCTCATCACACTAGCATCATTAAACCAATTATAGTACTCTGTTTCGCTGCTTGAATGTTTTACTTTACCTATAAGTGTAAAGTTAGTATCTGAGACATTAAACACATACGCACCATTCCATGTGGTTATTCTGTAATTGTATTGTCCTGATGGCACTCTATCAACAATCTCTGTAACAGGAATAACCAATATTTTCTTTGTTGGACTGTATAAAAATGCTTTAGGGTCGTAAAGTATCGGACTATCTGTTCCTTGCAGTCCGATATTATATTTATCAAGCTCTTTCGGATTACTAAAATCACTTACATCAAACAGAGATACCTGTACACCTTCAGTTATTACTCCGCCGTTTTCATTTTCTCCTGTGGATTTTCCTACACCAATAATTAATTTATCATTGACCGGATATAGATATGAGCTATATCCTGGAATCTTCAGGTAGCCAAGAACTTTCGGATTAGTAGTATCACTAAGGTCGATAACAAAGAATGGATCAACTTGTCTAAAAGTTACCATATATAATTTATCTTCCATAAATCTTGTGCTATATATTGATTCGTTCTGTGCTAGATTCTCCACACTGCCAGTAACTTTTAGATTTTCATCCAATACATACACATTATTAAACTCCTCGCTACCACTATTTAACCATAAATCTACAGTTGTTGCTACACGAAGACTGCCATTATATTCATCCATAGAATATTGATTCAATAATCTGCCATCAACTTCTCCTTTTGTCTGATAAATTATCTTTCCATCATTTATTGCAATCTTTTGTATTATGGTCTTACTATCTTCAATAGCTTTCTTTGCATCATACTCATTTAATGCATCTTCTATTTTGATAAACATATCTTTGTATTTATCTTGTTCTGTAGAATCGCTTTTAAGTGTTGCATAGAATTTTGTAAATTCAGATGATATCTGATTCCACTCTTCTTCTTGAGAAAGTCCCTGACTTACAATATTTTCTACTTTAACTTTAATATCGCCTTCTAATAAAGGTACAACGACCTGCATGAATCTATCTCTACTAGCATTATCATCTGACGTACATCTCCATCCAAAACACCATTGACTTTGTTTCTGGTACGCAATGTATATATTGTTTTCAGAAACCATCAAAGTATCTCCGTAGCCCAGCATAAATGCTTCGCTATCAACAACTGAATCACTCTTCAAACTAATAGAAGTTATTGTATTCATTTGATAATTTTGCTCCGGATTATCAAAATAATTAATAGTAGGTCTGATTACAGTCTTAGCATATGAAATCATTGGACCACCATAATACTGCCAATCATAAAGATTTTCTTGAGTAACAGTATATACTATATCTCCAATCATTCTAGAACTAAAATAGTATCCGCTGATTGTATAGTTAGTTATTAGTTTGGGATTTTCTCTATCGCTGACATCATATTCATATACTATTGTATCTTGTTTAGATATTTCTATAGGTACAATATTATATTTCTCAAAGTAGAACGATGGTTCATATGCATCTACAAAGATGACAACCTTATCTTTGTTTAAGAAAATGTCTCTAACTGTTGGAGTGCCATAATTTATGTCACTTTTCAAATTTAAGTCAGTCTTAGATATAATTTTACTAGTATTAGCATCTACTCCATCAATTATAACAAGATTATTATCTGCAATTGTATAAATATATCTATCATCGTTCTTTATGAAATCTGCTTCATCAACACCCTGAACTTGAACATTTGTTTGAGAATAATCTACAGCGCTTCCGCCAGCACTCTGACTCGTTGCAACAGCATTTGCCATTGGAGCATTAGCTGTAGGAGCAATTGCTTCCATACTAGCGCCTCCAACAACAGATTTAGATACTATCCCGCCACTGTTTGATGCACTATTTTGAGTGTTAACATCAAGAAATGTTTTCAATTCATCAACATTCTTAAAAGTCTTTAATTCTTGAGATGAATTTAAAGTATTTACATTGCTTCCAATATTTGGAACAGGAGCAGTGCTAGAACACGCAGTTAACGCAACCAATGCAATAATTAATAATCCGATAAATATCTGATTTTTCATTTTGATTCCTCCAAAATTAGTATAGTTAAAGCATTTAGATATATAAATATTCACATCACTATTAATGAGATTGAAACTATAGAATACAAATTTTAATCTCATATTATACATAAAATCGAAAGATTTAAATTAGAAAAGTGTGCAGATACGAGTAATATGAATAAAAAGGTGTGGTGGGTAGGAATAGTCATAATTATAACTATATTCTTAACTAATTATGCTTCAGCATATACTATTCAACAGATAGGAAGCTCTTCAGGATTGACTTTTACAAATGCTGGCGGATTTACTGGCGGAACATTTGATTGTACTAAACCTTCATTTGAAATATTAGCAACTAGCGGAACAATCTCTGATACCTTAACTGCGGCAACTGCTGTATCGGCATGTGATGGTACAAAATCATCACCAGTCGATTCTAATGGTGCTCCTATTTCTATGCCTGTACTTAAGAAAGATAATGGCAATATTTGTATAGGTTATACAAACATAGATTTAGCGGCCAGTAATAAGGCGTATGTTATCTTAGGAGGATATATGTATCTTAATAATCCTCTTTCTTCTTTTTATTTATCTTCTAAATGGAGTTTTACTGTTGCTAATTGTGGTCCTCTCGCATGGAATTGTAATACTCATTCTGGGCACATTTATACTTATTTTTCTATGTATACATTAAATAACGGTTATAATTTGGGCTCAGAAATAAAATTAACTGAACCTAGCGAGGATTATAATTATTCTTATAGTCCAGGTGGTTATGATAATCGTAATAGCGGTCATCATGGTATGCCTTATTGTTATGATTCTGTTACAAATACACACATAAATCCTGGAGTATACTATGTCTTTTACATTTTGAATTTGAATGGACAAGATAATGCTGCCCATTATACTGATAACATAAACGCGTTTATATCTCTTACACCGCCCGGTGATTATTCCGGTCAAAATACTAATTTAATAAGTACTTCTAATTATATTATCTATCCAAAACCATTAACACAGGCCCAGGTCTTAGCAAACTACGACGATAATACTATTGATATAGCATTCTGCAATGCAGCAGGCGGCGATTCAAATGCAAGTATTCCAGTTAATCATGGGTGTTGTCGCGCTAAATATGAAGGTGTAACGTTTGGAAATTGGACTTGTACGACGGATGATGTTTGGCAGCAAAGTGATGTTCAACAATATTGTGATGCTCTTGGTAGTGCTAGTGGTAATAATGCTAATTTTAGTCAAGGTGTCTTAAATATATATCAGGGAAATAATGATGCATTTCAATTTATAAAAAATACTTTTGGCGGAAGTGATGGATGTTGTGGTGATGATGTCTCGACACAAGGCACTTGTTTAGGCAGCATTAATTGTGCAGGACTAAGTGGAACAGATTCTAAATGTATTATAAGCAATGGTTGCACTCAATCTTCCTGTAATACATATTCTGGTTGTAGCGGCACTAATTGTGCAAATACTATAGCATCATGTATTTCAAAAATAGGCTGCACTGATATAGAGTTGGGATATTGTTCAATAACAATTCCTCCTAATACTGCAGGAGCATCAATTTATCAAAAATACATCTGTCGCGCGTATGGTGGAACATGGTATACTACTTATGTTACTTGCAATAATTCTTTTTGTCAAGGATCTGGATCAAGTTGCAACTATTTATCTGATCCAACAGAATGTTCAGCTACGTTTGGTTGCACTTATAATATTACTGCCGGGTCTGGAGATGTTGGATTTATATCTTCAACAGGTTCTTCTGATAATTCAAGAAGTCAATATTTATGTTTAAATAGTTCAACTCTTCAGAATCCTAAAGATTCAAATTATAAATGGTTTAGAGCAGAACAAAATCCTTATTTGATAACAACATTAGCTACAGGTTCGAAAACCACTGATGTAATATCAAATGGAAATGATTGGTATTATTGTAATGCTACAGGAGATGTGACTCTCGGAGGAAAGCCTGTTGCAGAATATCACACTTTTAACAATAAAAATTCTGATAATACATTTTCATGCAGCGAACTTTTAGCATTAGCTACAGGAGATAAATATACTGATTGTCCTGTTGCTGTTGGTGGACCATATAAACTATGTTGCAAATCAGGACCTCCTGTTTCGCCTTTAACATTTACTACTAACTGTGATATTTTATGTTATGGTGCAGAGGGCGCAAAAATCACTGATATATGCGCATCATATCCTACTTTATGTTCATCAGGTCAAACTAATTCTGGTTCTGTTCCGCCCCCAACATCTATATTAAAAGATTCTTGTCCAGATGCTTCAATGTGTCTTACTGGATTACCTTCAAATTCTAATTTAACTTGCGCAGCTCAACCTTTTAATACTTCTAGAGTGATTTGCTCGAATAATCAAGCATGTATCGACGGAATTAATATAACAACCAGTATTCCTTCAGAGAATTGTTGTGTAGGAGACAATGCATATTGTGCAAATATATCTTCAATAAGCAATAATACTGCTTGTCAAGATAATAATGGCACTCCCTACTCTACAAATTATTATGCATGTAACGGATATCACATTACTATAGATTCTGATTATAGTTGTTGCTTTAGTTCCAGTTTAAGTCTTAATCTAAATTCACAGCAGATGTTTGAAACTTCAAACAGTTCGTTTATGTGTTTTAAGGAAAACGGTAATAATCTTTTTGCAGATTGTTGCTATGATAAAAGTTGTTCCAATAGCAACTTATTTTTATCCGATGACGTATATGATGCTAATAGCAGAGTACAATCTCTAGGATCTGCACTTCATACAATACAAAATTTTGATATTGTAGAAGGAGGCGCTATAAAAGATTATTTCATGAAATATTCTTTCACAACCAGTTCGCATAGTGTTGTTATAACCAGGTCAGATAATAATTATTCTTTTTACTTACCTTCTTTTGAATTTATAGAATTTGATATAGCATACACTATACCTGTTGCTGTACAATTGAATTCTGGAAATACTGTGCCTGTAAGTATATATTCAACAAACGGTAACAAACCAAACAAATGGCATCATATAGTAATTCCAATAAGCGAATTTAACTTAGGCGCAGATAATATTTTTTCTAGCATGACGCTAACTATGAACGGTCTAGGCGTAAGTCAACCAGGAAGTGTTTTAATAGACAATATTATTTTAACTCCGCCAAAAAATTCATCTATTAATTCACAGAATTTTTTCTGTACAGGAGGATTTCAAGGATGGATTTCAGATTTTGATCCTCCAACAGGAACAGACTTAAGCAATTGGATGTCTTATGGTCCTTATATGTTAGCGTGTAATAGTCAAGCTGCATATGGGTGGACTGGTTCAAGATGTTGTGGTGATGATAGTGGAAGAAATAATTATGGTGAGTTCTATGCTGATACGCCGTCTGCATGTTTCAATGGAACACTAGTAAAAGATGGTTGGAGCTTGGGCTATGCAAATAATTATTATGAAAGCAGTGTAATTGAAGAGGACCAGTTAAGCACTTATGTATATTCAGGAATATTATATTATAATAATAGTTTTGTTGGATGTCAAATACCAAATCATGATGCTGGATTAAATGTCAGCACTGATGGAACATTGGTAGAAGGTAAAAAGTTAGTTAATTCGTTTGTAGATTCACAATGTGAAATGCGAGGAGATTATTATTGTATGAATGGTATATGGAGAAGCTTAGTATTAGATGGCAGTCAGACAGGTCTGACTGCAACAGGAAAAGATCTAGAATTAAAAATATCTCCAGCAGGACCTAACTTAATAAAGAATGATTTTGTACTAGGCACTGGATGGTCTTTATTAGATAATAATGTATTACACGCTAGTAGTGGTGGAGTGACTCTTGTGAGTAATTATACTTTAGACATTAAAGCGAATGTAAGTTATATTTTATATTATAATATTCAGAATAATGTGCCTAGTTGTAAAATCTATTTTGATTTCAATGGGGGATATTGTACTGGTGCTGATGATTTTACTCAAAAAGTTTGCTTTAATGATAGTTGGCAATTAAATCAGGATTCTAGTCAATCCATTATATCTGTTCTTGCTAATCCCTTAGCGACAAACTGGCTATATTTTAAAGATGTAAAATTCAGATTACGTACAGGAGTAGGATGTACAGATGTAGTTATAGCAAATATATCATTAATAGAATCTACATATAGTACTGACCAAGTTTCTTATAATTATTCTGCATTACCTTCTTCAGGTACAATACAATCAACAGGGTGTTGTCCTACAAATTATTGTTGGGATGGAAAGACATGTGTTAGTAGTTCATTATGGATGAATAATGCCTCATATCAGGGAATATGGAATACTATTTTAACTAATAATTGGACTCATAATCATGTAGATGTATCTAATCAATCAGAAGCAATAGGTTATAGATGTGTGATTATAAACGCTACAAGCAATGAAGCTCAATGGATTCCAAGCAGGATTAAGTATGATTGGAATTATGAGAAGTCAGGATATTGCAATTTAGCAACAGATTGCTTTGCAGATGATGCTATTATTTCGCAAAGCGATAATACTCATTCTAGAGGATGTATTCATAATGGAGAATTTGTGTCAGATGCACCTTATACTCTAGGTCAAGGCAATCATTATTGCTACAATGGAAATTGGACAACGAGGTCTTACATTGTTGCAACATTGCTGCAAAATATTAGTGAACATTATAATTATGTTTTACATTGCTACGATGATACTTCACTAACTTATAATCTTAAAGACAATATTCCTTTAGATAATGTTTTATCTGCATGTGTTTTAATAATGAAAAAAACTGATACTAATCAACAAATAATCACTGGCGTCGTGTTAGATGATGCAAATGCTCAAGATTTTTTAACACTTTTACTCTCAAATTATAAAGCAATGTATGGTGTAGACACTGTTTCTGTAGATGATTGTTTGACGGATACAACTTTACATATATCTGGAACAAATTTCACCAAGTGCATAGATGTAAGTCAAAAGCTTCAAGTATATTATGAAACAAATAATAAATATTTTATAGTCTCAAACGATGTTGTGGCGGGAATAGAGCAAGAAACAATATGGAATAAGATTAGCGATTTCTTTAAGTATCTGTTTAGATCTCCTATTATATCTGTCCCTTTCAATTCTATAAATTATACCACAAATTATGACAGGATATATGTTTTAAGAAATCAGACACTAAATGTGACTGCAATAGAAGAAGCGAAGTATGATGAGAATGACAAAGCTATTGCAACAATATTATACGTAAGATATTCAGGATCTACCATTAGTAATAATCCATTATATCTAAATTCAATATTTAAGAATGTAAATGATTCCATGACTGCTGCAGGCAAAACGAATATACCTGTAAGTGTAAATATTTTAAACAATGTAGATCAAGAACTAATTATAAAGAGTCAAGATAGGAGCGGATTATGGCCTTATTTCACATCAATATTGCGTGTGACACGTTGTTCTGGTTCTGATACGATGCCTTGTACAAATGAAGTTGCTAATGCTGCTTATGCTGTAAAAACAATGACTTGCAACAATGATGCATGGGGAGCTCCATATGGCGCTTGCATTGTAGTTTCTTGCAATTCTGGTTATATTATTAGTGATGATTACTTATCTTGCATTTCTAATACTGATCTTCCTCCTACTCCTAGTGCTCCAGGTACAACTACAACTTCTACTGATCTTCCTCCTACTCCTAGTGCTCCAGGTACAACTACAACTTCTACTGATCTTCCTCCTACTCCTAGTGC
>Ga0182027_10014899_pt1 | contig 10734 bp, 7 predicted proteins | sample 712E1DmetaG_FD_121300 | JGI IMG/M metagenome (GOLD analysis project Ga0182027, IMG submission 121300) | Permafrost microbial communities from Stordalen Mire, Sweden - 712E1D metaG (Illumina Assembly) | ecosystem: Environmental > Terrestrial > Soil > Wetlands > Permafrost | place: Sweden...
CACAGTCCGCCGCTGATGTGGGCTGAAGCGCTTGATTTACTTTTTGCTGAAATGAAAAAGGACGGGATAGCGCTGGGCGAAGTTTTGGCCATCAGCGGTAGCGGACAACAACACGGATCGGTTTATATGAACAACCGTGCCACCGCTGCGCTGGCAAACTTGAATCCGCAAATAACCTTGGTCGGAAATCTGTGTGGTATCTTTTCGCGTCCAACCTCCCCGATTTGGATGGATTCATCGACTGCTGTGGAATGCACCGAGATTCGGGAAAAACTCGGCGGCATCAAAGCCACGGCTCAAAAAACAGGTTCAGACACATTCGAGCGGTTCACCGGACCGCAAATCCGCAGGTTTTACAAAACCGAACCGGAAGCCTACGCGCAAACGACGAACATCGCGCTGGTCAGTTCGTTCATGGCGTCCTTGCTGGCGGGTAAAATCGCACCAATGGACCACGGCGATGGCGCAGGCATGAACCTGATGGACATTCAGAAAAAAGTCTGGGACGCAGACGCCCTCAGAGCCACCGCGCCGGATTTGAATAAAAAACTACCCTCGCTCGCCGAATCCTGGAAAACCGCCGGCACAGTCAGCCTCTACTTCGCAAAAAAGTTTGGAGTGAATCCCGCCGCGCAAACGCTTGTCTGGTCGGGTGACAATCCCTGCAGTGTTGTCGGTCTTGGCCTGATTCGTGAAGGCATGGTCGCCATCAGCCTTGGCACGAGCGACACTTACTTTGGCTCGATGAAAAATTGCCGCACCGACGAACACGGCGAAGGCCACGTGTTTGGTTCACCTGTAGGCGGTTACATGACGTTGATCTGCTTCAAAAACGGCTCACTCGCCCGTGAAAAAATCCGCGATGCCTATGGAATTAAAAACTGGCAGGATTTTGGCAAGGTGATGAATTCAACGCCGCCCGGCAACAACGGCGGCATTTTGCTGCCGTGGTTCGAGGCTGAAATCGTTCCACGCGTCAACAAGCCCGGTGTTCATCGTTTCGACCTCGACGAAAAGGACGCCGCTGCAAATTGCCGAGCCATCATTGAAGCGCAAATGATGTCCATCCGGTTGCATTCACAATGGATGAAAGTCGTGCCCGAATGCATTTATGCCACCGGCGGCGCGTCGAACGATTTAGCGGTGTTGCGAGTCATGGCCGACGTGATGAATTGCCGCGTTTTGCGGATTGAAATTTCCAAGAGCGCCGCGCTTGGTGCTGCCTTGCGCGCTGCTCACGGCTGGCTTGTTCACAGTGGACAAAAACCGAAATGGGAGGAAATTGTCGCCGGTTTCACCGAACCGATTCCTGACAGCGAAATCCGTCCGAATGCAGACGCCGCGTGCATTTATGACAAACTTATTGAGAAATATGCCGCATGTGAACGCAAAGCGTTGCAACTAGATGTTTAATCCTAGTCCGTTCCGAATTGACTTGCCAGGCATATGGACATGGACAAAATGGATTATTGATGGAACGAGTAGAAAGTTGATAGAAATTTGGCGACAGGTTTTTTCGAGACGTTTCATTTGGAAATTGAATGTCATGCCAACCTGTCTTTGGTGTATGCTCCCGTAGCTCAAATGGATAGAGCAGCGGTTTCCTAAACCGCGGATCCCAGTTCAATTCCGGGCGGGGGCACCATTCATCCTAAAATACGTCATTTGCTTGAATGTTTTTGATTGTAACTTGTTAAAATGGGTAACGTCTCATCTTATAAGCACGCAAGAATCGAGGTATCAGAATGAAAAAAACAATTTCTTTTAAACTTGTTCCTAGTTTCACCCTTTTGGCGTTTGTTTTAATGGGGAAACTGCTGCTGCAGAATACCAGCGCGCAAGAGCAACCCACTCCAATTCCGCCGGGCACAAGTACCACTTCTGTTGTGCCTGGTAATCCAACGATTCCCAGCACATTGCCGTCGAACATTGACCCGAACAGCCCGCTCGCCCAAGTCATTCGTCTTGCCCAAGCCGGTGTCGAGCAAAGTGTGATTCAGGGATACGTCAACAATTCCAGCAGCCTGTTCAATCTCGACCCGGACCAAATTATTTATCTGAACGACATCGGGGTTCCGAAGGAAATTGTCACTGCGATGATGCAACGCGACCAGCAATTAAAACAAATGAGTGTCGCAGTAGCCCCTCCAACGACACAGCCTTCTTCCACAACTGAAGTCGCGACGGAGCCGCCGGTCGTCGTCACGCAAAATTATTTTTACGACACACTGTCACCTTATGGCGGGTGGGTGAATGTGGAAGGTTATGGCATGTGCTGGAGGCCAACAGTCGTCGTTTACAATGGGGATTGGCAGCCATATTGCGACCACGGACATTGGATTTATACAGATTGCGGCTGGTATTGGGCTTCGGATTATTCGTGGGGTGGAACAACGTTTCACTATGGCCGCTGGTTTCATCATCCAATCCATGGCTGGTGCTGGTGGCCGGACACGACTTGGGGACCGTCATGGGTTACGTGGCGTTATTCGGGCGATTATTGTGGCTGGGCGCCATTACCACCGCACACGGCTTTTCAATCGGGTGTCGGGATTGTTTTTCAGGGCCACAATATCAGCGTCGGGTTTGATTTTGGTTTGAACGCAGGCATGTTCACATTTGTGCGGACACGGGACTTTTGCGATCCGCATCCCCGCCAACATCGCATCGGATCGGGAGAAGTGGGACAAATTTACAACCACACCACGGTTGTCAATAACTTCGATGTTCGTGATCACAATTTCGTCAACCGTGGGATTGATCCGGAACGCATCACTGCGGTTACCAGAATGCCGATCCGTCAGGTTGCGATTCGTGAAACGACAGCTCAAGTCCCGCATGGCCAGCAATTCACGCGTGATAATCGAACGCTCATCATCAATCGTCCAAATTTTGTCGGCGCTCCGGTTGAGTCTCTCCATCAGGGGATTGTGCCGCGTCCCATGCCTGGCACTCAAAATCCATCCCAGAACAATTTCCAGCGACAGCCGTTCAATCAAAATCCGCATCCGACTCCGGGTGTATCCATGCCGCCAGTTCACAATCCGCAAGCGGGAGCACCAGTTCAAACACCTGCGCCAAACAATTACAACAACGATAACAGGCGATTGGTGTCTCCGAGGATGCAGGAACAACAAATACCACGCGGGGCTACCCGTAATCCTTCGGGGCAGGGAAATACAACAATAGAAGAACATCCCATTGGTTCACCTGCTGTGAATCATTCCTTGCTTCCGGTCGTACCAGCAACACATCCACAAAACAATTATAGCACGCCTCGGAATGGGTCGTCCTACAATAACCCGCGTTCAAACCCGTCACAGGCTCAAGAACAGGCGGTTCAATCACATGGGGTGACCACATCTTCGTCGTCGCAGACATCCAACAGGCAGGATCAGGACCAAGACAAACGAGGACATTGAATTCCTGCCTATTCGATTTAACAACGCCTCGCTTGAAGCTGTAGTGAGGCGTTTTTCCTTTTGCAACTTCTCCGATGCTGGCAAAATCCACTTGTGGGCATCACGCGGCAACAATTTGAGCAAATGCAAAAGCGCACCGGCAGCGCTTCAATGCGCGCGGCTTCACCTGTTTTTGAGCCGAATCTTCGCACGGCACTGCACGCTTCGAACCAGGTTATTTTAGGCATTGATCCGTCATTGCGTGGCACTGGCTTCGGTGTGATTCGCCTTGGTAAACCGCATCCACTTACACTAACTCACGGCACGATTTCATGCCCGCCCGGTTGGGAACATTCCCGCTGTCTTGCCAAAATTTCGCAGACCATCCGCGAAGTTTTACGCGAATACAAACCGACTGTTTGTGTCGTCGAAGGGCTTTTTTACGCGCAAAATCTGCGAACCGCCATTATCATGGGCGAAGCGCGCGGCGCGGCGCTTGCGGTCGTTGCCGAAGCCGGCCTGGAAATTTTTGAGATTGCCACGCGCAAAGTGAAACAGGCCATTGTCGGTTACGGTGCGGCGCAAAAATCCGCTGTCGCAAAAATGGTCCAACGAATGTTAAATTTGCCCAAGCCGCCTGCGCCTGATGCCGCTGATGCGCTGGCGTTGGCATTGGCCCATGCGCAGGAAAATTCGCGTTACAATCTTAGATCACCGAAACGAGTATGAATTTCACACTCACATGATCACCTTTCTCCATGGAAAACTCGTTGAAGCACTGCCCACGCAAGTAATAGTGGACGTCAATGGCGTCGGTTATGAAGCGCTGATTCCGCTATCGTCGTTCGATAAATTGCCGCAGCCCGGCCACGACGTGAAGCTGCTCACACAGCTTGTCATCCGTGAAGACGCGCACACGCTTTACGGTTTTATGACGACTGCGGAACGCGATTTGTTCCGGTTGCTCGTCAACACTGTTTCCGGCATCGGCCCGAAAATCGCACTCAACATTTTAAGCGGAATTTCCGTGACTGCGTTTCGTGGCGCGGTGGCCGGCGGCGATATAAAATCGCTCTCGCAAATTTCCGGTGTTGGCAAAAAAACCGCCGAGCGCATTGTCGTCGAATTGCGCGATAAAATCGGTGTAGCGGGCGCATGGGAAGCCTCCAGCGCAAAACGGGCGTTGTCGCCGGACGACCAGAAAATCAACGATGCCGTCCTTGCACTCATGGCGCTCGGTTTCAAACAGATTGACGCGCACGACGCCGTTCGCACTGCACAAACAATGCTCGGGTTGAAAGCGACCGTGGAAGAACTCGTGCGCGCGTGCCTGAAAAAAGGAGCATGATGGCCGGCGAAAATCTAGAACCCCCGACGTCCGACACCCGGCGCCAGCGCCGAAAATCCGGAGTGATTGTGCCGAATCCACCGAAATGGCATCAACGGCTTGCTGCCTGGATTATTTGGGCCACGCTGCGTTTGATTGCCGGAACGCTCCGTTATCATGTCAACGATTCCCACGGATTTACTGAACGCAAGGACATCGGTCAGGCGATTTACTGCGTCTGGCACAATCGTCTCGCGCTTTGCCTGAAATTGTATTTTACGTTCGGGCGCAGACATTATCAGTCTGCCGGGCTTGCTGCCATGGTCAGCGCCAGCAAGGATGGGGCATTTCTTACGGCGATTCTGGAACGTTTTGGCGTGCAGCCCGTACGCGGTTCCAGCAGTCGGCGCGGCCCGCAGGCATTACTCGAATTGAGGACATGGGCGGCGCGTGGCTACGACCTGGCCATCACACCAGACGGGCCGCGTGGTCCGCGCTATGTTGTGCAGGATGGTGTGATGTCGCTGGCGCAAATTACCGGTTTGCCAATCGTCTCGGCTTCGTGTCATTTGAGTTGGAAAATCCGGTTGAAAAGCTGGGATGGATTTCAAATTCCTGTGCCGTTTTCGCGCTGCGAAGTTTTTGCAGGTCGCATCATTCATGTTCCACGCGAGGCGACTGATGCCGAACGCGAAGAATTGCGCAAGCAGCTTGAAATGGAATTGCGCGCCATTTCGAGCGATTAGAGCCATGATTGCCTGTGTTAGCCTCGAAATCGCGCTGCGCAAGGAGTTTGATTATCTGATTCCGCCCGGACTTGCGGGACAAGTCGAAGTGGGCAGTCGCGTGCAGGTGCCATTTGGGCCGCGGAAAATTTTTGGTTGCGTGACCGCGGTGGCAGAGGAATCAGCACACGCCAATCTCAAGCCTATTCTCAAGGTCATCGGTGCACAAACGCTTGTCACACCAAAAGTTTTAAAACTTGCCCGCTGGATTGCCGATTATTACTGCTGCGCCCCTGAAATCGCGTTGAAATCCGTCCTACCCGAAGCTGTGCGCAAGGAGAAATCCGGCTGGCGTGAACGATTGTTTGTCCGCGCACTCCAGGTGAGTGGTGAATTTCCCAAATTGCCCAAACGTCAACAGGAGGTTTGGAACATCATTGAAGAACGCCGTGAAATTTTGCTGACGGAATTGGTTGAGCTTGCTGAAACCACCGCTGCCACAGTTCGCAAACTTGAAGATCGCGGGTTGGTTGAACTTGCCGCGCAAATTTCCGAACGTGATCCTTATGCACGCGAACACATTTTGCCGACGCAACCGCTGTCACTGAATCCGGAACAGGTGAAAGCACTGGAGAAAATTAAAAACCGGATGTCAGAAGTCAGAAATCAGACGTCAGAAACCGGAAGTCCGGCTTCCGACCTCCGACCTCCGTCTTCTGTCTTTCTTCTCCACGGTGTCACCGGCAGTGGCAAAACGGAGGTTTATCTCCAGGCCATTGAACACGCGTTGGCACAAGGCAAAGGCGCCATTGTGCTCGTGCCGGAAATTTCCCTTACGCCGCAAACCGTCGAGCGATTCAAGGCTCGATTCAGTTCCGGCCCACAACAAACACTTGTCGCGGTCTTGCACAGCCACTTGTCCGCTGGCGAACGACACGACGAGTGGCACAAGATTCGCCAGGGTCGCGCCCGCATCGTCATCGGCGCGCGTTCGGCGATTTTCGCGCCAGTCGAACCGCTTGGCCTCATCGTTGTGGACGAGGAACACGAGCACAGTTACAAACAGGAGGAAGCGCCACGCTACCATGCGCGCGACGTGGCCATCATGCGCGGCCAGATGGAAAATGCCGTCGTCGTGCTCGGTTCGGCCACGCCGTCGCTGGAAAGTTATTACAATTGTAAAAATGGCAAATATACGCTGCTTGAACTGCGGGAGCGCGTGGATGACCAGAAAATGCCTCATGTTCGCGTTGTGGACATGCGACAAGCCGCGCGTGGCGAGAAGGGCATCCCGATTTTTTCGCCGCAACTCAAGGAAGCCATCACGCAACGGCTCGAACGTGGCGAGCAGACGATTTTGTTTTTGAACCGGCGCGGTTATTCGACGTCGCTGCAATGCCCGAAATGCGGCGAGGTCGTCCAGTGTCCGAATTGCAGCCTTGCGCTCACGTTTCACCGGCAGGAACAAAAGCTTTGCTGCCACATTTGCGGCCACGTCGCGCCTGTGCCGGCCGTTTGCCCGAACGTGAAATGCAAAAACCCGGCGATCCGTTTTGCCGGCACGGGCACGCAACGGGTCGAGGAAACGCTCGCCAAACTTTTCCCGCAGGCGCGCATCAAGCGCATGGACGCCGACACGATGAAGCGCAAGGACGATTACCGGAAGGTGCTCGGTGATTTTCGCACCGGCAAGACCGACATTCTCGTCGGTACCCAGATGATTGCCAAGGGCCTGCATTTCCCGAACGTCACGCTCGTCGGCATCATTTACGCCGACCTCGCGCTGCATCAGCCGGACTTCCGCGCGGGCGAGCGCACCTTCCAGTTGCTCACGCAGGTCGCCGGCCGGGCCGGGCGCGGCGATGTCGAGGGCGAGGTGTTCGTGCAGGCGTTCGCGCCGTTTCATCCGGCGATTCAATATGCGCGTCGCCACGACTTTGTGGGTTTTTACGAACAGGAAATCGAATTCCGAGAACAATTAAAATATCCGCCCGTGAGCCGTGTGGCGTTGCTCACACTCAAAGGCCGCAATGAGGACAAGGTGAAATTCAGCGCGGAACATTTGAAACGCGAGTTGGAAAAAAATCTGGGGAGCGCGCCCGTCTCGGGCGCGGCGGTTGACGTCTCGTCAAGCGCAACAGAACTGTTTGGCGAGGACGCTAAACAGAGCGTGCGAGACGCACGCGCTCCCCAAGCAAAACGCAGCCGGAATTTATTTCCTGATTTGATTCTTGCCGGGCCGGCTGCTGCGCCGTTGCTGCGTGCAGAAACTTTTTACCGTTACCAAATCATGTTGCGGACGCGCGCGATGAGCAAATTAAGTCAGGCGCTGGCAAAAATCATCGAGACACTTGCATTACCCGAAAACGTAACGCTTACGGTGGACATTGATCCGGTGAATTTGGGTTGACTTTTTCAACCGTACTTATTAGGCTTACCACAGTCATGCGGATTATCCGCATACTAGCTTTCAGTGTGTTGACCGAAGCCTGATAGCTTGCGAATAGGTCGTTACAACTAAAAACATGAGTACTACAAATAAGTCGGGGTCACATTCTGTGACCGTTTCCATCAAAGTCCAACCCGAAGACATTAAGTCTTTTCGCGACCCAAACCAACTCGGACGTAGACGCTTTGTTTTGCAGGTTCCTGTTGAAGAAATCGCGAAAGCATGTATCGAGTTCGGACCTAACCCACGAAACCAAGACATGGGAACGCGTGTCGTCGAAGCAATCGAAGACACCCTTCTATCTCGTCCTGCATGGTTTCAATACGCGAACAAGGGCATATTGATTAACGCTCAAGAAGCTGAATACGACAATAAGAATGGAGATCTTCGTATCGGTCTTGAAAGGGATTTGAAAAATCCTTGGGGTGATAGTCTCGGTGGCAATATGGACGGTGGCCATACACAAGCAGTCATCATTGATAAAATCAAAAATGATCTTTGGCAAAACTTTGAAGACCCAAAAGAGAAACAATGGGTAAATGTCGAAGTTCTAACTGGCATCCCGTTTGAAGAATTGAGTTTTATCGCGGGCGCACGCAACACTAGCATCCAAGTAAAAGACTTGAGCCTTGCTGTTTTAAATGACGAGTTGGATTGGTTAATCGCAGAATTTGAAAAAGACGGCAGCAATCAGAGAATTGCTTGGCGGCAATTTGCTCCCGATCGCGATGTTACTGGCGAAGAAGTTCTGGCATATTTGTCATTATTAAATCCGGAAGTTACAGACAAAACTCGTTGTTATGTTGGGGCGGGAAGTTTGATAAAAGGGCTTCGTTCAGGCGGTAGCCAACCTACGCCAACGATGAAAGGGTTGAAAAGTGCTGTTCAAGGCAAAGCTGTAAAATGGATGCGTCTGGTAGATTACCTACACACTTCAATGGAGGACTGGTGGAAACAAAACAAAAGTGCCCAAGGAGAAGAGGCTAGGTTTGGCAATCTGTGCGGAGTCCAAACCTGTAAAAAAATACTACATCCGTTGGTTTTCTTGAGAAGGACGCAAAATTATCGCATTGCCAAATCTTGGCTTATGCCGATTGCGTACGGATTTACAATCGCATTTCAACAAGAGCAGGACGAAAATGTTTTGTTTGAACTTGCAGATTTGGTTGGCCCCAAATTGATCGAGAACATCTACGACATTACAATTAGTGAAAAGAAAAACTTGAATGCAGTAGGAAAAAATAAGTCAGCTTGGACTTCTAGCATGGCTCTTGTTGATGCAGCTTATATGCGACTGAAATACGAGCCGAAACAAAAACGAGCCTAAAAGAATACCATTACATAGGGGTGCAGCCTAACCGCTGCGCCTTTTTTATTTTTTAATTCCCCGTTGCCACAAATCGAAGTGATACAGCGCAACAATGACAAGTGAATGACTGATTTTTCCATCAGTCACGAGTTTTGGCACTTCCGCCACCGGCACGAGCCGCGTCACCAAATCTTCGCTGTGATCGAATTGGGTGGCATGTTTCAACCGGCAGTTGTCCACAATCACAGTGAAGCAAGTGTTCGTTAAAATGGCGGGATTGGCGTGAACGCGACCAAGCAGACGCGCGTTTTCACCTTCGTAACCGGTTTCCTCGCGCAACTCGCGCACGGCACTCACCACCGGGTCGGTTTCACCCGGGTCCATCATGCCGCCGGGGATTTCCAATTCGATGGTATTCGAGCCATGGCGGTATTGCTCGATCATCACAAGCTGATGATCGGGTGTGAGGGCGATGACGTTGACCCAATCAGGGCTGTCGAGAACGTAAAAATCGTGTTCCTTGCCCGTGAGCGGGGAAATTTTTACGTCGGAGCGCAGCTTGAAAATGCGAAAATCACCGATGAGCTTTGAACGAACTTTTTTCCAAGGCTGAATCATAAGAACAGAATTCAGAAGCCAGAAGCCAGAAGCCAGAAAAATAGTTCAGTACGTGTCCGACAAATTCTGAATTCCGGATTCTGACTACTGATTTCTGCCATCTGCTGCCCAACCTTGCTTCATCAAATTCAACAGATGCTGTAAAGCCTCCTCGTAAGAGCGGCCTTTTTGTGCAGCGAGTTGGCGGGCGCGTTTGTCCAGTTGTGCGGCCATCTCGGTGGATTTTTCGGGCGGGCAGCCGAGCGCGACCAGAACCTTGGTGAGTTCGGAGGTTTCCATAATGGTGGTAGGGACGCCGCGTTGCGGCGTCCCCGCAGTCGGCGCAGCGCGCCGACCCTACCTTAAATCACTTCACTGCATCGCGTGGGACAATTTTGATGCTGATGACACCGATGCGTTTTTGCGGTTTGCTCATCTCGCCGGACGCGCTCGGAGCAACGGGTGTATCGGCAATCTTTCTCAATGTATCGTCACCTTTGACCATTTTGCCAAACGCAGTGTATTTGCCGTTGAGATATTGCATGCCCGGGTTGTCGGGCGCGGCATCACAAATGAAGAACTGGCTGCCGGCGGAATTTGGATCAGAACTGCGTGCCATGGAAATGACGCCGGACTCGTGCGGACGGTTGTTGAATTCAGCTTTGACGGTATATCCCGGCCCGCCTGTGCCCCATTCAGATTCCTTGCCGGGATCTTTGGAAAGCGGGTCACCACCCTGAATCATGAAGCCTTTAATGATGCGATGAAAGGATGTGCCATCATAAAATCCTTCGCGAGCGAGTTTCTTGAAATTGGCAACGGTTTCCGGCGCAATATCCGGCCAGAATTCGATGACCATTTCACCGTCGGTTGTGTTGATGACCGCAACTTCATGGGTGTTTACAGCATTACTCATGGATGTGTTA
>Ga0182027_10014901_pt1 | contig 10732 bp, 8 predicted proteins | sample 712E1DmetaG_FD_121300 | JGI IMG/M metagenome (GOLD analysis project Ga0182027, IMG submission 121300) | Permafrost microbial communities from Stordalen Mire, Sweden - 712E1D metaG (Illumina Assembly) | ecosystem: Environmental > Terrestrial > Soil > Wetlands > Permafrost | place: Sweden...
CGCGGATGGGTGCTCTTCGTCGCCATGGGCGTCATATGGGGCCTGCCCTACCTGCTCATAAGGGTGTCGGTGCGCGAGGTGAGCCCCGCCTTCTTGGTCTTCGTCCGTACCGCCGGGGGGTCCCTGCTGCTGTCGCCGTTCGTGGTGAGACGAGGGGCGCTGGCCCCGTTGCTAGCCCACTGGAAGCCTCTCGTCGCCTATACCGTGGCCGAGCTCTGTGTCCCGTGGTGGTTCCTGTTCACGGCGGAGAAGAAGGTCTCGAGCTCGCTGGCCGGGCTCTTGGTCGCGGCCGTGCCCATTGCCGGCGCCGTCATCGCCCGGGTGACGGGATCGGACCGCCTCGACCGCCGGCGGATGGCGGGCCTGCTCTTGGGCCTGGTCGGGGTGGGCGCCCTGGTCGGCTTCGACGTGGGCCGGTCCGACCTGCTCGTCGCCAGTTCCTTTGTGCTCATCGTCACGGGGTACGCCCTGGGCCCGTGGATCTTGTCCCGGCGTCTGTCGGCCGTGCCCGGGCCCAGCGTCGCTATCGCCTCGTTGGTCCTGTGCGCCGTCATCTATGCCCCCCTGGCCTTCCTCCAGCGGCCGTCGGCGGCGCTCTCGGCCTCGGTGCTGGCGTCGATGGCCGGGCTGGCCGCGGTGTGCACGGCCGTGGCCTTCATCACCTTCTTCGCCCTGATCGCCGAGGTCGGCCCGATGCGGGCCACGGTCATCACCTACATCAACCCCGCCGTCGCCGTGGTGCTCGGCGTGGCGGTGTTGGGCGAGAGCTTTGGCCCCATGACCGCTGTCGGCTTCGCCGCCGTGCTGGGGGGCAGCGTGCTGGCCACCCGTTCGGTGCGCCCTGTCCCTCTCGGCCAGGAGCCCCTGCGCCCGGGCCGGGCCCGGCGGTTGAGGGCCCTGTTGGACCTCGTGGTGCGGTGAGCCCTCGTGGGCGCCGGCACTAAATCTCGGGCCCGGGCGGCATGGGCGGTGGCCGCCGTCGCCGTGCCCTTGTGGCTCTCCCTCTCCGCCTGCAGCCCCACCCACCTACCGGGCGCGCCGGAACCGCCTACGACCTCGAAGGGCGCGCAAACCACGTCGACATCGACCTCGGTACCCACGAGCACGAGCGGCGGGGCCGCCGCCACCCCCACGTCGGGGACGGCCAGCACCACCAGTACCTCGGCCAGCAGCGTCACCGCCGTCACGACCGTGACGACCACGTCGGCGCCGGCCAATGTCACCTACAACACGGCCGCCAGCGCCTCCTACGGCCTCGGGCCCGAACCGGCCAACTGGGACATCCACGCCCGGGCCGCGGCGCCCTGGTACCTGTCGCTCCAACAGGTACTGGCGCAGGTATGGCCGTCGGCTTTTTACACCGAGCCCGATGGGGCGCAGGTCCTCAACACCTCCCTGTTGGTCTCGGCTACCGAGGTGAGCTCGCAGCCCCAGACGGTCGTTTACCAGATAAACCCCCGGGCCGTGTGGTCCGACGGCACCCCCGTCAGTTACGCCGACTTCGTTTACAACTGGCAGGCGCAATCAGGCCAGTCCCGTTTCACCGACGTCGGAGGAAAGCCCTATACGCCGGCCGACGAAGCCGGTTACGCCGATATCGCCAAAGTCACCGGCAACCCCGCTGCCCCTTACACGGCGACGGTGACTTTTTCGTCGCCTTATCCGGACTGGCGCTCGCTTTTTTCGTACTTGGTGCCCGCCCATGTGGCGCAGGCCATCGGCTTCAGCTCGGGCTTCACGGACCCCGTTGCCGACCTCGTCTCGGCCGGCCCCTACCTCGTCTCCCAGCTGCACCCGGGCTACTCGCTGGAACTGGTCCGCAATGCCGGCTACTGGGGCCCGCCGGCCAACCTGGCGAGCATTACCTACTATTTCACGAGCACCTTGACCGAGATGCTCAACGCCTTGAGCGGGCATGAGCTGGATGTGGCGACCGTGCCGGGGGACCTCGCCGTCTACCAGCAACTGCAGGCCGCAGGGGGACTTTCCGTACTCGGCGTGGCGAGCGCCAGCTACGAGGACCTCGAGTTCAACGAGGCGTCGCCTTCGCTGTCGAGCCCCGTCCTGCGCCAGGCGATCATGATGGCGCTCGACCGCACGACCATGGCCGCCGATATGCTCACGCCTTTCGGAATAACCGCGACGCCGGTGGAAAACCGGTTCCTGCTGCCGGAGGAGCCAGGATATGAGGCCGATGGTTCGACTTATGACAAACCGGGCCCGACGGCAGCACTGGCACTTTTGGCCACTCACGGTTACAAGTTGAGCGACGGTGCCCTTCACCGCCCGGACGGGCAGGTCGTGGACCTCTCGCTCTCGGTGCCCTCCGACGACCCGGTGGCGCAGCAGCTCGGTCCCCAGATCGTCGGATCGTGCGCCGCCATCGGTGTCACCGTGACCCTGGACCAGGGTGGCCCACCGGCCCCCACCGGGGGCGCGAGCGCCTGGGCGGGAGGCGTCTGGGCCGGGAGCGCATGGGCCGGGGCCGGCTCTCTGCCGGCCGGATGGCAGATGGCGATCGAGCTCCGCCAGGTCCCGGTGGCTGCTTCGGGCACCGTCCGGCGCTTTGCCACCGCCGCTTCGGCCAACGAGGGCCACTCGAGCCCGGCCCTGGACGCCCTGCTGGCCCGGATCGGCACGGCCACGCCGGCCCAGCTCCCCGCCCTGTACGACCAGGTCGACGCACAGGCTTGGGCGGACTTCGCCGACCTTCCCCTGGTGCAGTTACCCGTGCTGGTTGTGCTGGGCACCCACCTGCTGAACGTCCGGGCCGGCCCCTATTTCGGCGACGTCGCCTGGGACGAGCAGACCTGGGGCTTCCGCTCTCCTTAGCTCGCCTTAGCTCGCCTTAGTAGCCTGAGCTCGCCCTTAGAAAAGGAGAACAGGCGCCCGTGGCTCGAAACGTCTTGTTCATCACCGTGGACCAGTGGCGGGGCGACAGCCTGTCTTGTACGGGGCACCCTGTGGTGCGCACGCCCCATATCGATGCCCTTGCTGCCGGGGGGCGTACTTTTCGCCAACCATTGGGCCAACGCGGCCCCGTGCGGGCCGAGCCGGGCGTGCCTTTACACCGGGATGTACATGCAAAACCACCGGTCGGTCATGAACGGCACGCCCCTCGATGCGCGGTTCACCAATATCGCCTTGGAAGCCAGGAAAAATGGTTATTCCCCGGTGCTTTTCGGCTACACCGACGCCAGTGTCGACCCTCGCACGGTCCCGGCCGGCGACCCCCGCACCATGAGCTATGAGGGGGTCCTGCCCGGGTTCGAAGCCATTGTCTGTGACCCTTACGAGCAGGGTGCCGTCGAGTGGGGGAAATGGCTGGCCGAGCATGGCGTCGACGTGCCATCGGTGCCGCTGGACCTCTACGGGCCGGACACCTCCTATCCGGGGGCCGGCGACCACGGGGCGACCTGGGCGCCCACCCGGTTCCCGGCCGACCTGTCCGAGACGGTTTTCATGACCGAAAAGGCCATCGAATGGCTGGCTCACAACGGGGACCGGCCCTTTTTCATGCACATTTCCTACGTGCGCCCCCATCCCCCTAGGCGCAACCCGGTCGGGTACCACGACCTGTACTCAGCCGACCAGGTGGGCCCGTTCATGGGCTTCGACGGCCCTGAAGAAGAGGCAGCGTTCCACCCCCTCAACAACCTCCTCGTCAACCTCCCCCTCTGCGCCGCGCCCCACGACGAGCGCGAACGCAGGCAGCTGCGGGCCACCTACTACGGTGCCCAGAGCGAGGTTGACGACCAGCTCGGCCGGCTGTTCGCCTACCTGGACGCGGAGGGACTGGCGTCGAGCACACTGGTGGTGCTGACGAGCGACCACGGCGAGATGGGTGGGGACCACTGGCTGGTGGAGAAGTGCGGTTACTGGGACGAGAGCTTTCATGTCCCCCTGGTCGTGCGCGACCCGTCGGTCGCCGCGGAATCCACCCGAGGGCTGGTCGTCAACGCGCCGACCGAGTCCGTCGATGTGGCGCCGACGGTCCTGGAGTGGCTCGGCGGCGAGCTCCCGGTGCAGTTCGACGGTTGGCCGCTCACCTCTTTCCTGCACCTCGGCGCGGCGCCGGCGCACTGGAGGACGGCCGCCCACTGGGAATGGGACTTCCGCCATCCCCAGTACCGCTATGCCGAACAGCACCTGGGCATCCCCGGCGAGCACTGCTGTTTGGCGGTGGCGCGGACCGCCGAGGCCAAGTACGTACAGTTCGCCGCCGGCCCTGATGTGCTGCCCCCCTTGCTGTTCGACTTGGTGGCCGACCCTGGTCACCGGGTCAACCTGGCCGCCGGCCCGGCCCGCGCCGTCCGTGCGGCGGCGACCGCCGATGGCAACCTGGTCCTGGAGTTGGAGTTGGCCCAGGAAATGCTGCGCTGGCAGATGCGCAACAGGGAGCGGACGCTCACCAACTGCTACCTGGCCCCCGGCACCGGTCCGGTCTGGGCCCGGGACGCGTGGCGTTGACCAGACGGCGCCAGGTCAGGACCGCTCCGGGGGGCGCGAGCGGCGAGCTGGTCTTACGCGCCGGTGGGCGGCGGCGCGACACCAAACGTTAACTGTGAGGACAATCTCTGTTCACCTGGGCGAGGGCCCGCGTTATCCGACGCTTGCTAGTCTCTGTGCCGCGACATCAGTGGGCCGCTTCGGCTCGCTCGCGAACAACAGGAGGCTGGATGTACAGAGGGTCGGGACAGCGGTGGCGTAAAGCCGCCGCCGCAGGTGCAGCTGGCACGACGCTTGCGGCTCTCGGGGTCATTGCTGGTACCACCAGCATTGCGAGCGCAGCATCTTCAGACGCGTGCTGGGCCACGGCAGTCAATATCAACTCGTGTGGTGGCATGAGCGCCCTCGTCGCCGCGGCCAAAGCCGAGGGCACCATCAATCTCACAGCCGACCCCACCACGTGGGCCAACTACGGCAACATCATGAAGGACTTCGGAGCAAAGTACGGCCTCAAAGTCAACGACTTCAACCCGGACGGGTCGAGTGCCGAAGAGCTGAGCGAAATAAACCTCGACAAGGGCAAGTCGGACGAGCCCGATGTCGTCGACATAGGTAATTCCTTCGCGGTTGAGGGTGTCGCCGGCGAGCCGGGGTCCTTCAAGGGACCGATCTTCTCCCCTTACAAGGTCACCGAGTGGAGCGAGCTCCCGGCCGCGTGGAAAAACTCCTCCGGCTATTGGGCCTTCGACTACAGCGGCGTTATAGCTATCGGTTACAACGCCAGCGTGCTGAAGACCCCTCCGACGTCGTTCGCCAGCTTGCTCAACCCCGAGTTCAAGGATGCGGTCGGCCTGAGCAACAACCCGACAGCCTCTAATGCCGGGTTCTCGGCGGTCTACGCGGCCGCATTGAACAACGGGGGGTCGCTCAACAACATCCAGCCCGGTATAGCCTTCTTCAAGAAGCTGAGTTCTGTTGGCAACTACAACCCGGTGGAAGCCGGGGGTGCCGGTGATGCGCCGATGGCTGACAAGACGGTCCTAGCCACTCTGGACTGGACCTATAACCAGATATCCTGGAAGCAGGAACTCCAAAAGACCGGTGTCGATTGGAAAATCGTGATACCGGCTGGGAAACCATATGCTTCCTACTACTCGATGGCTATCAGCGCTTGGGCGCCGCACCCGGCTGCTGCGAGGCTCTTCTTGGAGTACATGTACTCTCCGACGGGGCAAAACCTTTGGCTCGAGGGCGGTGCCGTACCGGCCACCATCACAGCTATGCAAAAAGCCGGCACGGTGAGCAAGGCTGCTGAGTCATCCGTCCCAGCGCTGCCCGGCCCGCCGGAAATCGCCAGCGTTGCTCAAGAGTCGGCTGCCCAGAAGGTCGTGGTGGCCGACTGGTCCTCTGCTGTCAGCTAAGCAACGCTCAACTGAGCGTGCTCTAAATAGATGAGTGGCGTGCCCTCGACCCGCGTGAACAACGCGGGTCGAGGCGCGCGCCGGAGCCGACGGCCGTGGGCGCTGATCGGAGTGGTGCCGTTCCTCGCCTACGTCATCATCTTTCTGGTGGTGCCGGCCGGGGCCGTGATGGTCGAGGCCTTCCGGGCAAACGACGGCTCCATTTCGCTGACCAACCTCGCCACCGTCCTTTCTTCCAAGCAGCCCTGGTTGCATTCCTATGCGATCAGCCTGGAGCTTTCAGCTATCTCCGCCGTCATCGCCGCCGTCTTGGGCCTGGTGGGCACGGTCGCGCTGGTCAGTTCGCCCAGCCGGCTCGTGCGGAGACTTGTCACTACCGGCTGCGGCGTGCTTGCCAATACCGGTGGAGTGCCCCTGGCCTTTGCCTTCATAGCCACGATCGGAAATGCCGGAGTTGTCACGCACCTCCTCGCTGACATGGGTTTTGACCCGTACGACCACGGTTTTTCGCTTTACTCCTTCGCTGGGCTGGTGATCGTATATTTGTATTTCTTGCTCCCCCTGGTGATCTTGCTCATGCTGCCCCCGGTGGAGGCGCTGCGTCACGAGTGGCGGGAGGCAGCGGCGACGCTCGGTGCTAGTTCGCGGAGCTACTGGCAAAAAGTGGGCTTCCCGGTGCTCACCCCACCGTTCATTGCCACCCTGATGGTGCTGTTTATGGACGCCTTTGCGGCCTATGCTACGGCACAGGCACTGACCACGGGGTCGGTGCCACTCGTGCCGATCGAGATCGGCTCGCTGCTGGCCGGCAACGTGGTCACCAATCAGGCGAACCTGGGCGATGCGCTGGGCTTGGGCATGATCGTGATAGTCGGTGCGGCCGGGGCCCTGTACGTGTTCGTCCAGCGCAAGACAGCACGGTGGCTGCGATGAAGCCGACTCGCACCTTTCGCTGGATAGCACTGGGGTTGTTGGGCCTTTATGTCCTTATCCCCGTGGCCGCCTCCGTCCAGTTCAGCCTGGAAGCCGGCTACAAGGGACGCCTTTCGCTCACCGCCTATTCGCAGGCGTTGGCGGAGGCGGGCCTGGGTACCAGCCTGCTCACCTCGGTCAAGGTCGCAGCGGGAGCGGCGGCCATCACATTGGCCCTGCTCGTCCCGACAGCCATCTTTGTCAACCTGCGCTTTCCCCGTTGGCGGGCCGTGCTCGACGCCGTGAGCCTCCTGCCCCTAGGTGTGCCGGCGGTGGTGATCGTCCTCGGGGTCCTCGGCGCCTACAAGAGCCTGCCCTCGGTCATCACCGGGACGCCGGTGATCCTGGCCCTTGTCTATGTGATCCTGGCCATGCCCTATTCGTACCGGGCCATTGACGCCAGCGTCCGGGCCATCGATATGCACACCTTGGTCGACGCCGGTCGTTCCATGGGCGCGGGCTGGGGCAAGTTGTTCTCGCGCGTGCTGTTGCCCAGCCTGCGCTCGGGGATCCTGGCCGCCGCGTTCCTCACGGTGGCCTTGTCGCTGGGCGAGTATGCCATCGCCAGCATTATGGGCTTCAATACCTTCCCTGTCTGGTTGGTGGGCGTGGAGGGCAATAACCCCTACGTCGCCGTGGCTCTGTCCATCAGCGCTCTGGCGTTCACGTGGATCCTCCTCGTCGCGTTGGCGCTGGCTGGGTCGGGGAGGCGGAGGCGTAGCCGCGGGTTCGGGGCCGGCCTCGTCGGCCCCGAGGGTGAGGATGAGATCACGCCATCTCTCGCCCCTGAGGAAGAAGCAGTGGCCTGAGAGCACAGTGGGGGACAAGGATGATCACTACGACTATGGCGACCGCACCTCCACCGACTAGAGCGGGGCCCGGCCCGGGGATGCACACCGGCGGTGGTGTCGCGGTCGAACTCGAGAACTGCCGGCGCACGTTCGGCAAGGTCCACGCCCTGGACGGGTTTTCCATCTCCATCGCCCCGGGTGAGCTGGTGGCCCTGCTTGGCCCGTCTGGCTGTGGCAAGACCACAGCCCTGCGGGCCGTGGCCGGACTGGAACGGCTCGACGAGGGCAGGGTATTGGTGGGTGGGGATGACATCACCGACGTGCCCCCGCACCGGCGCAACCTGGGGATGGTCTTCCAGGCCTACAGCCTCTTCCCGAACATGAACGCCCTGGAGAACGTCGGTTTCGCCCTCGAGGTGCGCCGGGCGCCGGTCGCCCAGCGCCACAAGCGGGCGGGGGAACTTCTCGAGCTGGTGGGCCTGTCGGCCTTGGCCGAAAGGTACCCTCACGAGCTTTCCGGCGGGCAACAGCAGCGCGTCGCGCTGGCCCGCGCTCTGTGTGCCGAGCCCCGCCTGCTGCTCCTGGACGAGCCGTTGTCCGCCCTCGACGCCAAGGTGAGGGCGCAACTGCGCGACGAGATACGCAGGATCCAATTGGAGGTGGGGATAACCACTCTGTTCGTCACCCACGACCAAGAAGAGGCCCTTTCGATGGCGGACCGCGTGGGGGTGATGCGCGCCGGCCACCTCGAACAGCTGGGACCGCCCGCCGAGGTGTACTCGAACCCGGTGACCAACTTCGTAGCCGAGTTCGTCGGGTCGGTCAGCCGCCTGCCGGGCGAAGTGGTGGCGCCAAACAGCGTCGACGTAATGGGCTCCCGGCTGAGCATCCCGGCCAGTGCCGGCGGCGACTTGCCTATTGGTAGTCAGGTCGATGTCCTGGTGAGGCCCGAGAGCATAAGGATCCGTCCCCAAGCGGACGGGACGGCCGTCGTGGCGCGCGCCGCCTTCCTGGGGGCTGTGGTCAGGGTCGTGGCCGCCTTGCCCAACGGGGTGGAAGTGACCTCGACGCTGCCCGCCAGCGAGGGCCACACCCTGCCCGCCGGTACCCGGGCGGGGATCGAGCTCCTGGGCGAGGTCCTGTTCGTCGTCGGCCGCCAAACCTCGGAGTAACCCTGCTGGGCCCCGCGGCTGAGCGGGAGGTCGGTTTGGAGGCCTGGAGCGGGGGCGCCAGTAAAGGCCGCTTGTGGGCCGTAATGTCGGGGCGTGGCCAACGAAGGGTTTGTCTCCGAGCTGTTCGATCCCCTGGCGTGGCGGGAAGTCCCCGGCACTGACGCTCTGGCACTGGCCGATGTCACCTATCACCGGGCGCGGGACCAAGGGACGGTAAGGGTCGCCATCAACCGGCCCGAAGTCCGTAACGCCTTTCGTCCCCGTACCGTCGACGAGCTCTATATTGTCCTGGACCACGCTCGCCAGTCTTCAGACGTCGGCTGCGTCCTGCTCACGGGGAACGGCCCGTCGGCCAAGGACGGCGGCTGGGCCTTCAGTTCGGGGGGAGACCAGCGGGTGCGGGGGGCGACAGGCTACGAGTACGAAGAGGGGGGACAGGGCGCCTCGCCGGGAGGCGCCGCTCGAGCCGGGCGGCTCCACATTCTCGAGGTGCAACGTCTCATCCGGTTTATGCCCAAGGTGGTTATCGCCGTCGTCCCGGGCTGGGCGGCCGGAGGCGGTCACAGTCTCCACGTCGTCTGCGACCTCACTCTGGCCAGTGCCGAGCACGCCCGCTTCCGCCAAACCGACGCCGACGTGGCCAGTTTCGACGGCGGCTTCGGGTCCGCCTACCTCGCCCGCCAGGTGGGCCAGAAACGGGCCCGGGAGGTTTTCTTTGCCGGCCTCACCTACGACGCTGAAGAGGCGTACCGGATGGGCATGGTCAACGCCGTGGTGCCCCATGCGCAGCTTGAGAAGGTGGCGTTGGAATGGGCGGCCGCCATCAACGCCAAGAGCCCCATGTCGGTGCGCATGCTCAAGTACGCCTTCAACCTGGCCGACGACGGCCTGGTCGGCCAGCAATTGTTCGCCGGCGAGGCGACCCGCCTGGCGTACATGACCGAGGAGGCGGCCGAGGGCCGGGACGCCTTCTTGGCCCGGCGACCGCCCGACTGGTCCAGCTTCCCCTGGTACTACTGACCCGTACTACTAGGCCGTACTACTGACCCGTCCTACTGGGCCGTAGCTGTCTACTGAGAGGTCTCACCAGGGCGGAGCACCTGGTGCATTACGTCCCTCAGGCAGGCGGCGACCACGGTGTTCTCCTGGCCGCCATCAGAGAAAAGGTTCGATGCCATCACGGGGGTGACGAAGGCGACGGCGAACGCGGCGACCATCCGCAGGCGCTGCTCCGTACTGAAAGAGGGCTCTGAGAAAAGCTTGCGAGCGCGTTCTTCGAGCTCCTGGTGCCCTCCATCGTGGCCCTCGTTATGCACCTGCAGCTTCGATATGGCGGCCTGGTTGGCGCGGTGCAGCGCGAACAGCTTCTCGTTGGCTTGCATCCGCTCCAGGCAGGCGTTCAAAAAGGCTTCGTAGGCATCCATGCTGACCGGGCCGTCGTCATCGTCCAAAAGCTTGAGCGGTTCGTCGATCAGGCTATGCATACGCAGGTGTAGGCCCATGAGGATGTCGGCCTTGCTCGGGAAATGGTAATAGAGAGCGGCCTTGGTGAAGCCCATCCGCTCGGCCAGCTCCCGGAGCGAGGCGTTGTCGAAGCCCTTTTCAAGGAACAGGTCGAGCGCCTCGTCAAGGATCCGTTCTCGGGTGCTGCGCTCGCCCATGGCGCATATCTTACTTGACGGCCGGCAAGTAGTGCTGTATGGTGCCTATTGACACCTCCGTACCGTACGGCAAGTAAGAGGTCATCGGCTAGTAAGAACTACTGCGAAAGGCGGGAGGATGGTGAGTTCGTACATTATCGAAGCGGAGGGCCTGGCCAAGCGGTATGGGCAGGTCCGGGCGCTGGCCGGCCTGGATCTCCAGGTGGCGGAGGGCAGCATCCTCGCCGTGCTCGGGCCCAACGGTGCGGGCAAGACGACGGCGGTGC
>Ga0182027_10014902_pt1 | contig 10732 bp, 5 predicted proteins | sample 712E1DmetaG_FD_121300 | JGI IMG/M metagenome (GOLD analysis project Ga0182027, IMG submission 121300) | Permafrost microbial communities from Stordalen Mire, Sweden - 712E1D metaG (Illumina Assembly) | ecosystem: Environmental > Terrestrial > Soil > Wetlands > Permafrost | place: Sweden...
GAATGTCATATACCAGGCCATACTGCCGGCCGATTCTCCGTTTATCCGAAGTATCTGCCTCTCTCCTTGTTTTATCAATTCCGATGGTATAGTAAGAACCGCGTAGCCCATGAGATCATCATATTTGTCGAGCATAGTGGTCCTGAACGTCAGGGATACACCCCTGGTCCCATTGACGGTCCAGGTCTTTTTCTCTGAAATTACAGGGTTGGCAAACTCCAGGCAGTATTTACCGTTAAAGTACAACTTATATAAATGGCTGTCGGAATTGGCATCTATCCCGAACATCCATACAAACTGGACCTTATCTGAAGAGAGACCGGAAGGGATTTTTTCGGTTTCCCATTCAATATACTGAAGTGAATCCATGGAACGCACCAGCAGTGAAGTGCTCACACCGGGTTCGGGGGAATGATACCCGAAACCCCCTCCCCTTACCGAGTGTTCCCATCCCATGAAATATGCCGGGGGCCAGCCTGGCTTCTCCTCGGCAAACAATACCTTTGAAGCCAGCAGGAGAAACAGGGCCAATGTCAGGCAGAGAGATGATTTACTCATGGAACAGCATTTCTTTCTTTACCAGGGTTTTTGGTATGTCACGGCTCTCTATATATAACTGGAGGCCTGCACTCCCGGTTCGCTGCAGGTATTCCACCCTGATAGCATGATACCCATCGTTCAGGCCTCTTTCCACGCTTTTTTCCTCCAGAGAGTGCAGTCCGTCATTATTGATCACCAAAACGTCATCCAGAAAGAGTTTGCTGCCATCGTCGGATGCGAGGCTGAACCTGTACAATGCACGTTTCGGAATTTTGATATAACCGAAAAAATACATTGCAAAATTCTCATTTCGTTTTTTCGGGGCCAGTGTGATCGTATCCACTACTCCGAAATGCCATTGCTGCATTTTTTTAAAGTTGGGCATTTTATCCCATTCGCCTTCAAAATAACGATAAGACAGACCTGGCTTCAGGTCAGAAACGGCTCTTGCCACAACAGGTATTTTCAGGGTAAAGAACCTGCTGCTGGTCCCGCTTACCGGCTGGCCGTTTCTGAAGCATCTTGCATTCACATAACACTGGGTGTATAGGTTAAACGGTCCCCTGTATATAACTCCACTGGTATCAACCGGCCTGATGGTATCACTTACTCTGAACCTGATCTCAACATTCTGACGGGATGAAGCCAGGGTCACTTTCAGGGAATCAACCAGGCTGGAAAAATCAGAAAGGATCTCCGGGGGATTGGTAAAGTCGGGTACTCCCCTGAGATCGAGAACAATCACGGAATTGATCGTATCGGGAGTGGTTTGTGGAAGTGTGATAATAACTGCATCATTCTTTCTTGCCGTTTTCAGTACCGGGTGCCTGGGATCGGAAAGCACGAAAGCTTTACTTACTTTGTTCAGGCAGCCATCCACAATCAACTGTCCGTTTGACGGCCAGTCAAATACATGCAGGTAGAGCCTGAAACCGTTCTTCGTGGTTTTCATAGTGCATCTGCCCCAGGGAGTTGAACTAAGAGGGCTGGCTTTGGTGCCGTATACCGACTCTGAATTAAGATCCATCCATTTGCCGATATCCCTGAGCCTTTCCAAACTTTCCCCGGGGAGTTCTCCGCTTGCGGTGGGACCTACATTTAAAAGGTAATTGCCCCCTTTTGAAACAATATCTGTTAGCATCCTGATAATCTCCTTCAGGCTTTTAAAGTTCTTGTCATGGCTGTTATAACCCCAATGGTCGTTCATTGTCATACAGGTCTCCCAATCTATTCCGGGCATGCCGGTTGCAGGGATCTCCTGCTCGGGTGTATCGAAATCTCCCCCGAACATCCCCTCCTTAGTCATGCCCTCCATATCCAGTCTTCCTGCCCCTACCCTGTTATTGATTATAATTGAAGGCTGGAGGCTTCTGACATAATTATAGAGATCATATCCCCGGGTCTGGTTCCAGGTAGGTTCCCATTCCCCGTCGAACCAAAGCACGCCAATATCGCCATACTGAGTGAGCAGTTCCCTGAGTTCGGCTTTCATATAGGCCACATATTTATCATAATCGGCATTTCCTGCAGCACGGTCTTTTTCCCATTCCCTTCGCGGGAGGTAATCGGGATGATGCCAGTCCATGATCGAATAATAGAAGCAGAATTTCAAACCATATTTCCGGCAGGCTGCGGCAAGCTCCTTCATCGGGTCACGCTGAAAAGGCGTTTTCATAATATTGAAATCGGTTTGCCTAGTGTTGAACATACAGAAGCCATCATGATGTTTGGATGTGATCACAATATATTTCATTCCTGCATCCCTGGCAGTCTTTACCCATTCATCCGCATTAAAACCGACCGGGTTGAACTGAGCCACGAATTTCTCATAGGTCTCAAGGGGGATCTGTGCCGAAGTCCGGATCCATTCACCATACCCCGTTTGCCCATTCCATGTTCCAGCAGGGACTGCATAAAGCCCCCAGTGAATGAACATTCCGAAGCGGGCTTCACGCCACCATGCCATTCGTTCATCATGCCGGGCGGCTGTCTCTTTCTGGGCGATTGTCTCTTTCTGGGCGATCAGCCCTGGAATAAAACAAAAAGAGAGCAAAAGTAAAATCAATGATCTTTTCATTGGTATATTTGTTTAATGATTTAAAAAGTTTTCGGCGATAAAATTATAAAATCTGACCTTTGGAAACTAACTTCAGGCTAATCAAAAGGCTGCTTTGTTCATTACTTTTTCTCCTTCTCATGAAATCCCTGAGCGGAGAGGTCGTATTACCCGCTGTGCTTTCCGATCATATGGTATTGCAGCAGTTCAGCTGGGTGAATCTATGGGGACGGGCCGATCCCGGGGAAGTGATCACTATTATGACCGGCTGGGACCGAAAATCCTGTACCGTTCAAACAGACCAGGCAGGTCAGTGGCAGGTCAGACTGTTTTCGGGCGGGCCGGGCGGGCCATATACCATAAGCTTTACCGGGAAGAACAAGGTAGAACTGAAGGATGTCATGGTTGGTGAGGTATGGGTCTGCAGCGGACAATCCAACATGGAATTTACGTTTAATTATCTTGGAGGCTGGAAATACTTTTCCGGCCTTAAGAAAAGCTTTGACACTGCCAACCTATACAGGGTAAGGCTTTGCACTGTTCAAAAGCAGGTTTCGCAAAACCCTTCGGATACCTGCAAAGCACAGTGGCTGACCGCCGATTCTTCCACAACCCTGAATTTCAGTGCCACTGCTTTTTATTTCGGGCTCGAAATCTATAAGAAGTTCAAGGTTCCTGTCGGGCTTATCGTCTCCAGCTGGGGCGGGACCCCGGCTGAATCATGGACCCCTGTTGAATACCTGAGAAACACTCCGGGTCTTTCATATTACCTGAAGCATCCAAACAACCCCCAGTGGGACGCTTCGGCTCCTTCCGTATTGTTCAACGGGATGATTTATCCTCTTCGGCACTATACAATTAAAGGATTCATATGGTACCAGGGAGAATCGAACCGGTATGACTGTGATCTGTTTGCCACTCTTTTTACAAGCATGATAAAGTCCTGGCGTAAATACTGGAATGAGCCCGGCCTTCCCTTTTACTTTGTCCAGATCGCACCTTTCGATTATGGTGATTATGATGAAGCCAGCGGTTATCTGAGAGAGGCCCAGGAGAAAGCACTTGCTCTGGACCATACAGGTATGGTTGTGACGCTCGACATAGGCAACCTCAGAGACATTCATCCGAAGAACAAGCAGGAAGTAGGCCGCCGCCTTGCCCTGCTGGCATTTGCCAAAACATACTCCCTGTCTTCCGCCTCTTCTTCTTCAGGACCTGAGTACTCGTTCTCACGCATCGAAGGAGACAGGATACAGGTATACTTTAAAAACTGTGATCTCCTGTCGGGGAAGACCGATCATCCAGGAGGTTTCAGGATCGCGGGAGATGACGGAATTTTCAAACCGGCCGATGCCGTTATCACGGGAAGCACGGTAGTGATTAAAAGTAAGGAAGTGCCTGTTCCGAAATACGCAAGGTATGCCTTTCTGAACACAGATACTGCATCTGTATTTGACAGCTGGGGTTTGCCGGCCGGTTCTTTCAGAACCGACAGCCTTCCAGTAAATTACCGGGAAGTTAATCTTTCAGCAGTTTTTAATCCGTTCTTAAAAAACTGGAACGTTGGATTAAATTGCCCCGACAGCAATACCGTAATACGTTATACCACTGATAGCAGTCTGCCCATAACCACATCAGCCATATATTCCGATACATTGAAAATTGACACTTCATGCCGGCTGAATGCAAAAGCTTTTCTCCGGGATATTCCTTCACAGTCATCAGCCCGGATCAGTTTAATTAATCATGAAGCTCTGGGTTGTAAAATTATTCTCAAAGATCCCCCATCAGAGAAATACCATGGGACTGACTATACCCTGACCGATGGGATCAACGGCAGTGAAGATTTCCGTGATGGGCGCTGGCTTGGGTTTCAATCCACTGATTTTCAGGCTGTAATTGACCTGGGCCGGGAAAAACATATAGGAAGTACAAAGATCAATTTCCTGGTAAATACAGCTTCATATATTTTCCCCCCGGTCTCTGTTGAGATCTCTACAAGCCTGGATGGGCGCAACTTCGATAAAGCCGGTTATTTTAAACCTTCCACCCCTGATTCTTCTTCATTGCACTCCCGGGCAGCAATCATAAGCATTACTGCCGGCGAAATAAACCGTCAGACAAGGTATATTAAAGTTGTCGCAAAGAACCAGAAAACAAATCCTCCCTGGCATAATGCCCCCGGGCAAAAATGCTGGCTTTTTGTAGATGAAGTGGAGTGTCGGAAATAATCGGGTTATCAGGCCAGGGACTCTCCATTCCCCATTGCATTGTCCGGGATAACCTTATATTAAACTTACTTCAACGAGGGTAAGTGGATCACCCGGATGGTAATTGTTGGCAGGATCTCCGAGAGGAGTACATTCCGGGAAAAGCCTGCCGGGAGAAGGAGTAGAATCGACTGGATTTATTACACACCTGCCCATTTTCCAAATAGTAGAACCATTCGGGTTTGAGATTTTTACCCCTTTCTGGTAAATTAACTGGATCAAATCTATCGGGCGATAGGTGGCGGGATCAACAGCCCTGAGAGTGCGGGTTGATAACAGAACCGAATTCTGATCAAAGATGTGGATAGTCAGACTTATCGCTGCCATAGGAACAAAAATTTAAGGTTATTAATCGGGAACTAAAATAAGTAACATTTTACAAAAAGCAATATTTTTTGTAAAAAATTTCAAATGTTTATATCTTTGATTTGTAAACATTTTAATAATTTTTTTCATGAGGCGGCTCAAAACAGCTATGCTAATGTTGGTATTCTTCCCTGCATTTCAAACACCAACAGCATATTCTCAGAAGAACCTGATTGAAATTTCCGGATCATCCTTTCAGGTAAGAAACTGGCTTCCCGGCAACAATGCCCCTGCCAGTATTTTCAAGATAGCACAGACCCCCGACGGCTATCTCTGGCTTGCTAATGAATTCGGCCTTTACAGGTTCGACGGGATACATTTCACGTATCTGAATGAATCCTCTTCAGGTCCGTTCAAATACCAGGACTGTGGTGCCCTGTATCTTACACATGACAGTGCACTTCTTGCCGGTTTCAGTAAAGGTTTGATCCTTAGATATAAAAACCAGGGTTGGAGTGTTCTGGATTCGGAAAAGATTTTCATGAATAAAAATATAACGGCTATTTCTGAAGATGCCGACCATAATCTCTGGATCGGCCTTGCAGGAAACGGTGTGATCCGGTACAATCATAATGCATCCAAAGCATTTACCGTTACTGAAGGACTTTGCGATAATAATGTTAATGTGATCTATCAGGGAAAAGGCCGGGAGGTATGGGTAGGGACAGACAATGGTCTTTGTGCCATAGAAGTAGATAAAATCAACAGGTATACCTGGCTTGACGGGTTAAAGCATCTGAAAATTAACGCCTTGTGGATGGATTCTGCAAATACTTTATGGATTGGGAGTGCCAATGGGCATTTGTTTTATCTGAAGAACGGAAAGATCAGTTACCAGGAAGAGAAGTTAGGAATGATTAAAAGCTGCATCAAGCAAATAACCGGGTTTGGGGAAAAAACACTTGCGATTGCCACAGAGGGGCAGGGTGTGATTCTGCTGAATACCGAATCAGGAAAAACCGAACAGCTTGATACCCGGAAACATCTTGCATCCAATCTTGTTTTGTCGCTATACAGGGACATGGAGGACAATTTATGGGCAGGTACAATGGCATCAGGGCTTTCGAGGATCAGGACAATACCGATACAGATGCTTAAGACCGGGAACGGGCTATCAGGCGATTGTATCACATCTATTATTCAGTCTTCTGACGGAAGTGTATGGGTCGGGAATTCAACAGGTGGTATTGACAGGATCATAGATAACAGGATTCAAAATCTTGGATCTGAAGTCGGTGTGGGGAAATACCCGGTTTTCTCTATTGCCTTCGACGATAGTAACAACACCTGGGTAGGCAGTCTGAAAACACTTATAAAATTTGACGGTCATACTTCGAAACATTTTGATGCCCGGCAGGGTCTGAACTGCACTTATTTTCATGCCTTGTACGCCGGCAAAGACGGAAAGCTCTGGATTGGGACCGACCAGGGTATTTTTATCATGAAAAATGAAAGTGTGTCTGAAATACTTACCACCAAGGATGGTTTGCCAAGCAATAAAATATTCTGTTTTCTTGAAGACCGTAAGGGTTCCATATGGGCAGGGACACAGGACGGAGGGCTTGCAAGGATCAGGGATGGAAAAATTAAATCTTACGGAATAAAACAGGGCCTGCCCGATAATATGATACTTTGCCTGCACCTCGATTCGCTGGACAAGATATGGATAGGTACCGGACAGAATGGGCTTGTGTGGCTGGATCCGGAGACGGAAACCTTTATTCCCGTGATGCCAAAAAAACTTTCTTCAGCAATTGGTTTTATTTTTGAGGACCGGTCGGGTTACTTATGGTTTGGCGGCAATGATGGGCTTACCGCAGTAAAATTCAATATCCTTCAGAACTCGATACAGAAAAAAAACAGCCCCCTGTTTTTGCATCATATTGACTTTGATACGGCAATAGGGTTTCCTGGTCTGAACATGGGGCTCTTTCCGGGTGCATGGAAACTGAAAAACGGACAGTTCTGGTTTCCGAGTGCAGGTGGAATTGCAATAATCAATCCGCAGAATTCTTTGAGCTGGAGTTCTAAGCCTGTTCCTCTGATTGACTCGGTGCTGATAGATAACAGAACTTCAGTCAAGCAGGAAACATATAAGGTGGATGCAGGAATGATGCGCCTTGAAATCCATTATACGGCACCTTCTTTTATATCACCGGAAGAACTCACATTCCGTTGCCGCCTGGCCGGATTTGACAGGGATTGGGATTCAGTGGGCGTTCGCCGTACTGCATATTATACCAATGTGCCTCCAGGTGATTACACATTTGAGGTCCAGGTTATAAATAACCTTGGGGATCTGTCTCCGGCTACTGCAAGTATAAAAATCCATGTGCTCCCTTTTTTCTACCAGACCTGGTGGTTTATTCTTCTTTGCATTATCGCGGGCCTTGCCCTGATCATTCTTATAATTGAATACCGCATTAGGTACGTACGGGAGAAAGAGTTGGAAGCCCTGGTCACGGCCCGTACCGAGGAAATCAAAAAACTGAATGAGCAGCTGGAACAGAAAGTATTGGACAGAACAGCCCAGCTGGAGGCGTCTAACAAGGAACTCGAAGCATTTTCATACTCTGTTTCCCATGACCTGAAGGGGCCGGTTCGCAGGATCGACAGCATTACGAGGGCTTTTATCGAAGATTATTTTTCAACCCTGGATGATACCGAAAAGGATTTTCTGAAGAAGATAACCGATTCGGCAAATTCAATGAATGTCCTTATCGATGAATTGCTGAAGCTTTCGAGGATTGTGCGGCATGATATCGATAAAATGCAGATCAACCTCAGTGATATCGCCCTTGATATCAATCAAGAGATAAAGAAGCTGAACCCCGGGCGTAAAGTACATCTGATGATACAGGAAAGCCTGCTCGATTACTGCGACCCAAAACTGATGCGTATCGTTTTTCAGAATCTGTTTGACAATGCATGGAAATATTCAGCAAAGGAAAAAGAATCGGTTATTGAATTCAGCCGTACTAAGAAAGACGGGAAAACCGTTTACGTGATCAGGGATAATGGGGTAGGATTTGACATGACCTATTATGACCGGCTGTTTACTCCTTTTCAGAGGCTGCACAGCGATGACCAGTTCACAGGAACCGGAATTGGTCTGGCTACGGTAAAACGGATCATCCTGAAACACGGAGGGCTTATCTGGGCTGAAAGTTCACCGGGCGAAGGAACGAGATTTTATTTCACTTTAGATTCAAGCTCTTAGAAATCAATCAGGAGTACATGACAAAAATAAAGTTGTTGCTTGTTGAGGATGATGAAACCGATGCACTGCTGGTAATAAGGCAGCTGAAAAAGGACGGGTTTGATGTAGATCATGTACGGGTTAAAACAAGACCCGATATGGAAGCGGAACTTGACAAGGGAGGCTGGGATATTGTTATTTCAGATTATGCCATGCCGGGTTTCAGCGGACAGGAGGCATTGAAAATTTTCAATTCAAGAAATCTCGACATTCCTTTTATTCTGGTATCTGGAACAGTGGGAGAAGACCTTGCCGTAAGTATAATGAAAGGCGGGGCTAATGATTATATGATGAAGAGTGCCCTGAACAGGCTGGGCCCTGCTGTGAAGAGGGAACTGGAAGAGATGCAGGTGAGGATTGAAAAGAAACAGGCCCAGCAGGAACTTATTATTGCCAAACTTGCCGCTGAAGAATCAAGCAGGGTCAAATCTTCACTGTTAGCCAATATGAGCCATGAATTCCGTACACCGATGAATGGCATCCTGGGATTTACTGAGATTTTAAGTTCAACCATTACTGATGAATCCCAGAAAGGGATGGCCAATCATATTCTCACATCGGCAAAACGGCTTATGCGAACTCTGAATTCGATCATGACATTCGCACAGCTTGATTCAGGATACCGATTGAACCCTGTTAATATTAACCTTGCTGATTTATTGGCAAATTCAGTTGAAAGCATCAGGGAAATGGCAAAACAGAAGCAGCTGGCTTTGAACTGCCTGATCGAGCCGGGGATATTTATCCAATCGGACGAGCATCTGTTACAGTCATCCCTTCTGAATATCCTGGACAACGCGGTTAAATTCACAAATGAAGGTAAAATCGATGTCGTGCTTAAAAGAGGGGCGATGCCATCAGAAGACATTATAATCAGTATTCGTGATACCGGGATTGGTATTCCCGCCGAGAAACGGGAAATGATCTTCGAGGAATTCAGGCAGGCCAGCGAAGGGTATAACAGGCCTTACGAAGGCAGCGGACTCGGACTTTCCATCACAAGAAAATGTATGGATCTTCTCGGTTTCAGGCTCACTGTTGAAAGCGAGACAGAGAAAGGAACAACTTTTACAATGTATATCCCTTCAGGGTACGCGCCCCGCGCGCTGAAGGAGGAAATGGCAGCTAAACCAGGCTTACCGAAGCTTATTCCGGGTATTATTTCCGGGTCTCCTCTTCTGCTGCTTGTTGAAGATAATGATGCGAACATTGACCTGGTGAGGTTGTTCCTGAAAAAAGACTACAGGCTGGATGTTGCCAAGGACGGGCTGAGTGCAATTGAGCTTACGGGAAAGAACAGGTATGATTGTATTTTGATGGATATTAACCTCGGGACCGGAATAGATGGAGGTGAAGCCATAGAACAGATCCGTCTGAATCCGGAATATTTTACAACACCTATTATTGCCGTCACCGGATACACTCTTCAGCAGGAAAAGGAAGCGATACTTAAAAAGGGGGCTAACCAGTATCTGGTTAAACCCTTCAATAAGCCTGAGCTTACTACAATGTTAAACCAGTTGTTCAGAATACCTGCTAACGGATAAGCATGACCTGCCCTTTGTTGGATATCCTTGTTTTTTTGGAGGTCTCATAAAAGATTACCCAGTTATAAACTTCTGAGGGGCATGGTTTGCCTTTGTATGTTCCGTCCCATGCGGATTCTATATCGGTTGTCTCAAAAACGATCTGGCCCCAGCGGTCGAAGATCTGGAGATTGAACCGGGTTATATTTTCAGGTGGAAGACCGAGGATCCTGAACTTGTCGTTAATCCCGTCGCTGTTGGGGGTGAAGGCATTGGGTATAACAGGGTGAACAAATACTGTGACCGTGTCATAGAATTCATCACCGGCGCAGATCTTCGCATACGCTATGTAAGTAGTCGTTTCGCCGGGGGCAACTACTACCGACTGGTCCTCTGCAATCTCACTTCCGCCCTGGTACCAGTGGTAGGTGACTTTGTTGCCCGGTGTTAAAGGCCTGAGATCATATTGTATCTGTGTAATTTCAAAACTGTCGACGGTTACCGGTGTATATTTCCATGCCATTTTTTTTACTGTCCAGGCCGTGGCATTATATCCCGGAACGGCAAACCCGATAGTTCCGTTGTTATTCTGTACTCCAAGGGTGCCTTTGTTCCCATGCCAGTCACAATAGGGCTTGTTCATGATATGATTCTCAATGGTATTGCTTCCTTCATTGAGAATGATCTGAAACGTTGCCGTGGAATCCAGACAGGA
>Ga0182027_10014903_pt1 | contig 10731 bp, 8 predicted proteins | sample 712E1DmetaG_FD_121300 | JGI IMG/M metagenome (GOLD analysis project Ga0182027, IMG submission 121300) | Permafrost microbial communities from Stordalen Mire, Sweden - 712E1D metaG (Illumina Assembly) | ecosystem: Environmental > Terrestrial > Soil > Wetlands > Permafrost | place: Sweden...
CGTCTGCTCCGTCATCGGCTTCCCCCACGGCAACAGCCACACCTCCATCAAAATCAAGGAGGCCGAGCTCGCCATCTTCGAGGGTGCTAAGGAGATCGACATGGTCGCCAACGCCGGCCGCGTTCTCGGCGGCGACCTGCGCTACGTCGCCAGCGACATCAAGCAGGTCAACGACGCCTGCGTCGCACAAGGCGCCATCCTCAAGGTCATCTTCGAGAATGACTACCTCGAGGAGTCGCACATCATCTCGCTGTGCCAGATCTGCTCCGGCATCGGCGTCGCCTTCGTGAAGACCTCGACCGGCTACGGCTTCGTCAAGCAAGCCAGCGGCGACTACAACTACAAGGGCGCGACCGATGCCCATCTGAAGCTCATGCGCGCCCACTGCCCCGAGAAAGTCCAGATCAAGGCCGCCGGCGGCGTGCGCTCCCTTGACGACCTGCTCAAGGTCCGCAGCTTCGGCGTTTCCCGTATTGGAGCCACGGCGACGGAGGCCATCCTCAAGGCCGCCCTCCAGCGCGGTTTCCCCGCCGGCTCCGCCAAGCTGGCGGCGATCATGCCCGCCGGCGCTTCCGCTGCGGCTCCCGCGGGCTACTGAGCCTCGCTCCGCGTCGGCCCCGCCGGGCCGACTTTCCATCAGTCGGTTGTCGCCTGGATACTGTTCTCGATCACGCCCGTCGCAATGGCATGGCGAGTGAGTCCGGCGGTGTCATGGATGTTGAGTTTGTCCATCAATTGCTGGCGGTGTTTCTCGACCGTTTTCGTGCTGATGCCGAGCTCGGCCGCGACCTGTTTGTTCGCTGCTCCCTCGGCAACGAGTTGCAGCACCTCCGCTTCGCGCGCGGTCAACGGCTGCGTGGGTTTCCCGCGGGGTGCACCGTCTTCGCGCGCCCTCCGCTCCGCGTCACCCTGGCGTTTTGCAATCGAGGGCGCGAAATACGAATGACCGGCGACGATTTGCCTGATCGCGTAGACCAGCGCCTGCCCCGAATTCTGTTTCACCAGATAGCCGGAGGCACCGACTGCGATCATATGCGCCACATACTCGTCGTCGCTGTGCGCCGAAAGCACCAGCACCTTGGTGTCAGGTACCGCGAGCAGAATCTGCCGCGTCGCTTCGAAGCCATTGAGCAACGGCATGGCGATGTCCATCACCACGACGGTTGGTCGGAGTTTCCGGGCCAGCTCCACGGCCTGGCGCCCGGTTGCCGCCTCGCCAACGATGTCGATGTCTCGTTCAAACCCCAACAGCGACCGCAATCCCTCGCGGACGATGGCATGATCTTCGGCCAGCAAAACGGTAATTCGTTTCATGAGTTTGACGGGCCGCGACTTTTCCCGAAGTTGGCAAAAACGAATCGGTGCGGCCGCACATCATCAACTAGAGCCAATTGCCGCTCCTGACGAGCGATTGTTTATGGGGTGATGACCTACCGCGTCTTGCACGCCAGCAAACGTCCGGGAAAGGCGCATCGGTGGGGAAACACCCCATGATTCTCGGGGAGTTTCGGGCGTAAGATTTAGGAAGTAAAGCATGTTCCGCTTTCCCCGTCCAATTCCTGGCCACTGTAAACGACAGCGATTCCGTCATGAAGTTCTTCCCAGCCACCACTCGCACCATCTTCAATCGCGCGCTGGCGCCAAAAATCGCCAGCCCGACGTCGGCCGGCGGACTCCTTCATCGGAATCCATTCGAGACTGCCATGGGATCATCTGGCTCGCAGCCGACAACGAATTCGTTCACCCGGCCGCCAATGCCGTGCCCAAATGCATGCCCGCTGCCCGTGGTCCGCCACCACAACCGTTTTCAGCCTTTCACATTGCCCGCGCGACCGCACCCCGGGACATTCCCCGGCACGCCGGGCAACAGCCCATATCCTGCCGGACATCTCGTGTGAGGTAACGTCAACAAACGAGTCCTCCCCGTATGGCCAAAAGAACAGTCTTGTGCATTGCCCCCTCCCGAGGCCGGGCTGACCGCATCGTTCACGACCTGAAAGAAGCGGGATTTCTGGCCACTGACCTATCCGTCCTGTTCCTAGACGAGAGCACGAGTGATAGACCGGCGTCTTCGGCTAAATCACTCACATCGAAGGACGTGCTTACGGCCCGCTCAGCGTGCGAAATTCGCGGTGTACTCGGCTGGATTGCCGGCATCAGCACCCTCGTCATTCCGGGCGTCGGTCCGCTCATCGGCGCTGGACCGGTTGCTTCCGCCCTGGGCAGTGCAACGCTTGGCGGCATTGCCGGAGGCTTGATCGACTTCGATGTGCCTCAAGTGGAAGCCATGCGTTACGAAGGCAGAATCAAGGATGGCTGCATTCTCATTTCGGTGCACTCGGAGAATCCCGAGAAGAGTGATGAAGCCCGGGGAATCTTCACCGAAAACGGAGCGGAGAACATCTGCACACTGATCGAAGTTTCCACCTCAAGGATCCCTTGGCGGACCACCGCTTTTCCGAATCCGTGAGCCGCCGTGGTCATTGGCAAACAATTCATCCGGACCCCGCGCGCCTTTGGGTGGGTTGATCTGGCCGTCGCGGGCCTGCTGGCGGCGCTTATTTATGCGCTCGTCACCGTAGCCCACGAATGGAGCGGCCCGCTGCGGCAGGTCCCGGAGATCCATCTGGAGGCGCGTTATCTGCCGCTCTACACACTGTTCAGCCTTTCGCGCGGCGTCATTGCGTACGGCGTGTCGTTCCTGTTCACGATGGTCTACGGCTATGCGATGGCGCGGGTTGCCGGCGCGGAGCGGGTGATGCTGCCGGTGCTAGACATCCTGCAAAGCATCCCCGTCCTCGGTTTCCTGCCTGGATTCGTTCTCGGGCTGGTGTCCCTGTTTCCGCACCACAACGTCGGACTCGAAATCGCGTCGGTGCTTATGATTTTCACGGGACAGGTGTGGAACATGACGTTCTCGTTTTACTCGTCGTTGAAATCCGTGCCCCCGGATCTGGTGGCGGTCGCCCGCCTGGCCCGGATGTCCTGGTGGGACCGGTTCTTCCGGCTCGATCTCTCCTTTTCCGCGACCGGACTGCTTTGGAACAGCATGATGTCCATGGCCGGTGGCTGGTTCTTCCTGATGGTTAGCGAGGCGTTCGTGCTGGGGGAACACGATTTCCGGCTGCCGGGCCTCGGTTCGTACATGAGTCTCGCCATCGAGCGCGGCAACGGACGCGCGCAATTGCTCGGCGTGCTGTCGATGCTTGGCATGATCGTGTTTGTCGACCAGGTGGTCTGGCGTCCGCTGGTTGCGTGGTCGCATAAATTCACGGATGCGGAAACGCCCACCGCCTCCGCATCCTGGCTATGGGAACGGATCCGACGGTCGCGCCTTGTGCTGGCAGCATCGCTTTTGCGGAGGTTCTTCCAGCGGCGAACGATCCATGCCGAGGCCGCGCCATCGACCCGCGTCAAAACGCCGGGCTCCTTCCGGATGCGCGCGCTGCGCTGGACAACGCGACTGTTCCTTGCCGCCATCGCCGCGGGTGTTCTTTTCGGGGCGGTGAGATATGTCCACCTGCTTGCTACGCTCAGGGGCAGTGAATGGATTCATCTCCTCGGCAGTACGGCAGCGACTTTTCTGCGCGTCGTCGCCGCAGTGGCACTCGCCTCGCTCTGGACGATTCCGGTGGGCGTCATGATTGGCCGTCATCCGCGTTGGACAAGCGTCCTGCAACCCGCCATTCAGATGGCGGCGAGTTTCCCGGCGCCGATGATCTTCCCCGTGGTCGTGGGCGCCATGCTGGCGTTCGGCACCGGCCTGGGGATCAGCTCGGTCGTGCTTCTGCTGTTGGGCACGCAATGGTACATCCTCTTCAATGTCATCGCGGGAAGCAGCGCGATTCCACGGGAACTCTGGGAGGTGTCGCGGCTGGCGCGCTTCTCGTGGTGGCGCCGCTGGCAGCAGCTCATTCTCCCCGCCGTCTTTCCGAGCCTGCTCACCGGCTGGATCACTGCGATGGGCGGCGCGTGGAACGCCAGCATCGTCGCCGAATATATGAAGTATCGCGGCCAGACGCTTATGACGACCGGGCTGGGCGCGGTGATCAGCCAGGCGACGGAACGCGGCGACTTCAGTCTTCTCGCCGCCGCGGTCGGCATCATGGCGGTGACCGTCGTGGGCTTCAACCGGCTCGTCTGGCGGCCCCTCAGCCACCAGGCGCAGACCCGCTTCACCCTGGAAACCTGATTATGGCAACACCACTCCTGGAAATCAGACATGTGTTTCAGTCCTTCCCCGGCGCGGGCGGCGGAAGCGTGGAGATCCTCCACGATATCAACCTCGAAATCCGCGAGCACGAAGTCGTCGCCATCCTGGGGCCTTCGGGCTGTGGCAAGTCGACGCTCCTGCGTGCCATCATCGGACTGGAACCGCCCGCATCGGGCCAGATCCTCTATCGCGGTCAGGTTCAGGTTGGGTTGAATCCGTCGACCGCGCTGGTGTTTCAAAACTTTGCGCTGTTCCCGTGGCTGACCGTGCAGGAGAACGTCGCGGTGGGCCTGGCACATTTGTCGCTGACCGCCGGTGAGCGGGAGAAGCGGGCGCGCCAGGTGATCGATGCGGTCGGACTGGCGGGATCTGAGGAAGCGTATCCGAAGGAATTGTCCGGCGGCATGAAGCAGCGCGTCGGTCTGGCCCGGGCGCTCGCCGTCCAGCCGGAGATCCTCTGCATGGATGAACCGTTCAGTGCCCTTGACGTGCTCACCAGCGAAACGCTCCGCAATGAAGTTGTCGATCTCTACACGGGCAAGACGACCCCGGTAAACACCATCCTCATGGTGACGCACAGCATCAGCGAAGGAGTCTTCATGGCAACGCGACTCGTGGTGATGGGCGCGCATCCGGGGAGCATTCGCGCCGTCCTCGACAACGCCCTACCGTATCCGCGCGACGAACACCACCCGGAATTCCTCGCGCTGATCCAGAAGCTCCATGCGCTCATTACCCAAACGGTGTTTCCGGCCGAACCCGCGCCTGCGATCGTTCCCGGCATCGGTCGTTTGCCGATCGAGGCCATTCCAAACGCCTCGCTAAGCAGCACCATCGGATTGCTCGAAATGCTGGAAAACGAAGGCGGCATGGAACTGTTCGAGCTGGCCGGCCAGGCCCATGTCGAGCTGAGCCAGCTCCTCCTGGTGGTTAAAGCCGCCGAGATGTCCGGTTGGGTGACTGCCCAGGGCGGACTGGTGGAACTGGCGGCCGCCGGACGGCAGTTTCTTGCCGCCGACATCAAGGCGCGGAAGCAGCTGCTCAACGCCTCCCTGCGCGGCCTGTTCGTCTTCGACCTGATCGTCCAGGCGTTGAAACAGTCCGCCCGCAACGAGGTGGATGAAGCCGTCATCCTCGATCAACTTGCGCGCGCGTTGCCACACGAGCAGGCGCCGAGGATCCTACAGACCGTCGTGGCGTGGGCGCGCTATGCCGAGCTGTTCAAATACAGCAGCATCCGCCGGGTGTTTTACGGACTCCAACAGCCACGGTAGGGTTTCACCGCATAGCGGACGGCCGGCCCATCGCCTAATCTCGGGAAAACGAAGCCGGTTTTCGCCGTCAATTGGTCCACGCGACAATCGCGGGAGCTTTTGCCGTCGCATTGACGGCGTTCCGCCATCGAAAACAGAGACTCAGCATTATGAATACACTCGAAATCAAGGGCGACTGGAACGTCACCAAGGGTAAGCTGAAGCAGAAATGGGCCAGTTTGACGGATGACGATCTCCGCTGCGCCGAAGGCAGGCACGATGAATTGTTGGGTCGCATCCAGAAGCGCACCGGCGAAACCCTCGAAGCGATCGAGAAGGCGGTCAAGGATGCTTCGTCCTGCTGCTGCAAATAGACGGACATCGCACGGGCTTTCCCGGCAAATGAATCTTGATGTGCCATGAAAACCACCGGCAGCGCACCATCACCGACGCAATCGAACGCAGCGGTGGCGACGTGGTCGATGATGATGCACATCGTGTTGGTTGTGCTGGGCTTGATTGCCTTCCTCTATTTCGCCCGTCCGGTGGTCTTGCCCGTTGTGCTGGCTTGTGTGGCGGGGATGACCCTGAAGCCCCTCATCCGTTGGTCGTCCTATCTTCACATCCCGCCGAGACTTTCCGCCGTGGTCGTGCTTTGCCTCCTGGTGGCCGTCGCCGGAAACGTTTTCTTCCAGCTGGGTCGCCCCGCTTTGACGTGGATGAATGACGCTCCACAACATATGATCGATTTAAGGCGACGGGTTCAGAAAATGATCCCGCGCATCACCCGGTTCAGTGAGGCGGCGGCGGCGGTGAAGAATCTCGGCGCAAACGAGCCGGAACAAAAAATGGAACCCACCATCGAGTTCAACGACAGCCGTCGCACCACCGCATTCATCAACTGGACGGGAAGTTTCCTCGCCGAAATGGGGGAGACGTTGGTGGTGCTCTACCTGATGCTCGCCTCCGGCGACTTATTCTCGAAGAAACTGGTGCACATGATGCCCACGTTGCAGCACAAGGAACGCGCGATCGAAATCAACCGCGAGGTTCAGCAAAACATTTCCAATTACCTGTTCTCGGTGTCGGTGATCAACATCGGCTTGGGCGCGGTCGTGGGCGCCGGCCTCTTCTTCATGGGTGTGCCCAACCCATTGATGTGGGGAATGTTGGTGGCGATTCTTAACTTTATTCCCTACTTTGGCCCCGTTGTCGGAATCACCCTGCTGGCCACGGTGGGCCTCCTTACGTTCGACACGCTGTGGGCGGGCCTCCTTCCGCCCGCATGGTATTTGCTCCTCCATCTTCTCGAAGCGAATCTCATCACCCCGATGTTGCTGGGGCGCCGCTTCACGCTCAATCCGGTCGTCATCTTTGTTTCGTTGATCTTCTGGACCTGGCTTTGGGGTGTACCCGGAGCTTTGCTGTCAGTGCCGATTCTGGTCTCGATCAAAGTCATTTGTGACCACGTTCCCACGTTATCTTCCGTCAGCGAATTGCTCACGAGCTAAGCCCGACCACAGGAATGATATGAATCCCATCAAATTCGAGTGCCCTCACTGTCATACGATTATCACGGGCGATGAATCGTTGTACAACAAGCGGGTCGATTGCCGGAACTGTCAGGCGACGATTCTTGTCCCGCCGAGGCCCGCCGGCACGGAGCTCCAAACCGCTCGATTGATCAAGGAACCGGCTCCTGGCATCCCGATCGTCCCGAATGCGGCGAGTCAGGAAGGCGAGGTCTTCAAACTGTCTCCGGCCGCACGCGCCTTTTCTGGTCAGATCTTTCTTGGAGTGATTTGCATCGGTGTGGGAATCGCCCTGTTGATTCGTGCGCGGGATTTCCCATGGTCGCCACGAATGGCTCTGGTTCCGCTCGTTTTCGGTGTGCTCCTGCTTCTGGTTGTTTGGATCCGGGTCAAGTCATGCAGCTATCGCCTGACCACCCAACGGCTGTTTGTCCGTCGCGGTTGGCTGGCCAGGCACGTGGATGAGCTGGAGCTTTATCGGGTCAAGGACGTGGTGGTGGACCAGGGTGTTCTGCAACGCGTGCTGGGTTATGGCACGATCACGGTGCTGGCGGATGACGACACCACGCCGAAAGTGGATCTGGCTGGAATCTCAAGTCCGACAAAGGTCAAAGAGATGATCAGAACACAATACCGCGCAGCCCGCCAGCGGGAGGGAGTGCATCCCGCAGAGTTAATAAGATCACCATGAATACCCTCCTCCAGACTCTGAAGCCGATCGATTCTTCCGGTCCATCCCGGACTGCGAAAATGTGCATGCTGGCGACCCGCATTCTGTTCTTCCTGATTGCGCTGGCACCGGTTGAAGGGCTTTGCTTTGACCCATCCGGCCCACATCCGCGCCTCTTGACGCCGGACGTCTATGCGACCGCGGGGAGCAATCTGACCATCATGCTGCTGCTCCCTGCCGCGGCGAATCCTGGCGCGCCGCCCATGGCTCCATTGCAGAAACTGACGCTGATCTGGGTGGCCAACGACCGGACGGAGCAATCAGTGTTTGCCCTCCAGCCGGGTCCGTCACAACCGCTGACACTTGCCGGTCAAAACTTCCAAACCTTTGCCTACACCGGTATCGTGCCGGGCGGCCTCAACGGCCCCACAATGGTCGAGACCCGCGAGATGCCGATCGCCCGCGGTTTGGTTTCGATTCAGAGCAAGCGAAGTTCCCTCCTTCTTGCGGAATCCGCCGAAACTCCTGCGAAACCGTCTTTCGGCGAAAAATCCGCGCCTGCCGCGGGAATCAATCCGGGGACCCCGCCCGAAGCGGAAGACCATGAACGCCTGCTTCGCCGCACGATCCGGACGCCAATGATCCCCGGAGTCTCCGCCGACGAACCCGTTTATATGATTTTCGGCTACCGCCCGGAGCTGAACGCGCGATTCCAGCTGAGCTTCAAGTACAGACCGTTCGAGATGACCTGGCTCCGGCATCTCGGGGGCGCCTTCACCACAACCTCGCTCTGGGATATCCACAGTCCGTCCATGCCGTTTGTCGACTCCACCTACCGCCCTTCACTATCATGGTACGGCGACTCGCACCGGTTTCTTGAGGGCAAGAATCTCCGTTTTAGCTGGCAGGCGGGGATGTGGGAACACGAGTCGAACGGAAAGGGCAACACCGACATAGGGCTGCAGGCGGCCAGGGGCGACTCGCGCTCGATGAACATGGGGTTCATCCGTCCAAAACTGACCTGGAACATGACGGAAAATGATTCCGTCACCGTCGCACTGAAATTGCTCACGTACTATAACATGGCGGTTGAGAACAGTGATATCTACCGCTACCGGGGTTATGCGGACCTGCAGCTCCGCTACCAGCACGACGACTGGATCTTTTCAGGTCTGTTCCGGCGGGGCAGCGTCGGCTACTACACCGAGCTCAACTTTTGCATCCCGCAGAATAGCTTCGTCAAATGGTTCTCTCCTGATCTCGGGAAGAAGAACGTCCACGGTTGGATTCTCGTGCAGTACATGACCGGCTACGGCGAAACCCTTCTCGACTACAACCGAAGGATTCCCGAGCAGCTCCGCGTCGGCTTCATGCTCGTGCCGTAGCGAGGCGCCGCAGGGCGGATTCATTCTCGCGTGAAACATCCGATTTCCTCCCGTAGGGGCGCAGGCTTGCTGCGCCCTTTCTAGAGGGCGCGAAAAGATCGCGCCCCTACGACGAAGGAATACGCGTCGACGTGTCCGAGAATGAATCCGCCCTGAGGCGCCGCCTCAGACCAAAGTCGAGGCTTGGTCCTGGCGGGTAACACCCCATACATGTCCTGCGGCCTTTCGGCATACACTCGCGGAAGCATGGAACGAAATATCCCGGGTAACGGAGGAGTTGTCGAAAACTCCTTCCGCCCCGTCGCCGGGCCCGCGCTTGCCAGGGAGCCGGTCCAACCATCGCTGGCGGCGCGCTTCAGCGGCGCCGGACGCCATGGCCGCCGTATCGGTAAGTTCGCGACACTCGAAAGCGTTCCTCCTTGGGAGGCATTTTGAAAACGAGCCCCCTCGCCGGTCAACCGGCGCCCGCCGGGATCCTGGTCGATGTCGCGCGGTTGATCGCCGCCTACTATTCCGACGTGCCCGATCCCGCAGTACCGGCGCAACGCGTGGCCTTTGGCACGTCCGGGCACCGCGGTTCGTCGTTCAAACGGAGCTTCAATGAATGGCACATCCTCGCGATCACCCAGGCAATCTGCCTGCTTCGCGCGCGGCAAGCCGTCGACGGCCCGCTGTTTCTCGGCATCGACACGCATGCGCTCTCGATTCCGGCCTGCGCCACCGCGCTCGAAGTCCTCGCCGCCAACGGAGTCGACGTGATGCTCGCCGAAGGAAACGAGTATACGCCAACCCCGGTGATCTCGCACGCAATCTTGTCCTATAATCGCGGACGAAAAAGGAGGCTGGCCGACGGGATTGTCGTCACGCCGTCGCACAATCCGCCGTCCGACGGCGGCTTCAAATATAACCCGCCGGATGGCGGACCGGCTGATACCAGTGTCACCGGCTGGATCGAGGCAAAGGCGAATTCGCTGCTCGAAGCCCGGCTCAAGGGCGTGAAACGCATTCCCTACGAACGGGCGCTGGGGTCCTCGACGACGCATCGGCACGACTACCTCGCAGCATATATCGGCGGCCTCGGCGCCGTGATCGACATGAACGTCATTCGCAGCGCGAAAATAAGCCTCGGGGTCGATCCGCTGGGAGGCGCCGGCGTCCATTACTGGGCGCGGATCGCGGAGCATTACAATTTGGACCTGACCGTCGTCAACGATGCGGTTGATCCCACATTCCGTTTTATGACGGTGGATTGGGATGGTCAGATCCGGATGGATCCCTCCTCGCCCTATGCTATGGCCCGCCTGATCGGGATGAAGGACCGTTTCGATCTCTCTTTCGCCTGCGACACCGACCACGACCGGCATGGGATTGTCACCAAAAGCGCCGGACTGCTCCCGCCCAATCATTTTCTGGCGGTCGCCATCTTCCACCTCCTTCTGAACCGTCCGAAGTGGCCGGAGGAGGCTGCGGTCGGGAAGACCGTGGTAAGCAGCTCGATGATCGATCGCATCGCGTCAAAACTGGGGCGGTGTCTCTTCGAGGTCCCCGTTGGGTTTAAGTGGTTTGTCAGCGGCCTGCTCGACGGTTCTCTGGGATTTGGCGCCGAGGAAAGCGCGGGGGCCACGTTCCTTCGCCTGGACGGCGGTGTATGGACGACCGACAAAGACGGATTCATCCC
>Ga0182027_10014904_pt1 | contig 10731 bp, 10 predicted proteins | sample 712E1DmetaG_FD_121300 | JGI IMG/M metagenome (GOLD analysis project Ga0182027, IMG submission 121300) | Permafrost microbial communities from Stordalen Mire, Sweden - 712E1D metaG (Illumina Assembly) | ecosystem: Environmental > Terrestrial > Soil > Wetlands > Permafrost | place: Sweden...
CCTATGCCGCTATTTGATTTGTTTGCGGCAATGGTCTGAATCAAGATGAACGCCCAGCGTTCAGGAAAACTTTTTGATCAGCCGTTCAATGGATGCGAGTCCCAGCTCCAATTTTTCGATTTCACCGCCGAAACTGATTCGGCAATAGTTTTGATAGCGCCGCAAAGAACGACGACGGTCGGGGTTGACATCGAAGAACATGCCGGGCACGGTGATCACATTTTCCTTCAAGCCTTCTTCAAAAAAAGACAAGCCATCATTTAACGGCGCGGGCAGTTTGGATAGATTGGCCCAAACGTAAAACGTTCCCTGCGGCGCATCTTCCACCGCGATGCCCATGCCTTGAAGCCGGTCCAGCATCAGGTCGCGTTTGCGCGTGAAATGATTTTGGATGGCGATGGTTTCCTGAATGGCGATATCCGGTTCGAGCAATGCAATGGCTTGTTTCTGGAATGGATTACTCGCCCCGCCGTCGAGAAATGATCCGGCGCTGGCGATGAGTTCGATAACGGATTTAGGCGCAAGGGTCCAACTGATGCGCCAGCCGGGATAACGCCAGTTTTTCGTCAGCCCGTCCACGATCACCACCGCGGACTCGTTGATGTCGTCAATGTATTCCGCGGCAGAGATCATGCGATAGGATTGATTCGCGGCGCGGCTGTAAATATAGTGCGAATAAAATTCATCGATGATGAACGTGCATTGCGCCTCGCTGGCGAGATCGATCAATGCTTTGAGTTCCCGTCCCTCCACAACCTAGCCGGTTGGGTTGCATGGATTGCTCAACAGAAGCGCACGCAAGCCGCGCCCTAGGATTTCCTTGCGAAGCGCTGCGGATGTAATGCGATAGTCCGATTCGTAATCAAGCAAAATGGGGATGGGCACAAAAGCGCGGAACACACTCAGCAGTTCCTCGTAGGCTGTGTAGTCCGGCAGAAAATGTCCCATGTTGATGTTGCCCAGCGCGGCAGCCAAACGCGTCAGCGCAATGCGTCCGCCTCCGGCAATGCTGACGTTCTCATACGTGTATTGGAATTTTTTTCCTCGGCGATACATCTGGTTGTAATAATCTGCAACCTTCTGGCGCAGATCGAGATTTCCCTGAATATCGGAATAACGATGGCTGGTGGGATCAATCGTCAGGTTTGTGATGCGAGGCGGCGCATCGGGGATTGGACCCGTTTCCGGCGAGCCTTGCCCGAGGTTGGCCCACGCCGAATCGTCATAACTGAATCCATATTTGGCGGCCTCGCTCATCACATAAATGACCCCGGTCTTCGGCACGGACCTGAAACCGGGAATGGACATTTCCATAAATTCTCCTGCTCTTGTCTTTGAATTTTATAGCCGTTGCTTATACCCTTTGTGGCAGGAGTTGACAAGAGTGGGGTTAAGATCAAGACATGGCACGGATGGCGCTTTCCGCATTTTATTTCCAATGTATACTTGATGTATGGAAGACCAGCCATACATTGCCGGATTGAGAACTGCTGACCCCGGCCCGCTTTCACGATTCATTCCTCCGCTTGAAGAAGGAACGGTTTCCACGTGGCTTTGGCATCACGTGCCGACCTCATCGTGGCTGCTCGACCCGTTCGGATTCACGCCGCGAGTTGCGCTCGAATCTGCCCGCGCAGGATATCGTGTGCTCGTCACGGTCAATAATCCTGTTACGCGCTTCCTGCTCGAAATGGCCGCGAATCCTCCAACTGAATCGGATTTCAAAGCCGCGCTGGCGGATCTCGCCGCCTCGAAAAAAGGCGAAGAGCATCTCGAAATTCATCTGCAATCGCTTTATGTGACGAAATGTGAAAAATGCGGACATGAAGTTTTTGTCGATTCCTTTTTGTGGCGAAAAGGCGAAGACGTACCCTATGCGCGCGTTTATGATTGCAAAGAGTGCGGCGACGCGGGGGAACGAATTGTCACGCCGGAAGATATCGAGCGAGCGAAAAAAATCGCCTCCACCGACGCGTTGCATCGCTCACGCGCCTTCGAGCGTGTCGCTTCATTGGACGATGAAGATCGCGTTTATGTCGAAGAAGCCATTCAGCATTATCTTCCGCGTCCATTGTATGTGTTGACGACCATCATCAATCGTCTGGATGGTTTGAACCTCGCGCCGGAACGCCGCCGCGCATTGACCGCGCTGATCCTGGTTGCGTGCGATGCAGGCAACGCGTTGTGGGGATACCCGTCGGAGCGGCCGCGCCCCAAACAATTGACCACCCCGAATCAATTCCGCGAACATAATGTTTGGATGATGCTGGAGCGTGGAATCAATATATGGACGGAAACCGCTTCGAGCGTCGCGTGCGAAGCGTGGCCCAACAAGATCCCAGAAAGCGGAGGCATCTGCATTTACGAAGGCCGACTCAACGACCTGGCGCATGAAGTCAAAAAGGAAATCCCGATCTCGGCGGTGGTTACTGCGCTGCCGCGTCCCAATCAAGCGTATTGGACTCTGTCCGCGTTATGGGCAGGCTGGTTATGGGGACGCGAAGCGGTTGAGCCGTATAAGATCGCGTTGCGCCGCAGACGTTACGATTGGGCATGGAATGCCACCGCGCTTCATGCCGCATTTTCGCATCTCTTTGATCTGCTTCCGCTTGGCACGCCGTTCTTTGGATTATTGCCGGAGGCCGAACCTTCTTTTCTCACATCCGCATTGACCGCCGCGGGCGCGGCAGGCTTTGGTTTGAAGAGCCTTGCGTTGCGCACGGAACATGACCCGGTTCAAATGGTCTGGGAACGCGGCGAACATTTGAATCGTGAATCGGTCGAGCCGGAAATGGGTTTGATTCGAGAGACAATCCGCGATCATTTATTGAAACGCGGCGAGCCTGCCGGTTATCTGCATCTCCATGCCGCAGGATTGATTGCGCTAGCCGAATCTCACGCGTTGAAGAAAAGGGACCAGGGATTTGATGAAGCGTTGCGAAAAACGCAATCAACGATTGAAGCCGCAGTGAAAGGTGATGCCGATCTTGTTCATTATTCCAATGGTGAAAGCGTGGAGACCGGATTATGGGACATTAAAAAAGGGAGTAAGGACTTGCCCGCAAGGGGTGCTTCGCAAAGTCCTTACAACCAATCTCTTGTCGACCGCGTTGAAGTTGCGGCGGTGAATTTTCTGCAAAAGAATCCAGACAGTATCTTCCTCGAAATCGAAGAGGATCTCTATCCGCGCTTCCCCGGCCTGCTGACTCCGTCCAAAGGCATGATCTATGCGGTGTTGAATTCCTACGCTCAAAAAGACGGGGCAAGCTGGAAATTGCGCGCCGAAGATGCCGCGTCTGCGCGGCGCGAAGAACTTGATAAAATGATGGTGTTGATCGATTCGATTGGAAAACGATTGAAGTATCAAACGCGGCGGCGGGAAAAATTGTTGATTTGGGAAGAAAACGGCAGGACGGCCCGCGTCTTCCCGGTGCTGGCTTCTGCTTTGATTGGACACGCCATCGCTGAAGATTCTTATCCGCCCGAGCAAACTTTGCTCGTCATTCCCGGCGGGCGTGCGGCGCTGGTCGCATATAAAGCCCAGCGTGATCCTGCGCTCGCAGAGCGTTTGAAAAATGTTCGGCTGGTGAAATATCGTTTATTGCGCGCCCTCGCTGAGGTTCCGCTTTTGACGCGTGAAACGTTCGAGGAGCAAATCGTCAGCGATCCGGTTGAACAAACCAAAGGTCAGATGATGATGTTCTAAATCGTTATGGAACTACAGGCCATTTTTGTCATCAGCGGTTATACTGTGACCAACCAAAGAAGGAGATAGAGAAGGAGATAGACATGAAAAAATTATTCGGTAGTGTGTTCCTGATGGCTTTCCTGATCTCGGCATGCGGCGCGAAAGCAACCGCGACTCCAGTTCCCCCGACTGAGCCGCCCCCAACTCAATCGCCGTTCATCCCTGCAACCGTTGTTCCGCCTACGGCAGTCCCGTCAACACAGACGCCGATCAATCCCTCAGGTTGTACGGACTCCGCCTCCTTCGTCGAGGATGTGACCGTGCCGGATCATACCAACTTCAATCAGGGCGACGTCATCCACAAAGTATGGCGCGTGAAGAACACCGGCACCTGCGCGTGGAATGGGCAGTATGCGCTGGTGTTCTCATCCGGCGATGAGATGAGTGCGCACTCATCCACGCCGCTAAGCGCAACCAAGCCGGGCGATACACTGGATATTGCGCTGGATTTGGTTGCGCCCAGTGAGGATGGTTCCTATCGAGGCGACTTCGAAATAGATAATCCATCCGGGGCTGCCATGCCGATTGACCAGGCTAAAACGTTATGGGTCGCTATCACGGTGGGCGGCGCCACAACCAGCCCAACTTCAAGCGGAGCGTCAACCAGCGTGCCGGCAGGCAGTACCGCTACCAGCTCGAGTGGAGCGGGCGGCCCGGGATTGGTAACATCCACTTGCGCTTTCACAACCGACGTAAGCCGTGTGAATGATGTTATTACAGCCATCAATGCCTACCGCGCGCAGAACAACCTGCCTCCCTACAACGTCAACACGCAGCTGACTCTGGCCGCACAATCTCACAGCGAGGATATGGCTTGCAACAATCTATTCGTCCACACCGGCTCGAATGGATCCACGCCGACTTCGCGCGTGGCGGCGGCGGGTTACTCCGCTTCCAGCGTAAGCGAGAACGTTTATGGAAGTTTTCCGCCGCTTACGGGGCAGGGCGCGGTGAGCTGGTGGGCCACCGATCAGACCGACCCGCAGCACAACTTGAATCTGATCAGCACCCAATATGAGCATATTGGTGTGGGGTACGCTTATTTCAATCATTATGGTTATTACGTAGTTGACTTTGTCTCGCCATGATTTCATTTGAGATTAAAGCCGATGCGCACACATCGGCTTCTCGCTTAAAATTGATCCAATGCGCGCATTCGTTTTGATTTCCTTTTTCACGATATTAACTCTGACCTCGTGCAGTGTTTCGATTTCGCCGAACGGGATCAGTCCCACGCCTCCGTTCGCGACCTCGACCTTGCCGGCCACCAGCACGCCTTTTCCTCATGAGGATACTCCATCGCCCACAGCCCCCACGCCGACCATGAATGCCACGCTGGCGGCGTGCAAGGAACGGGCGATTGTGGTTCAGGATGTCACCATTCCTGATAACACCTATGTCGCGCCCGGCACAGCATTTACGAAAACATGGCGCTTTAAAAACACCAGCACCTGCGCCTGGATGGGATACACGATTGCATTTGCGTCCGGCGACCGGATGGGCGCGCCGGATTCTGTTCCCGTTCCCACCACGGCTTCGGGCGCCACCGTCGACGTTTCTGTGCCGTTGACCGCGCCCGCCGCCTATAACGCATACGCCGGTTATTTTGTGCTGGACGACCAGAATGGCAAATCGGTCTCCATCGGTATTTACCAAAACTTCTGGGTCAAGATCGTCGTGGGCAATGTTCCATCCGTCACGCCGGGCACAGCAGTGCCGTTGAGTAGCACGCCGGTCAGTCAGGCAAACAGTTCGACGAGTTGCAAATATACTTCCAGCGCATCCTACGTAAGTCAGATTGAAAGTCTGATCAACACTGCGCGGACACAGGCGAGTTTGAGTAAACTCTCGATCAATTCGCAATTGACTGCCGCCGCGCAAGGTCACAGCGCGGACATGGCGTGCAATAGTTTGTTGAGTCATACGGGCTCCGATGGCTCTACGATTGATCAACGCATTGTCGCAGCTGGTTACAATCCGGTCAATTATCTTGAGATCATTTATGGAAGCGGTACCCCGCAGGAGGCTTTTAACTGGTGGATGAACGATCAAGTTCATCATGATGCGATTATAAATACCGGCGTCACCGAGATGGGCGGGGGATATGCGTATGTTGCCAGCAGTACGTATGGAAGCTATTACACCGTGGACTTTGGGAGCGAATAACCGGACGCGTTAAGGCTCGCTGCCCGATCTGAATCCTTTGCAGACGCATCTGAATCGTCCGCAGACGCTCCTGAATCCTTCGCAGACGTGTCTGAATCGTCCGCAGACGCTCCTGAATCCTTCGCAGACGTGTCTGAATCGTCCGCAGATGCGCCTGAATCGTCCGCAGTCAGCTCTGAATCGCATTCAGAAGCATCTGAATCGTGAGCAGATGCTTTGATATGCCATGCGTCCCTCCCAGCGATGGGCACAAGGATATATGTCTATGTTTCAGACAGTTCTGATGGAGAATATTACACGGTGGGTTTTGGAAGTGAATGATGTAAGACGATGGCTTATTTTGGAAATTTTAACTTTGTTGGCTTTTCATTATCAACTGAATTCCAAATAGAATTATTCCCGTTATTCCCGTTAAAAAGAACAGATATGTGTTCGCAGGTTCGGGGATAAGCATAGACGGTATGGGAGGAATGACTCGTGCCACTGCCCAACAAACGAAAACAACCACCCACATCAAAAGCACACCTCGAAATATATTTCCTTTTCGCCAGCCAATAGGGGCAAGAATTAGAAGTGGCCAAAATGAAAATACAATCCCGAATACATAAGCTAATATGCTGAGCAATTGCATGGTTGCCTCCCGAAAAATATTGACCTGACAATCTTATGTCAGGTCAATATTTTATATCGAATCAAAGACGTCCAGCCTTACATTTTAGATAATAATCAGCATTCTCTGCTCAACAACAAAATTTCTCGACGTCACAATATTTAGATGTTAAATCGGATGTGCATAATATCCCCATCCTTCACGAGATATTCTTTTCCTTCGAGCCGCAGTTTGCCCTTCGTCTTAGCTTCGGTCATCCCGCCGAGTGCAAGCAGGTCATCGCATGCCACCACTTCGGCGCGCACAAAGCCGCGTTGAATATCGGTGTGGATCTCGCCTGCCGCTTCCACCGCGCTCGCGCCGCGCCGCGTCGTCCAGGCGCGGACTTCGTCTTCGCCGACGGTGAAGAACGATTGCTGTTGAAGCAAGTCATAGGATAGCTTGATCATCTTGCTCAGGCTGAGTTCTTCGATGCCATATTCCTTCATGAAGACTTCCGCATCGTCGGCGCTGAGTTGGGCGATTTCCATTTCGAGTTTGCCCATCAATGCAACCGAAGGATGATCAAGCTGAATGGATGGCGCGGTTTGACTCTCATCCAAATTGAACACGGTCAAAATGGGTTTGCGTGTGAGCAGGCCAAACGAAGACAATTCATGTGACTCATCCTCATTGAATTCCAATTTACGAAGCGGCGTGTTTGAGTTCAATGCTTCATGCAGACGCGTAAATAAAACGGTTTGACGTTCATTCAGGACCTTATCCGTGCCGCCCTTTTTTCGTTCTTCAATCAACCGTTCGAGTTTGCGTTCGACGGCGATCAGATCGTTGAGCAGGAGTTCGCTCAACATCGTGTCGACATCGCGCTTCGCGTCCACGCTTCCTGCGGGGTGAGGAACGTTATCATCGGTGAAGGCGCGCACGACGAGAATAAAGCCGTCCATTTGCGCGAGCTGATTCAGCAGTTGGCCGGAGATGCCGGTTTTGGCCGCGCCCGTTTCCAGTCCGGCGATATCCGCATACGTCACTTTGGCGTAGATGGTCTTCTTCGGTTTGAACATCGCCGAGAGTTTGTCGACGCGCGGATCGGGAACATCCACCACGGCGGTATGGATTTCGATTCGTCCCGCGCTGGCAGTCGTCGGCATGTTGCCGCGCGTCAACGCGTTGAAGATGGTTGTTTTTCCTGATTGGGGCAGTCCGATAATTCCAAGTTTCATCTTGACCTTGTCTGTGGGGTTGGTTATACTATATGCCTAAGCCGAAGTGGCGGAACTGGCAGACGCGCACGACTCAAACTCGTGTTCCTTCGGGATTGAGGGTTCAAGTCCCTCCTTCGGCATGTAGTTCGGTAGAACAGAAACATTATATCATTCTGTCAGCTTTGCGGGCGCTCGCCCGCTTGGAAGATAGCGCGAGAGTGCCGAGGCATTCTCGCGTTCTGTTTTTTAGGTAAGAAAGGGTAAGCTGTAGCGAGAGAAGAGGAAAAGCCATGCGATTCAATCTGGTTTTTATGCTGCTTGATATGCTGTTAGCCATTGCTTATCCAATTGTGTATGTGATACAACAACTGCGCCGCTTTTTTGGATTGAAGAAATAGAAGAAACATATTCTTTTTTACGGAGGTCTTCGATGCCTGGAACGATGAATGATATATTGGCGGTGATCATGGGCGGCGGACGCGGGCAGCGCCTCTATCCATTGACAAAGATGCGTTCCAAACCGGCGGTGCCGATCGTCGGTCAATATCGGCTCATTGACATTCCGATCAGCAACTCCATCAACTCCGAGATTTACCGCGTCGCAGTTTTGACGCAATTCAATTCCGTATCCCTGCACCGCCACATTACGCAAACCTACAACTTCGACTCGTTCCATCCGGGTTGGGTTCAAATCTGGGCCGCCGAGCAGACCCTTGAATCGGCGGCCTGGTATCAAGGTACCGCGGACGCGGTGCGTAAGCAGTTGTTTGAAATTCAATCCACCGGAGCAGATTATGTTTTGATCCTGGCCGGAGACCATCTCTATCGCATGGACTATGCTAAGATGGCTGAGTTCCATTGGCAGGCAGATGCCGATATAACGGTGGCCGTTCATCCTGTCCCGCGTGAAGAAGTGCCGCGCCTCGGGATTTTGAAATGCGAATCGGATGGCCGCATCTCTGACTTTGTGGAAAAGCCCCAGGATAAGGAAACCCAGGATCGCTTCATCAGTCGTGACGATCCAGAGCGACCGTTTCAGGCTTCCATGGGGATTTATCTATTCAAAACCCAGGTGTTGATTGATCTCCTTACCAATTATCCCAGCTATGATGATTTTGGAATTAATATCATTCCAGAAGCGGTTCATTCGCACAAGGTTTATGGCTTTGACTATGACGGCTATTGGCGGGACATCGGGACGATCCGCTCTTTTTATGAGATTAATCTTGAAATGGCTTCGCCGAATCCGCCGTTTAATTTCTATGACCCAAAATTTCCAATCTATACCCATATGCGCTATTTGCCGGGAAGTATCGTGCAGAACAGCCAATTATTAGAAGGGGTTCTTCTGACCGATGGTTGTCGTATCCAAAATTCCAAGATCATCCATTCCGTGATCGGAGTTCGCAGTCAAATTGCATCGGGTTCGCAGATCAAAGATGCGATTCTTATGGGATCCGATTACTATGATCCCGGTAAACGACCCTCTTCGATTCCGACCGGGATCGGCCCCAACTGTGATATCGAGGGAGCGATCATTGACAAGAACGTGCGAATCGGGGAAGGCGTGTTGATTCGGCCGTTTCCGCGCAATGTCAATTTCGATGGCGATAAGTGGTTCGTCCGGGATGGAGTGGTGGTTATCCCCAAGGATGTGGAGATTCCACCAGGGACTCGGATCGTTCCCGAATAATTGACGGATTTGTAAACCGAAATAAAAATAGTCTGCTATATAATGCGCTTGCAGAGGGGAGCGCGATGGCTTTCGCGTTCGCCCGGCCCAATATCAAAGTGAATGCAAGGATGTGAGATGCAAAGAAAGTCAACCGTGGTCTTGTTGGTGATGTTGGTATGTCTGGCATTCGGAGTGTTGGCTGCCTGTTCAGCAAGGAATAATCCCACCTTTGACGTTGCCGGTAAAAAATCAAATTTTCAAATTGCGTACCCATCAAGCATAAATATTTGCATGGGTGGATGTCAGGCCCATCAGAATTGGATTAAGTTCTATCTGGTATCCGACAGTTTCCTGGATCAGTCATTGAGACTCAAGACATCTATCTGGCCGGCACAAATATTGACTCTCGGGATTTCATCGGCTCCTTGTATTTATCAGGATAGGTCTGGATACACCTGCGTGGAGATGGAGCTCAGCCATCATCTTTTATGGGGATTGACTGCGTTGAATTTAACCCCATTGAGTGAATTGCGCGATACAAGCAACTGGTGGCTGGAATATACTCCCTTGCATCATTAGTGAGCGTTTATGAACGAGGATTTTTGGCTTGACATTCCGCTTGCAACGGAATAGACTAATTATGGTTGGGGAGTAGCCGTGGCGGCGTTGATCAAATCACGGCGCCAATGGATTGTCGTCATACCATTGACGGAAACGTCATCGGCAGTCCATACGCTTCCTGCGTTGGCAAGACCACCACGATATTGATTCGTGGTGGTCTTTTTTCTCCCCAAAATATTGCAGTAAATTTGGAATTGACTCATGACAAACGATGAAAAGAATCTGCAACCTGCTTGGCACGCGCTGGAGGTCGAGAAGGTTTTGCGCGACCTGCAGGTCCATGAGAATGGATTGACCGTCAGAGAAGCATCCCAGCGTTTGCATCGTTATGGGCCTAATCAATTACAGGAAGCGCCGCGTCCCGGCTTTTGGGCTACGTTATGGGATCAATTAAATAATTTTGTCGTCATCCTGTTGATCGTATCTTCGATCATTTCTGCTTTGCTGGGGGAATGGATAGATGCGTTAGCCATTCTTGCGATTGTGGTATTGAATACTATTTTAGGAATCGTTCAAGAACGACGCGCCGAGCAGGCGCTGGCGGCATTGAAAAAATTGGCTGCGCCCGAGGCTCACGTCCTCCGTGACGGACATCGTCAAGTGCTTCTGGCACGCGACCTTGTTCCGGGCGACATGGTTTTTCTTGAGGCGGGCAACTATGTTCCCGCTGATGTGCGTTTGTTGGAAGCGGTCAATTTGCGCGTTGAGG
>Ga0182027_10014905_pt1 | contig 10731 bp, 8 predicted proteins | sample 712E1DmetaG_FD_121300 | JGI IMG/M metagenome (GOLD analysis project Ga0182027, IMG submission 121300) | Permafrost microbial communities from Stordalen Mire, Sweden - 712E1D metaG (Illumina Assembly) | ecosystem: Environmental > Terrestrial > Soil > Wetlands > Permafrost | place: Sweden...
GATGGCCGCCGCGTTCGGAGCGTCGATCGTGCGGGCGCCGTCGCTCGTCCACGGCGAGGCCTCCACGATCGAGCACGACGGCACCGGTTTGCTCGACGGCGTGCCCGCGCCGTTTCGGGCGGCCCGCTACCACTCCCTGTGCGTCGATCCGGCGACACTGCCGCCGGAGCTGGGCATCTCCGCCCGGAGCGCGGAAGACGGCGTCGTGATGGGGATCCGGCATTCGACGCTGCCGATGGAGGGCGTCCAGTTCCACCCCGAGTCCGTGCTGACGCCGGATGGCCCGCACATCCTTGCCAACTTCCTGCGCCTCGCCGGCGAGGGCGACGCGGCGATCCTCGACGGCGCTTCCGGGTCCTTCGCGTCCGATGGCCTCGCGGCGTCGCAGGCCGCGGAGGCGGTCCCGTGAGCGATGCGGTCCGCGCTGCGCTCTCGACCGTGATCGACGGCGGAACCCTCGACCGCGATCAGGCCCACGCCGCGATGGGTGCCGTCATGGACGGCGAGTCCACCCCGGCCCAGCTCGCCGCGCTGCTCGTCGCGCTCCGGATGCGGGGCGAGACGGTGGACGAGCTGGCCGGCTTCGCCCTGGCGATGCGAGAGCGAGTCCTGCAGGTGGATGCGCCAGCCGGGGCGATCGACGTCGTGGGGACGGGCGGCGACGGCTCGGGCACGTTCAACATCTCGACGACCGCGGCCTTCGTCGTTGCGGCGGCCGGAGTCCCGGTGGCGAAGCACGGCAACCGGGCGATCACCTCGAAGTCCGGCTCGGCCGACGTCCTCGACGCGCTCGGCGTGCGGATCGACCACGACCCGGCCTCGGCGGCGGAGTCGCTGCGCGGCGTCGGCTTCGCGTTCATGTTCGCGCCCGCGTTCCATCCGGCGATGCGGCACGCGGGGCCGACTCGCCGGGAGATCGGGGTGCGGACGGCGTTCAACCTGCTGGGCCCGCTGACGAACCCCGCGGGGACGCGCCGCGGGCTCGTCGGCGTGGGCGACCCGGTCGCGGCCCCGAAGCTCGCCGAGGTCCTGCGGGTCCTGGGCACGGAGCGTTCACTCGTCGTGCACGGGGCCGGCGTCGACGAGCTGCCGCTGGACGGGAGCGGCGTGATCCACGACGTGACTCCCGGGGGCGTGGTGCGGCTGGAGATCGACGTCCGGGCGCTCGGGCTCGCGCCGGCCGAGACGTCGCGGCTCGCGGGCGGGTCACCGGCGGAGAACGCGGCGCTCGTGGAATCGATCCTGGCCGGAACCGAGCGCGGTCCGCGACGCGACGTGGTTCTCCTCAACGCTGGCGCGGCGCTCGTCGCGGCGGGTCGTGTGGAGGAGCTGTCGGCGGGGATCGCCGAGGCGGCCGGCGTCCTCGACTCGGGGGCGGCCACGCGGCTCCTCGAGCGGCTCCGCGCCGAGCGGCGTGCCGCGGACGAGGGGCGCGCCACGGGGGCGACGGACGCCGCCCGGCCCGCCGAGGCGGCGCAGTCCGCGACCGAGGCCCGGGCGTGAGCGGCGCGGTGACGGCCGCACGACGCCCGCCCGCGGGGCGGGCGGGCGTCCTCGCGGAGATCGCGGCCGGGCGGGCTGCAGACGTGGCCGCCGAGCTCGGCGGCGCGACGTACGCGGCCCTCGCCCGTGCGGCCGGTCAGGCCCCCGCCCCGCGACCCATGGCCGAACGCCTGGCAGCGCCCGGCCTTCATCTCATCGCCGAGGTGAAGCGCTCCTCGCCGTCGGCCGGATCGATCGCCCCGGCCGACGACGGCATCGTCCGCGCCCGCGCCTATGCCGCCGGCGGTGCCGCGGCGATCTCCGTCCTGTGCGAGCGCCACTGGTTCGGTGGGTCGGTGGCGGACCTCCGGGCTGTGCGCGCGGCGGTCGCCGTCCCCGTCCTCGCCAAGGAGTTCGTGGTCGACCCGCGCCAGCTCCCGGTCCTGCGCGCGGCCGGCGCCGACCTCGTGCTCCTGCTCGCCGTGCTCCATCCCGCCCGGCGGCTTGCCGACCTCGTCCGGCGCTCGTTCGAGCTCGGCATGGAGCCACTCGTCGAGATCCACGCCGAGCTCGAGCTCGATGCCGCGATCGCCAGCGGCGCGCGCCTGATCGGCGTCAACAGCCGCGACCTGCGGACGATGGCGGTGGACCCGGATCGCACGATCCGGCTGCGGGAGCGGGTGCCTGCCGATCGGATCGCGATCGCGGAATCGGGTGCCCGCGACGTGGCGACGCTCCGGCGCTGGCGCGCGGCGGGCTACGACGCCGCCCTCGTCGGCGAGGCGTTGATGCGCGCGGCGGAGCCGCGGGCGGCCGCCGCGGCCTTTGTCGAGGCCGGGGCCGTGCCGGGCGATCCCGGGGCCGCGGCGCGCGGTCCCTTCGTCAAGATCTGCGGCATCACGGACGGGGAGGGTATCGGGGCGGCCCTGGCGGCCGGCGCCGACGCGATCGGCCTCAACTTCGTGCCCGGCACTCCGCGGGCGATCTCCATCCCGGAAGGAGCGGATCTGGCGCGCCGCGTCCGGGCCGCGGCGCGCAATGGACACAGCACGTCCGTCGTCGCGATCACCGCGAACGCGGACGCGCCGCTGCTCGCCGCGATCGTGCAGGACGTCGATCCCGATGTCATCCAGTACGCAGGCAGCGAGCCCGCGGAGCGGATCGCGACGTCGCCGCGGCCGGCCTGGGCAGTGGTGCACCTGCCCAGGGCGGTCGGGACGGATGGCCCGCCGGCCGCCCCGGAATCGGTGCCAGATCCCGGAACGCAGGTCGGCGGAGCTGCCGCTGACGCCCTCCGTCGCGCCCGGGCGTACCTCGCTGCGGGCGCCGCGCGGATCCTCCTCGACACGGCCGGCGGTCCGTACCCGGGCGGGACCGGCGCAGCCGCGGACGCGGCGGTGGCTGCGGCCGTGGCCCGCGAGGTGCCGGTCCTGCTTGCCGGGGGGCTGACGCCGGCCAACGTGGCGGCTGCGCTCCTGCGCGTGCCCGCCGTCGGCGTGGACGTCGCCTCGGGCGTCGAGCGGCCCCGCCGACCCGGCGAGCGACCGACGAAGGACCCGCTCGCGGTGGCGCTCTTCGCCAAGCGTGCCCGGGCCGCGCGCTTTGACCGGCCGCACGCGCCTGCACGTCCCGAACCCGTGGATCCGGGGCTCCTCGCCGCCGACACGGCGGGTCGCTGGGGCGCAGACCGGGCGTTCGGCGGGCGCTACGTACCCGAGACGCTCGTGGCGGCCCTCCGCGAGCTGGAAAAGGCATACGCCGCCCTCCGCGACGACCCCGTCTTCTGGGCCGAGCTCCGGACGCTCCTCGCCACGTACGCGGGCCGGCCCACGCCGATCTACCGCGCGGATCGCCTCGCCGCGGACGTCGTGGCGATGGCCCGGGAGCTCGCCCCGGGGGCCGTCCTGCCGTCGCGACTCCGGATCTATCTCAAGCGCGAGGACCTCGCCCACACCGGCGCCCACAAGATCAACAACGCGCTCGGCCAGGCGCTCCTGACCCGGCGTCTCGGCAAGACGCGCGTGATCGCCGAGACCGGCGCGGGCCAGCACGGCGTCGCAACCGCAACCGCGTGCGCGCTCCTGGGGTTGCCCTGCGTCGTGTTCATGGGTGCCGTCGACATCGAGCGCCAGCGGCCCAACGTCCTGCGCATGGAGGCGCTGGGCGCCGAGGTCCGGCCCGTCACGTCCGGCACGGCGACCCTGAAGGACGCCGTGAACGACGCGATGCGCGACTGGGTCACGAACGTCGCGACGACGCACTACGTGCTGGGGAGCGCGATGGGGCCGCACCCATACCCGACGATCGTGCGGGACCTGCAGCGGGTGATCGGTGACGAAGCGGCGGCCCAGCTCGGCGCGGTCGAGGGCAGGCTGCCCGACCTCGTCGCGGCTTGCGTGGGCGGCGGTTCCAACGCCATCGGCCTGTTCTCGCGATTCATCGGCGAACCCTCCGTCCGGCTCGTCGCCGCCGAGGCGGCAGGGGAGGGGATCGCGACCGGCCGGCATGCGGCCGCGCTCGCCGGGGGCACGCCCGGCATCCTCCACGGGGCGCGGTCGTACATGCTCCAGGACCGGGACGGGCAGGTGACCGAGGCCCATTCGATCTCGGCCGGGCTCGACTACCCCGGCGTGGGGCCCCAGCTCTCGGCGCTGTACGCGGCGGGACGGCTCGAGGTGGTCTCCAGCACCGACGACGACGCGGTGACTGCGATGCGGGACCTGTCCCGCTCGGAGGGGATCCTGCCCGCGCTCGAGCCGGCCCACGTGCTGGCGGCGCTCCCGCGGATCCTCCTCGGCCGCACGATCGGCCCGGACGGTGCACATGCTTCCGCGCCGCTCCCCGACGACGCGGTGATCCTCGTCGGCCTCTCCGGGCGCGGCGACAAGGATCTCGCGGCGCTCGAGCGCCGGGAGGGGACGTCGTGAGCCTGGAGATCGGGGGCGCCGCGGCCGAGATCCCGGCGGGCCCCCTGGCGGGCACGAACGCGACCGCCGGCGCAGCCCGCATCGCGGCCGCCTTCGACCGGGCGGGGGCGGCGAACCGCGCCGCGCTGATCCCGTACGTGGTCGCGGGCTACCCCGACGCGGCCGGCAGCCTGGCAGCGGCGATCGCCGCGATCGACGCCGGCGCCGATCTCCTCGAGGTCGGGCTCCCGTACTCGGACCCGCTCGCCGACGGTGCCACGCTCCAGCGCGCGTCGGGCGTTGCGCTCGGCGCGGGCGCCACGCTCGAGCGATCGGTCGCCCTGCTCGCGGAGATCGGGGCGGCCCGGCCAGGCGTCCCGCTCGTCCCGATGTGCTACGCGAACCAGCTCATCGCCGGCGGCGGCGCGACCGCCGCGCGGCAGCTTGCCCGGGCAGGAGCGTCGGGCGTGATCGTGGCCGACCTCACCCCGGATGAGGGTGGGCCGTTCGAGGCTGTCTGTCGCGACGCGGGTCTCGCCCTCGTCTACCTCGTCGGCCCGACGACGTCCGCCGATCGCCGGGTCACGATCGCCGCGCGGAGCGGTGGCTTCCTCTACGTGGTCTCACTCGTCGGGGTCACCGGGGCGCGGGCCAGCCTCCCGCCGGACGTCGGTCGCTACGTCCGGGCAGTGAAGGCGTGCAGCCCGGTGCCGGTCGGGGTCGGGTTCGGCGTCTCCCGGCCGGCCCACGTCCGGGCGCTCGTTCGTGCGGGTGCCGACGGGGTCATCGTCGCCTCGGCGCTCGTGGATGCCCTCGGGCCCGACGGGCGCGACGCGGCGGGGCTGGGACGGCTGGTGGCGCTGCTTCGAGCGGCGGCCGCGCGCTGAGCGCTCGGTTCGCGACGGCCTCCGCTGGGCCCGGGCTGTGCGACCGTCAGTCGGCCGGTGGCTCGGGCGCGGCGTCGGTGCGCCCGAGCCACTTCTGGGCGTGCTGCACGCGTCGGGTGGCCGCGATCAGCTTCCGGTAGAGCGAAACCAGCTCGGGGTCCGGGAAGAGCCCTGCTGAGGTGCTCGTCACGTGCTCGAGGACCTGCGCCTCGCGCGCCGCGTCGCGGACGGTCCGCCGGCCGGTCACCTGCTTCACGCGTCCGATCTCGAGGGCGATCTGGGCGCGCTCGTTGAGAAGCGCCACGATCTCGTGATCGATCGCATCGATCCGGGCCCGCAGCGGCTCGAGCGCAACGGCCGTCGCGTCACCCTGGGGCGCCGCACCGTCCGCCGATTCCGCGCCCGCCGACGCCGCGTCCTGCGGCGTGGCGCCCCCGCGTCCCCTCCGCCGCTCAACCACCGTTCGTCTCCGGGTCGACGGCGCGCGCCGGGATCAGCCCGGCGGCCCAGCGCGTCGCGAGCTCCTCGAGCGCCAGGGTGTAGCCGCGAGCGCGCAGGCCGACGAAGCGGGCGATGGCCACGTCCTCGAGGAAGTTGACCCGCCGGAACGGTTCGCGCGTCGCCGGATCGGAGAGATGCACCTCCACGAACGGGCGCTCGACGGCCAGCAGGGCATCCCGAAGGCTGACCGACGTGTGGGTCAGCCCGGCAGCGTTCACGATCGCGGCGTCGAAGTCCCGCCGGTGGAGCCGGTCGATGAGGGCGCCCTCGTGGTTCGACTGGAAGAAGGCGACCGACATGCCGAGCTCCGCAGCACGCGCCGCGAGCCCCGAGCCGATCTCGTCAAGCGTCTCGCGCCCGTAGATCTCCGGCTCCCGCGTTCCCAGCAGGTCCAGGTTCGGGCCGTTGAGGACGAGGACGCGCAGCGGGCGGCGGGCGCCCGCGCCCCCATCCGGCGTGCTCATGCGGATGCCCCCGCCTGTCGCTCCGCCAGCACGCTCCGGGCCGCGCCGGCCACGACGTCGGCGGGAATGTCAGCCCGGACGGTCCAGCCGGCGCCCGTCGCGAGCACCCAGCGCAGCTGTCCGGCGCGGTGCTTCTTGTCCGTGGCGATCGCCTCGAGCACTGTGTCGACCGGCATGGCGAGCGGTGCCAGGCCGAGCTCCAGGCGGTCGAGGAGGCGCTCGAGCCGGTCTGCGCGCTCGGGCGGCGTGACGTCCATCGCGACCCCGATCCGGAGTGCGGCACGCAAGCCGTACGCCACGGCCTCCCCGTGGAGGATCCCGCGGAAGCCGGCGACCGTCTCGATCGCGTGCGCGAGCGAGTGCCCCAGGTTCAGGGAGATCCGGCCACCCTGCTCGCGCTCGTCGGTGGTGACGACCTCCAGCTTGGCCAGCGCGCAGCGCTCCACGAGCTCGGCCATCGCGCCCGACGCGAAGGCGGCCGGATCGCCGGCCGCCAGGGCCGGCCCGTCCGTCTCCAGGAGCTCGAGGAGCCGCTCGTCGCCCAGGGCGCCCATCTTCGCCGCCTCGCCGAGCGCGGCGCGCAGCTCGCGCGGCTCGAGGGTCCGCAGGAACGCGACGTCGCTGATGATCGCCGCGGCCTGGTGAAAGGCGCCGACGAGGTTCTTCCCCTCGGGCAGGTCGACCGCGGTCTTGCCGCCGATCGAGCTGTCCACCTGCGCGACGAGCGTCGTCGGCACGTGGACGAGCGGGACGCCGCGGAGCCAGGTCGCAGCCAGGAAGCCGGCTGCGTCGCCCAGCGCCCCTCCACCGATCGCCACGATCGGGTCCGTCCGTTCCGCCCGCAGCCGGGCCAGCTGGCGTGCTGCCTCCTCGATCTCGGCCAGCCGCTTCGCATCCTCGCCCCGCGGAAGCAGGATCCGGTCGACGGGGATCCCGGCTCCCCGCAGCGCGTCGGCGATCCCGGCGCCCGCGGCCTCCCAGGCGCGCGGCTCCGAGACAAGGATGGCGCGGCGCGCCTCGAGGCTCTCGAGGACCGCCACGAGGCTCGTTGCCGCCGTCCCGTCCCCCAGCTCATACCTGCCGAGGGCGGTCGTGGCGCGCACGAGCAGCGTGCCCGCGGAGACCGGGTCGGCGACGTGGCGCTCCAGGGTGTCCACGATGCCGGACAGACCCACGATCCCGTTGACCCGGAGCGCCGGCGCGTAGAAGCGGGCCCGCGTCGCGGCCAGCACGCGCATCGCCGCGACCGGGTCACCGCCGCCCAGGAGTGGTCGCGACACTGGGGACCTCCGCACGCGCTGGGCGAGGATCTCGGGCCGGCCGTCGAGCCAGGCGGCCAGCCGGCCGCGGTAGAGGTGCCAGCGGTTCCGCGGGTCCACGGGGGCGCCGCCCCCCGTCGCGATCACGCGGGTCAGGCCCGGTCGCGCGTCCGCCGCCCCGAGCGCGACGACTGCACGCCGTTCGCGCGCGCGGAAGCCCGCCTCGCCCTCCTCGGCGAAGATCAACGGGATCGGCCGCCCGGCGTCGCGCTCGATCTCCTCGTCCAGGTCGACGAAGGCCGCCCCGTGCCGGCGCGCGAGTCGCCGCCCGACGGCGGTCTTGCCGCTTCCGGGCAACCCCACGAGGACCAGGTCCATGCCAGGCCCTAGTCGTCGCCGCCGGAGCCGGCGACGCCCGATCCGGGACCGGCGCCGCCCGATCCGGGACCGGCCGACGTACCACGGGGACCCGCTGGTTCGGCACCGGGGCGCCGGCCCCCTACGGAGCGATCGCCACCCGCCTCGGGCCGCGCCGTGATCCGCTCGACGTAGCGCGCCAGGTTGTCCTGCACCTCGGCGAGCGAATCGCCGCCGAACTTCTCGAGCACCGCAGCGGTGAGCGTGAGCAGCACCATGGCCTCGCCGATCACGCCGGCGGCGGGTACGACGCTGATGTCGGAGCGCTCGTAGTGGGCTGTCTCGACCGCCTCGCCGGTCACCAGGTCGGCCGACGGGAGCGGCCGGGCGAGGGTCGAGATCGGCTTCACCGCGCCGCGGACCGCGAGCGGCTGCCCGTTCGTGATGCCGCCGGTGAGTCCGCCCGCGTTGTTCGACCGGTGGATCCAGGCCCCGGCCGCATCGCGGCCCTCGATGACGTCGTGAACCTCCGAGCCGAGCATCCGCGTCTGCGCGAACCCGAGGCCGAGCTCCACCCCCTTCACGCTCTGGATGCTCATGACCGCAGCCGCGATGGCCCCGTCTAGGCGGCGATCCCAGTGGACGTGGCTCCCGAGGCCGACCGGGAGCCCGTGCGCCACCACCTCGAACACGCCGCCGACCGTGTTGCCGAGCGAGCGGGCCTCGTCGATCCGCGCCACCATCCGTGCCTCGGCGCCGGGATCCGGGCAGCGCAGCGGGCTGGCCTCCGTCTCGGCGCGGCTCCGCGAGCAGCTCGCCGGGTCCAGGGTCACGCCACCCACTTCCGCGGTGAACGACCAGACCTCGATCCCCAACGCCGCTAGGAACGCCCGACAGACAGCGCCCGCCGCGACGCGGGCGGCCGTCTCGCGGGCAGAGGCGCGCTCCAGCACGGGGCGGGCATCCGTGAAGCCGTACTTCAGGGCCCCGGCAAGGTCGGCATGGCCGGGTCGCAGCCGCGTGACCGGTTGCGCCCGCCGGTTGCCCTCGGCGGCGAGCGCGGCGAGCTCGTCGGTCTGGGCATCGGTGAGCGGCTCCACCTGCATCACGCGGGTCCAGTTCTCCCAGTCCCGGTTCCGGACGAGCAGCAGGATCGGCGAGCCGATGGTCAGTCCGTGGCGGACTCCCGCGAGGATCTCCGCCCGATCCTGCTCGATGGACTGGCGGGCGCCGCGTCCGTAGCCCCCCTGCCGGCGACGAAGGTCGTCGGCGATCGCCTCGGCGGTGATCGGCACGCCCGCGGGAAGCCCCTCGAGCGTGGCGCCGAGCGCCGGCCCGTGCGACTCCCCGGCCGTCAGGAAGCGGAAGGCGGTCATCCGGCTCCCGGGTCACCCGGCTCGGCGGCCGACCCCGTCGCGGCCGCGGCGATCGCCAGCTCGGCGTCCAGCTTCTGGTGCATCAGCTCCACCGGGGCCGGCTGTCCCGTCCACAGCGTGAAGGCTGCAGCGCCCTGGTGCAGCAGCATCAGCTCGCCGTTCTGCGTCGCACAGCCGGCGGCAGCCGCGTCGCGCAGCAGCCGGGTCCGCGGCGGGTTGTAGACGAGGTCTAGGACGAGCAGGTCGCCGGGCAGCATCTCGGCGGGGATCGGGCTGACGTCCCCCGCCAGGCCCACCGAGGTGGCATTGACGAGAACCCGGGCGCGGGAGAGCTCCGCCTCGATGATCGACTCGTGCCACGGCATCGCCCGCAGCTCCATGTGGGCGGCGCTCCGCCCGAAGAACTTCACGAGCGCTTCGGCGCGGTGAAGGTGGCGGTTGAACACGATGATCCGCTGGAATCCCTCGGTGACGAGTCCGTGCACCACGGCGCGTGCGCCACCCCCGGAACCGAGCACGACGGCCTGCCGGGGCATCTTCTGCTTGCCGACGAGCAGGTCGAGCGCGACGCGGAAGCCGGGCACGTCCGTGTTGTGGCCGACGAGCTTGCGTCCCTCCCTGGTGATCGTGTTGACCGCGCCGGTGGCGTGCGCCTCCTCCGTGAGGCGATCCATCAGGGCGACGACCTTCTCCTTGTAGGGGATCGTCACGTTCGCGCCCAGGAAGTCGTCGCCGCGCAGCTCGGCGACCGCGTCCGCGAGCTCGGTCGGCGCCCGGTCCCAGAGCTCGTAGGAGGCCGGGATTCCCAGCGAATCCAGGGCCGCCTGCTGCATGACTCCGGACAGGGAGTGGGCCACCGGATGGCCGATGAGCACGATCCGTTTCGTCATGCGCGCACCCTTTCCAGCTCGTCGAAGAAGCCCGGGTAGGAGATGTCGGCCGACGCGGGTTGGCCGACGAGCGTGGTTCCCTCCGCGACGAGACCCGCGACGGCGAACGTCATCGCCAGGCGGTGGTCGTCAAGACTGGCGACCGGGGCGCCCCGCAGCTCCCGGCCCCCCTCGATCTCGATGTCGTCGCCATCGGCCCGAACCCGGGCCCCGAGGGCCGCGAGCCCGGCGACGATCCCGGCCACGCGGTCCGATTCCTTGTGACGAAGCTCCCCGACGCCGCGGATCCGGCTGCGACCGGACGCAACCGCGGCGGCCAGGCAGAGAATGGGAATCTCGTCGATCGCCCCGGCCACCTCGCCTGGATCGACGTCGATCCCGTGCAGCGTGCTGCTGCGGACGGCGAGATCGGCGCTCGGCTCGCCGGACACCATGCTCCCGCCGGTGCCGACCGGCCGTTCCTCGATCTCGGCGCCCATCCGCCGCAGCAGGTCGATGATCCCACGCCGCGTCGGGTTGGTCCCGACACTCCGGAGGGGGAGGTCCGCGTCGGGGTGGATGGCCGCCGCGACCATCCAGAACGCCGCTCCCGAGATGTCGCCGGGGACC
>Ga0182027_10014906_pt1 | contig 10730 bp, 4 predicted proteins | sample 712E1DmetaG_FD_121300 | JGI IMG/M metagenome (GOLD analysis project Ga0182027, IMG submission 121300) | Permafrost microbial communities from Stordalen Mire, Sweden - 712E1D metaG (Illumina Assembly) | ecosystem: Environmental > Terrestrial > Soil > Wetlands > Permafrost | place: Sweden...
AAAAGTTCAATATGGTGTTGACGGATGGGTTGTTCATCATAATTTTGACCTGTGGAGAGGAACCGCTCCTGTTGACGCTGCCCGTTATGGCTTTTTTCCTGTTGGCGGAGCCTGGCTTTGCCAACATCTTTGGGAACATTATGCATTTACAGGCGATGTGGAATTCCTGAAGGAATACTATCCTATTATGAAGGGTTCAGCACAATTCCTCATGAACATAATGGTTGAAGAACCAAAGCATCACTGGCTTGTTACTCCAGTCTCAATGTCTCCTGAACATGGCTATTTTGACAGCAAAGGAAAACATGCAGTATTATCTTCCGGAACAACAATGGATCTTGGTATTATAAGAGATCTGTTTCCTCATTGCATCGAAGCAAGCAAAATACTTAATGTGGATGCTGATTTCAGGGCAAAACTGGAAACAGCTTTAACAAAGCTTGCTCCTTATCAGGTAGGAGCTAATGGAATGATACAGGAATGGATTGAGGACTGGAAACCGGGTCCAGAAGGTCATAACCTCTCCTCTCACTTTCCATTCTACCCTGGGAATTCCATTACTTTACGAGGCAATCCTGAACTGGCAGCTGCTACAGAGAAGTTCATGGAACCTCGTCGTGGTGGAGGAGGATTTCCAACAGTATGGGATATCAGCGTGTGGGCGCGTCTTGAAAATGGTGTGAGGGCTGATTCCACTATCAGAAGTTTCTTGAAGGGAAGAAGAGGAGGCCTGGCAAATAACCTTCATAACCCGGGAAGTAATCAATCCGATGCTAACTATGGATATACTGCTGCTATTGCTGAGTGTTTACTTCAAAGTCATGCCGGTGAAATATCATTACTGCCTGCATTACCTCCAACATGGACAAATGGCTCTGTAACAGGGCTTAAGGCTCGCGGAGGATTTGAAGTAAGTATTGACTGGAAAGATGGAAAACTCACTCAATGTGTTATAAAATCTTTACTTGGAAATCCATTTATTGTCCGCTGCAATGGCAAGACAACCAATTATACCGTACCTAAAGGGGAAACAGTGACAATAAAAGGGTAACAGTTTACCTTTTTTAACCAGTTTTAATACTATGTTTTTAAAGGAGGGGCAGGCTTCGGACACCCCTCCTTTATTTATTGCAAAAAATTAGAAGTTGTTTTATATCTTCACTTTTTTTCAAACTTGTTTTGTGGATTTTTACAAATTCTTTTATAGCTGCTTTACGTTCAGGAAATTGTTTAATAAGACTATTAACATCAGATATTCTATAATAGTTGTTATCCTTCCTAAATAAATATTCAGAATGGGGATAAACATTATACTCTTCTGAAAAGTTCATATCATAATTCCGGCCAGACTGATCATAAATCATTGAAGCCGATGAAATTGATCCTGTTTCTGAAGTCCCTCCATAACCAGAAGGCCTCCCCTTGGGAGTTGCTGAGCAGGTGTAGTGTATAAATAATGGCATCGACGAATTTTCCAGAATTTCGTAAAAGACTTTCCCCACCGGTACAAATTTCCTGTCCTCTATAATTACTGTATCAATTGTCTCAAGATTTGTCAATGCAAGTTTAGTTCCGTTCTTTTCAAATACCATTTCTTCTGTAAATGAGTTGTAATCCAGTTTGGTGCTTTGACTGATTCCGGATTTCAACTTAACCTGTCCCTGAATGAAATCAGTAAACAGATAATTGGAAATGACGGTTTTATTATCCTGAGATTTTACATTTATAGCCGAAATACTTAGTAAAAGAACCGTAATTACTACTTTCATTTTCATTTTATAATTAATAATTTATTAATTGACGGATTTTAATTTAAAGAGCAATTTGTTTTGAGTCGAAGAATATTTTCACAAATTTAATAATTTGATGCTCTATTTAGCTTTTTGCGACACATTTTTGCTAATGCTACTGTACCAAACTAGCTAATTAAATGGGGTAAAAGATATTTTTTCCTTAATAAAACATTAATTAATTAATTTAACAATTATTAATACTATTTTATGCGTAAAGTATCTGTAATAGACTATTTTAGACAAATATTATAATGAGATTTGTTTTCGTTTTTATTTATTTTTACTAACCACACTAATCAGGAAGAAAAATGAAATCAGGATTGCAATATCGGCAAACAGCACACAGACTGCATTTTAAAGGATTAATATTTGGTTTTTCATTTATTGCTATTGTTTTATTACAGTCATTAAATGGATGCTTTGGCCAGAATCCGTTTGTGACAAACATTTTTACGGCCGATCCTTCAGCGCACGTATGGCAGGATGGAAGGCTTTATGTATATCCATCGCACGATGTTGCTCCTCCCAGGGGTTGCGACCTGATGGATAAGTATCATGTTTATTCGACCGATGACATGGTACACTGGACTGATCATGGTGAAATCCTTAATTCAAGCCAGGTATCATGGGGAAGAAAAGAAGGAGGTTTTATGTGGGCTCCGGATTGTGCTTATAAAAATGGCACTTACTATTTTTATTTTCCTCATCCCAGCGATACAAAATGGAACAGCACCTGGAAAATAGGTGTTGCAACAAGCAAGAAACCTGCAAGTGATTTTGTTGTTCAGGGTTATATAAAGGGTCTGGAATCATTAATTGATCCCTGCGTCTTTGTTGATGAGGACGGACAGGCATATTTTTACTATGGCGGCGGTGGCAAATGTAAAGGCGGGAAGCTGAAAGATAACATGATGGAGATTGACGGAGAAATGAAAACGATGGAAGGTCTGGTTGATTTTCATGAAGCAACCTGGGTGCATAAAAGAAATGGTATTTATTACCTTTCATATTCCGATAACCACGATGACAGGGTAACCAAGACTCGCAACCAGATGAGGTATGCAATTAGTAAAAATCCTTTAGGACCCTGGACCCATATGGGAATATATATGGATCCGACAGACAGCTATACCAACCATGGTTCGATAGTTGAATACAAAGGGCAGTGGTATGCATTCTACCACACCAGTGCACTTTCTAATTTTGACTGGTTGAGGTCGATATGTGTTGATAAATTGTATTATAATCCTGATGGTACAATACAGAAAGTTATTCCAACAGGTATTAAAACAACTGGTATTCCTTACACAGCTTTCAGAGGTGAAAAAACTTCCTGGCATGGTTATGACCGTTACGACTTTTTAATTGATATCCAGACACAGGAAATCAAGCAGATCAAGGCTGCCGATGACGAAGGTTGTGAAACCAGCGATAAAATGGATAGTTTTCACGCCGTTGATGGCCAGCGTAGATGCCTTGTGGTAGTTCCTAAGACCCCATTGCCTGGATATCCTGTGTTGTGGAGAGGCTATTACTTTGGTCACCAACCGCAGGCAGATATCGAGCTGCTTAACCGCGGTTTTCATCTCTGCTATGTATTTTCTAATCCTGACAAGACCTGGGACACCTGGTACAATTTTATTACTGAAAAACACGGACTATCCAAAAAACCCTCATTCACTGGAATGAGCAGGGGCGGATCAAACGCATTTACCTGGTGTACAGCAAATCCTGACAAAGTTACCTGTATCTATGGTGATAATCCAGGAAGCAGCCGTGAAAGCATTGCCAAACTTGGAGACCTTGTAAAAGCCGATGTTCCGATCCTTCTTATCAACGGTAGCATCGATCCGATTTATGGAAACGGTGCTCGGGTCATCGAGAAGATCTACCAGATGCTTGGAGGGCAGGTTACAACTATGATCAAGGAAGGATTTGCTCATCACCCTCACAGTCTCGTTGATCCGAAACCTATAGCTGACTTCATTGAGGGGTGCTTCAGGCGGACTTTTATTCCGACTCCTCCTTTCGTAGGCGAAGGCTATACTAAAAGCTACTTCTATGGAATAGATAACATCTACCAGTACTTTGCCTCTGAAAAGACATATGTAACTTGCCGTGGTCCATTTTTTAATGCATATTATAATCGCTATGAATTCAGGATCGGAGGTAATCTGAGAATTAATATCATAACACCTGAAAAACCGGCCCCCGGCAATCCATGGGTGTTCCGCACTGATTTTGTTGAACCTGACGCTGTAGTTGATCTTGCACTGCTGGGGAAAGGCTATTATATTGTCACTGGTCCGGTGCCCACTAGTGTTGATGGCCCCCAGGTTGAACAGTGGAATACTGTTTACAAATACCTTACAGATAATGGATTTTCAAAGAAACCAGTTATGCAGGGTGCAGGTGAAGCCACAGGTGAAGCGTATGCCTGGGCTATTGAAAATGCCGACAAAGTATCCTGCATATATGGAGAGAATCCTGTAATTCACAGTAATATGGCAAAAACACAGCCAATTGATAACCTTGCTCCACTGGCAAAAGCAGGAATTCCTATTCTGCATGTCTGCGGCAGTCTCGATCCATGGCTAAAGGATAATACACTTATAGTTCAGAAGAAATATAAAGCCTTAGGTGGAAAGATCACAGTGATCTTAAAGAAAGGAGAGGGGCATTATCCGCTTGCTCCAAATAATACTGACGAGGTAGTAAATTTCATCGAAAAGAATACCAAATAATCGTATTGTCTCATGCATGAGCAGTATACTCCTTTCTATTCAATAATAGCTTAAAATAAACACTATGCATATATTCACATTTATTGGGCTGGCTCTTTCGGGAATCATTTTCGGAAATCTTCCTGAAACCGGATCAACTAAGCTATCCCAGACCAAAAGTCCGGAGGCAATCGTAGTTACATCTGATATCTCAAAAGGAAATACGGCCAATTATAAATTCAATAAAAAAATTTCCAGGGAGGTTCTCGAAAATTACCTCGACAGGTCAATTACAATTCAGAGCCTCTTAATTGGAAGAGGGAACTTTGATGACAACCTACGAATGATAAAAAATATTGGTGCCAAGTTTATAGGTCGTGCAGTGTGCCAGTGGGGTGGAGAGGCCGATCTACTGAAAAACCTTGAACAGGAAAAACAGTTAATAGCAAAAGTGCATCAGGTCGATCCTGAAATTATTCTGCAGGCTTGTATTTTTGAGATTATAACCGACCAGGTTAATCAGATTCCGGTTCCAGATTGGGCTTTTAAAGCCCTTGGAATGCCGGTTGAAAAAAGGAACTTCAAATACGATGCAATGCTCTACCCTGATGGGACATTTAAAAACCACTGGGGAAGAGGTTCAGTACCTGATATCAGCCAGCCTGAAACTAAACTGTACTTTTTCTTTCATTCCGCTTCCTATATAAATATTGGAATTGAAGCGATTCATTTTGGCCAGGTTGAATTGATGAATAAAAATGACAAGAATCTTGATCACTACTCACAGCTTCTTTCTTTAATCCGGGACTATGCGAAAAAACATGCCAGGAGAGGGATGTTAATTTGTGATGCCCATGTCCCTGGCGGAGGTTTTTTAAGGGATGGTAAACTGCTTTTGGATTTTCACTCTTTCCCAATGAGGATAATGGAAGTTTCCGATAAACCGCAAGAAGCAATATTAAAGGTCGGACACACCGATGCTCTGTTCAATCGAAGTAAAGGAGGCATTACATACAGTGGGTGGAAATGCGATCACCTGCCATACCTGGTTGAATTCGACAACTATGGTGCCAGCAGGCAACCCGGACAGCCAAAAGCAGGGGGTTTTTGGGTTTGGGGTTACGATGAAATAAGCTGGTTTGCTCATCAGGATAAAAAATATCGTGAAAACTGGCTTCATTATGCGTACAACTTTCTAAAGGAAACAGATACTAATGGCTTTCTGGAGATGCCGGGAGGCCGCCAAACATCTGCCCTTCCAGATAAACGATGGTATTATGCCAATAACCCCGGTGCAACAATGCCCGAAGGCTTTGGAGATGAGGATATTATCCGTGACATCTGGGCAAATGGAAGAACGGCCAACAGGAATGTCGGGAAGTAAAACAAAATCCAAGACGACTTTTAGAAGTATTGATAGAATCATAGTTCCAGTTGATATTGAGAGTTTGAAAAAAAGTATATATCTATTAAAAAGAATTAAGTACAATTGACAACCAGAATTAATAACTTCTTTGAATGTTTTCATAAAAAGCATTTATTACCATAAAGAATTTAATCATGAAACTAACAACAAAACTTCTTTATTTATTATTACTTTTTTCAGGTATTATGATCTTCACTTTCTGTTCAAAAACCGTGAAAAAGGAGATTACTCCTGAAAATAAAATGGAATGGTGGACAAATGCCAAATTCGGATTGTTCATACATTGGGGAGTATATTCTGTGCCTGCAGGAGTCTATAACGGGCAAGAGGTACGTGGAATCGGCGAATGGATAATGAATCACGCCAAGATTCCAATGGCTGAATATCAAAAATATGCAAAACAGTTTAATCCGGTTAAATATAATCCGGAAGCCTGGGTTAAAATGGCTAAAGACGCGGGGATGAAGTACATAGTTATAACATCCAAGCACCATGATGGATTCGCTTTATTCGATTCAAAGGTGACAGACTGGGATGTTGTCGATGCAACTCCTTATGGCAAGGACCTTCTTAAACCACTTGCCAAAGCGGCAAAAAAGGAGGGTATGAAGCTCGGTTTTTATTATTCACAGGCACAGGACTGGAACCATCCCGGAGGGGCAGCTTCCGGAGGGCACTGGGATGAAGCGCAAAATGGAAGTATGGATGCATATTTAGATAAAATTGCAGTACCGCAGGTCAAAGAAATCCTATCCAGGTATGGTGATATTGCTATATTATGGTGGGATACACCGGTTGATATGACTAAAGAACGTGCAGAAAAATTTCTGCCGATAATAGCCAAATATCCTAATCTTATTACCAACAATCGACTGGGTGGAGGAATCTCCGGCGACACTGAAACACCGGAACAATTTATCCCGGCAACAGGTTTTAAAGGGCGTCACTGGGAAGTGTGTATGACCATGAACGACACATGGGGATTTAAAACAAATGATCATAACTGGAAATCGACAAAAGATCTTATTCTTAAACTCTCTGACATTGTTTCAAAAGGAGGAAATTTCCTGCTTAATGTTGGACCGACCTCTGAGGGTGAAATACCTCGGCCTAGCATTGAACGATTGCATCAGGTGGGAGAGTGGATGAAAGTTAACGGCGAAGCTATTTATGGTACAAGTGCAAATCCATTTCCATATCTGCCATGGGGAAAAGCTACTTTAAAAGGACAAAAATTATTTTTACACGTATTAAACTGGCCAAAAAATGGTATTTTGAACCTGCCTATGAGGAACAAAGCGACAAAGGCTTATCTGATGTCCAATACACTGAATGAACTTGGAATGGTGCAAGATGCTGATTTTATTAAGATTACCGTCCCTGCTGTGGCTCCTGATACAATTTTGCCCATTATTGCGCTGGAATTTGAAGGTAATCCTGATGTATTGCCAATTCCAACCTCAGGTATTAGCGGAAAAGCATCTTCTGTCAACCCCGAAAAACCACTTTCCAATCTCTTCGATGGTGATATTAAGAACCGATGGGAACCGGCTGCCGGCGAAAAAGAGTCTTGGATAGAGGTTGATCTCGGTAAACCAACAGCAATTGAAAATATTACACTTTGGGAACCGTGGAGACCAAGGGATAATCATAGTCAGGAATTTCAACTACTGGTAAAAAAAGGAGATAAATGGGAGAAAATTATTGAAGGCAAAACTAAAGGAAACGGATTTAATCAGTCATTTGAACCTGTTACCGGGCAATATTTCCGTTTGAAAATAAAAGGATCAAACGGGGAAGTGCCTGCATTAAATGAATGGGCATTGAATCGCGAAATTTAATTTATACAGTTCTCAATTTAAAATGATAAACTACATGTTGGAAACTTTAAAAAGTATTATTGCTGAATATCTTTGTTTTTAATTCCTGTTAAATATTAAATAATGATTGCAAACAATTTAATAAACATAAAAACTAACCTGAATATGAAAAGAACTAGATTATTACTATTAATTATTGGTCTGCTGAGTCCAATGTTTTTGTTTTCCCAACCATTGGAAAAACAACAACCTCGAGACCTTTCCAAAGACAAAGTACTCTATGTGGTAGGATATGCCCACCTCGATACCGAATGGCAATGGGATTATCCTGAAACTATCAATGGATGGATAAAAAATACTATGGAGGAAAACTTTTACCAGTTTGAAAAATATCCTGACTATGTGTTTAATTTCACAGGATCAAGACGTTACCATATGATGAAGGAATATTATCCCGAATTATACAAGAATGTGATCAAGTATGTAAAACTGGGAAGATGGAATGTTTCTGGTTCTTCAGTGGATGAGGGAGAGGTAAATGTTTCAGGATCAGAAGCACTTATCAGGCAGGTACTCTATGGAAATAACTATTTCAGAAAAGAATTTGGTGTTGAGAGTAAAGATTACATGCTTCCAGATTGTTTCGGATTCCTGGCTAATGTCCCGTCAATATGGAATCATTGCGGAATCATCGGTTTCTCAACCCAGAAATTTGCCCGGGTTTGGCATCCTGCAGTTCCAATTCCTTTCAATGTTGGAATATGGAACGGTCCGGATGGTAAAGGAATCATTGCTGCTTTGAATGTATCAGGATACACCAGCGGGGTTAAAGCCCGGATTGACCAGGACGATGTATGGAATGCACGACTTGATCAAAACATCACCAACGGATATTCTTTTGACTATGCCTACTATGGAGTCGGAGACCAGGGTGGCGCTCCAAGAGAAAACGATATCAAGCATGCCGTTGGAAGCATTCGTAATAATGACAGTAAATTCAAAGTTATTCTTGCATCTTCAGACCAGATGTATAAAGACATTACACCGGAAATCCGAAAAAAACTTCCTTCCTATACAGGCGATTTATTGCTGGTCGAACATAGTGCCGGATCACTGTCATCTCAGGCATATATGAAAAGGTTAGACAGGAAAAATGAACTGCTTGCTGTATCTGCAGAACAGGTAGCATCTGCTGCAGATTGGGTAAAAGGAGCCGGTTACCCGTTCGAAAAGATCAATAATGCATGGGAATTGCTTCTGGGCAGCCAGTTTCATGACATACTTCCCGGAACATCTATCCCCAGAGCTTATGAGTATGCATGGAACGATGAGTTTATTGCCGGTAATGGATTTGCCGAAGTATTGAAGAATTCAGTAAATGTTCTTTCAACACAGTTAAATACTCAGGTAAAAAACAGGGCTGTGGTAGTATATAATCCTGTTGCCAGCGACAGGGAAGATCTGGTCACAATAGAAATGGGATTCTCAAAATTACCGGGAAATATCGCGGTTTTTGATCAAAACGGGAAAGAAACCCTTTCACAAATCGTTGACAGAAAGGAAAATACATTAAAAATTATTTTCCTCGCCAGGGTCCCGTCAATAGGCATGGCCACATTTGATATCCGCGAATCAGCTGCAAAATCAGTTGCCGGGTCAACTATGAAAGTAACCAACAGGTCGCTTGAGAATGCTTATTATCTTGTTAAAATTGCCGACAACGGCGATATCCAGAGTATTTTTGACAAAGTTGCAAAAACAGAGTTGCTGGCTAAACCTGCAGCTCTTGATTTCCAGCAGGAACAACCCCGTCAATTTCCTTCTTGGAATATGGACTGGAAAGACCGTCAGAAGCCACCTATTGGTCAGATGAATGAGAATGCCACTATTAGTATACTGGAACAGGGTCCGGTGCGTATCGCATTGTTGGTAAAACGGAAAGGGATGAATTCGGAAATAAGTCAGATATATAGTCTTGCTGCAGGAGGCGCAGGCAAACATCTTGAGGTAACAAATATAATTGACTGGCAGTCAAAAGAGGTAAGTCTGAAAGCATCATTTCCACTTGCTATGAGTAATGAAAATGCAACTTATAACCTCGGGGTCGGTACTATTGAACGAGGTAACAACAATGAAAACAAATTTGAAGTTCCATCAAAAGAATGGTTTGATCTGACCGATAAATCAGGAAAATACGGGGTTACTATTCTTGAAGATTGTAAATATGGTTCAGACAAACCCGATAATAATACTCTTCGTCTTACTTTATTATATACTCCTAAGGCCACTTCTTATGTTCACGAGGGTTCTCAGGACTGGGGAATTCATGAATTCAGATATGGAGTTTACGGACATACCGGCGACTGGAGGAACGGTCAGTCACAGTGGCAGGGGATGTTCTTCAACCAGCCATTGCTGGCTTTTGAGACTCAGAAACACAATGGGAAACTTGGGAAAAGTATTTCGTTTGTGAAGATCAGCTCACCTGCTGTCGGTGTAATGGCCTTTAAAAAAATGGAACAGGGCGATTATTACCTGCTGCGTGTCAACGAACTAACTGGTAATGACCAGCAGGGACTGACAGTCAGTTTCCCTGGTAAAATAATAGATGCTTATGAAGTAAATGGCCAGGAACAAAGAATTGGGAACGCTGATTTCTCAAACGGGAAGCTGAATCTTGGTATAACGCATTGTACAATTCGAAGCTTTGCTGTGAAACTTGAATCAGCTCCCGTTAATGCCTCAATCCCGAACCAGGTTGCTCTCGACCTCCCATTTAATCAGGATGCATTTAGTTTTGATAATAACAGGAGCGATGGTAATTTCAATCGAGGCATGAGTTTTCCAGCTGAATTAATTTCTAAAGAAGTAATTAGTGAAGACATTCGCTTTAAAATAGGGAACACTGCTGATGAAGAAAAAAATGTCATCGATTGCGGCGGACAAATTATAACCTTACCCGCTGGAG
>Ga0182027_10014907_pt1 | contig 10729 bp, 3 predicted proteins | sample 712E1DmetaG_FD_121300 | JGI IMG/M metagenome (GOLD analysis project Ga0182027, IMG submission 121300) | Permafrost microbial communities from Stordalen Mire, Sweden - 712E1D metaG (Illumina Assembly) | ecosystem: Environmental > Terrestrial > Soil > Wetlands > Permafrost | place: Sweden...
ACATCAGTTCGACCACGGGCCGCAGTCCGTTCATGGCCGCGCCGCAGCCGGTGCCGCAGATGCAGGCTTCGCTGATGGGGGTGTTGAAAACACGATCCCGCCCGAAGGCTTCGAGCAATCCCTTGGTCACCTTGAAGGCGCCGCCGTAATCGGCAACGTCTTCGCCATAGAAAATCACCCGCCTGTCGCGCGCCATTTCCAGGACCAGCGCTTCTTTGAGGGCGTCCTTGTAGGTCAATTCGCCGTTGACACGCGGGAATGCCGGGAGCGGGCCGACAAGTTCCACTTTGGCAAATTCAGGGGGAACGGTCTCGCATTGGGTGTCAGTGTACATGAAGGTGATGACATCCTTGGGGTCCGGGTCCGCGGCGGCGGCGGCGCGGCGGGCGGCGCCGGCGTTGCGGGCGGTCACGCGTTTTTCCACGTCGGCCAGGCCCGGGGCGTCCAGCACGCCGGCTTCGAGCAAATCCTTCTTAAATGCCTGGATGGGGTCCATCGCTTTCCAGGCCGCTTCCTCCTCCTTGGTGCGGTATTCGTTGCGCGGATCGCTCAGGGAGTGGCCCCAATAACGGTAGCAGTTCACATCCAGGAACACAGGCCCCTTGCCTTCGCGGCAAAGTTGCGCGGCGCGCAGCACGGCGTCGCGAACGGCCAGGACGTTCATGCCGTTGACGATCTCCGAGTGCATGTTGTTGTCGGCAAAGCCGGCCGGGCGGCGGGCAATGTGCTCGACGCCCATCACTTCGTCGTCGCTGCGGTGGGTCATGCCGTAATGGTTGTTGACAACCAGGAAAACAATGGGCAGGCCGTATTTGTGATCGGAGGCCAAGTGGTTGGTGAACTGGGCCTGCGCGGCGAAATTCAACGATTCCAGCACCACGCCGTTGGCGTAAGCGCCGTCGCCGGCAAAACAGCAAACCACGTTGCCGCGCTGGAGGTAGCGGTTGGCCAGGGCCGCGCCCGTCGCAATGGGCACGCCGCCGCCGACAATGGCGTTGGCGCCCAGATGGCCCACGGTGAAATCGGCGATGTGCATGGAACCGCCGCGTCCGCGGCAGTAACCGTCGTCCTTGCCGAACAGCTCGCAGATCGTGCGATAGACGTGTTCTTCGAGGGCGGCCTGGATCAGGTCCTCATGTCGGGAGGAGCCGCAGTTGGGAACGCGCCGGCGGAGTTGTTCGTCCGTCATCTGGCGGATGGCGGCGGTTCCCTTGGCGAGACTCTCCCCATGGCCGCGATGAGTGCTGGTGATGTTGTCGGCCAATTGCAGCGCGCAACAAGCCCCGGCCGCCGTGCCTTCCTGGCCGACGGAGACATGGGTCGGGCCGCGATAGTTGAAGTCGCGAATGGCGTCATAAGCCCCGGACCGAAGCTTGACGATCATCTCTTCCAACTCGCGGATGATGAGCATGTCTTCGAGAATCGCCACCGCTTCCGGCGGCGAAAGGGACCCGGCTTTGAGTTCGGCCTGGAGTGTGCCCTTGTAGCGATAGGCGGGAATCTTGCCGCAGTCTATTTCAAAAGGGGTAAAGTTGGGGCGTGAATCGCTGAGGTAGGCGGTGGATTTCTTCATCTGTTAATTCTGGTTGGAGGCCCGGATAATTTTGACGCCTTTGTTCACCAGCGCGCCTGCAAAATCAAAGGGCTTGTCGGTGATCAAAACGTGGACGTTCGCCCAGCGGCCGGCGCTGGCGAAAGAGACTTTGCCGGCCTTGCTGCCGTCGGCCAGGACAATCACCTGGCGCGCCTGGCCCATGACGGCTTCCTTGGTAAAAGCCTCGCTGGGGTCGGTGGTGGTCAGCCCTTCTTTCAAGGCGAATCCCATCGTCCCCATGAAGGCCTTGTCCAGATGCAGCTCCTGCAGGACGAGGCGCGTGAGGGGACCCACCAGGGTCTGGCTGAGACGCCGCAATTCGCCGCCAATGACAATCAGCCGCGGCCCGCGCCCGGCCAGTTCGTGGGCGGCGTGCAAGGAATTGGTGACCACGGTCAGATGGGTCCGTTCGCCCAGCAGGCGCGCCAGTTCCAGAACGGTGCTGCCGCCGTCCAGGTAAATGGTGTCGCCCGGCTCGATGAACTTCAAAGCCGCCTCGGCAATGCGCCGCTTCTCCCGGACGGCCAGCGCGGTCTTGTCCTCGAAAAGCGACTCGTCCAGCCGGTTCTCGACGCTGACCGCCCCGCCATGCACCCGGCGGATGGCGCCGCGGCGTTCCAGCAGGTCCAGGTCCCGCCGCACGGTGGCGGCCGAGACATGGAGCCGGCGGCCGAGATCCTCGACGCGGTTGACGCCGTTATCGCGGATCAAGGCGCGCAGATTGTCCCAGCGCTGGGGCGCCAGCGCTTTTGGGTCCAAATTCGGATTGACGGGTTTTGCTCGAATATGAGCGATTTTAGCCGGGAACAGGTTCAAAGCAATCAATTTATTTCAAAAAGTTACATCGTCACCGGCTTGATGCGCGGCCCGGATATTTCCTGCCCGGCGCCCCTTGGGTTTGGGTGGCACAGGCGACCCGCCTGTGCCGGTCGGCGACTCGCCGGCCGGAACTGAGAGTGACGGTCCGTGGAGACATGGCAATTTTGGCCACATTGACATGATTTGGTCAGGCGCATGGGCGGTCCCCCCCCCGGTGGGCGGGAAGTGGAATTAAGTGGAATTAAGTGGAATTAAGTGGAACCAGGTGGAATTAAGTGGAAACGGCTCACAATCCGGCATGGATTCGACCGGACTGGACTTTAACGTTAAAGTGGACCAGTCCCTCGGGCGGGACCCTGTGGGCACACTGGACGGACTGGACTGACACGGACTCTTGCGGAATCCGTCCCAACCACCGCCATTCAACCATTCGACCCTTACCATACGCCGATAAGTTTAGCACATAATCTGGAATCGTCAAGGAAAAAATGCGGAAAAATGCAATGCGCCAGTTTTGAAGGGTAGGGCGGGCAGTCCCCTGCCCGCCGCTCCCCCGCAAGCCCGCCGCCGCCGCATCCCGCGCCGCCCCCAGCCTCATCTCCCGGCCCATGGATCGTCCCCAGTGAACTGAAAAGAACGATTGGAATGGCCGCGAAAGAACGCATAGAAAGCAAAGAAAACGGGATTCATGCGCTTGCGCCCGGCCAACACCTTCGCCGTAACCCGGATATTTCATGCTCCGCACGCAATGCCAACAGTCCGGAGCGCCGACTTGAAGTCGGCTTTGTGGTCGCGAAGACGTTGAAAGCCGATTGAAAATCGGCGCTCCGAACCCGGAAGTATCAAATGTCCGGGTTAAAGGTGAGCTAAAATCAAGCGAAAGAGCGCCCCGAACTGCTTGTCTTTGCGTTCCTTGCGTTCTTTTGCGGCTAAAACCCCCTCAGAATTCGTTTGGAAAAACGTCGCTCAGGCGCATTTTCAATTTGTCCAAGAGGCGCTCCAATTTGTGCAATGTCAAGTGGTGTTCGCCGCGTTCGATGCGGTGGAGGGTGGTGTGTGAAAGACCGGTTCTTTTGGCGAATTGGGCGTATGACAGGCTGCCCCTCGTCTTCCTGAGGAATTTCGCAAGCTCGGTATCAAAACTTCGTCGCACAGGGAGAGTTTGCCAAAACAATCATCCCGTATGTGTGATGACATTTTCCGTTGACAAAAACGGCCACGCCGCTAAAGTTGGAGGCCAGTCAGCCAAAAAAGGAAAATTTTATGAAACGAGAAGTTCTTCAGTGGGTTGCGACAATGGCCGCGACAGCGGTTTTGTGTCCGTGGATTTGCAGCGCCCAGGTGACCACCGGCAGCACTGGCGCCGATGGCCCGCTGGACTACAGCGCCATCACGAACTCGACGAACATCGTCATTGACATGCACGACCACCCGACCGGGATTTACCAATACACGTCTGTCAACATCCCGACAAATGTGACGGTGACTTTCACTCCAAACGCGAACAATACGCCGGTGACTTGGCTCGTACAAGGCCCTTGCGTTATCTCAGGATTTGTGGATGTTTCCGGCCAGACCAACAAAGGACTTGTGCCAGGCCAAGGAGGACCGGGTGGCGGGGCTGGTGGATATGGCGGTGAAGGAAATTCCTGGTTGGCACACCCGGGGGCTGGCCTTGGCGGTGGTAATGCAGCTCAGTACAACGTAAACTCCGCTGGTGGGGCGGGATCTTATGCAACTGTCGGCGGCAGTCTGGAAGGCCAGGGAGCGGCTGGATTGACCTACGGGAACGAGTTTCTGCTGCCGGTTTTAGGTGGCTCTGGTGGTGGTGGTGGTTATTACGGCGGAGGCGGCGGAGGTGGCGGTGCGATTATCGTTGCATCCGATACATCTATTCGCGTTGATGGAACTGCGAGTGCGAATGGTGGGTACGGCGCATTCTTTGATACAAGTGGGATACGGAACGCTTGGAATGGGAACGGTGGCGGTGCAAGTGGCGGTGGTGTTCGGCTTGTTGCGCCACAGATATTGGGACATGGGACGCTGAGAGCGGATGGCGGTGTCGGTTTCGGCGGAACCGTAGGCGGCTCTGGTTTCGTTCGCCTTGATGGGCTCGACGACGAGTTTGTGGGCACGCTTAATGATTCGGCGTCCAGAGGCTTCAATCCAATCCTGGTTGCGCCCACGGCGAGCGCCAGCCTCGCCATACAGAGCATTGCGGGAAATGCGGTTCCAGCGAACCCAAAAGGCGTCTTGTACACGCCAGACGCCACTATCTCTGCACAGCAGGCAAATCCCATTCAGGTTGTGGTTGGCTGCGTCAACCTTCCCCTAAATACGCAAATAACGGTGGTTGTGAAACCTGTAAACGGCCCGATGGTACTTGGCAGCACGCTGAATAATACAGGCACGCAGGCATCGAGCACCGCCACGGTTTCCGTCAACATGCCTCGCGGCGGCGGTCTTGTTTACGCAACGGCCGCCACGGGAAACTGACGGCTCAGTCGGAGTAAGCGGATGAAAACTGATTGCCGCGACAAGGCGCAAAAAGCGCAAAAGGGAGAATTTCTTTTGCGTCTTCTGTGCATTTTCGCGGCCATCGTCTTCGTCATCAGCTTCTCTCCAAACGCAAGGGCGGATTATGCAGTCACGAGCATCACATCCCCCATCGTGAGTTATCAATACACCGAGGATTTCAGCAGTGAAGTTCTGACGAATGGCGGCGTTCAGTCGCCGCTCGTGAGTTATCAATACTCCCAAGATGTCAGCGGCACCGTATTGGCGCAAGGCGGCATTCAATCGCCATTCGTCAGTTATCAATATACCGATGACGCTCGCAACTGGATCTTGACGAGAGGCGGCATTCAATCGCCGTTCGTCAGTTTTCAATACCTCGAAAACTTTGCCAGCGTGGCCCTGGCCCAGAGCGGCATCATGTCGCCAATTGCCAGCTACCAGTATTACGAGTGGCCCGGGAATGGCATTCTCAATCTCCAGAGCAGTCCGGTGGTGAGTTATTTTTGGAACATCGGCGCAAACAGCCCGAATGTCGCGATCTATGGGCGCGTTTTTGATTCATCTGGTGCTCCGCTGGCAACGGCGACGATCACCGCATCCATATATCAGACGACTCAAGCCACGACCCGGACCGTGTCCGATGGCACCTATAGTATGCCGTCTCTCCCGCCTGGCGTCTATGTCCTCAAAGCGTCGCTGGCCGGTTATGCGTCCTCAACACGGGCGCTGACGTTGAACAGCGCGACCGCGCAACAGAATTTCCGGCTTGCCCTTTTGCCCGCCGCGCCGGCAACGGTTCAAACAAGTCGCCAGCCCCCGGCAGCGTTCACGCCGCCGCAACCCGGCCCAATGGGCAGCATACTAGAGATTTTCAATGGCACGGCCTTCATCGCCATTGATGCAAACAACAAGCCGAACCCGAGCGTAATGACGATTGTCTTGACGCATGGCTGGACACCGTCATGGTACCACGGCCCCTTCGGGGCGGCAAGTTGGCCAAGTAATATGGCAGCGCAATTGCGCGCGAGTGGCGTCACCGCTGACAAGGCCAACATCCTGGCCTGGGACTGGACGGCCGCGAGTAAGTCTGAGAACCTGCTGCAACCGCCACCCGAGTGGAGGACGCCTGGGCAGGGCATTGCGCTGGGACAAGCGATGTTGGCGACATTAGGCGCAAACTACTCAGCCAACCTCCATTTTCTCGGCCAAAGCCTCGGCACAATCGTCAATGCGTTCGCCGCAAATTATCTGCATGGCGACAGAATCGCGCCCCATCAGGAAATTTCACCGACGCCATGGTCATTCGCGCGGACACATGTGACGCTGTTTGACGATGCTGAAAACGCGCAGGCGCTCTTTAATGGACTTGCGGCGGGAGTTGTGGATTCAGCGGCGGGACCAATTGTTTACGGCGTCTCGCAGTTGCTGGACTGGGAGCCGCCGATGCCCGTTCGCGAGGGTTGGGCCGACAATTATATTTCACTCGTGGGTGTCGCACAATCCCAAGCCGTGAACGTCGTTCTTCAAAAAGCTGTAGATTTCGTCGGATTGAACCCTTCGGATATACATAGTTATCCGCAGGAGTGGTACACGAACAGCATTGCAAAACCGACGGTAAGCATCCTCGGGTTCCAAAGAAGTTACGAATACAATCCTTCAGGGTTTCCTCCTTCAGATGCAGATTTTTCGCTCGGGAGCGTCTATCGCCAGGCGGTTTCAGCCTCGGATCCGCTTATTTTGGAGCAGGATCCTTCGGGCGGTCTGGCTTACTCGCAAATCCTCCGCCTTGGGGCCGACGCTGTGGTGATAGGCTCTGCTGCGGCAGTTCAACTCGCGGGTGACGCTGTTGTCGGCATCAGCGACGCTGCGCAAGCTGCGCAACAGGCCGTCTCAAGCGGCCTCAGTTATGCCGAAAATGCCGCAGCGCAAGGAGGGCAGGCTGTTGTGAATGTTTTCCAATCGGCTGTCTTGAACCTGACGCTGCACACCGGCCCGCCTTTAACATCGAGCCAAAACGCGGGTAATGGCCTGGTGCGTCCGAACATTCCACAGCCTGCTGATACCAGTGCAACCAACACCCCGGCAATGGCTTGGGTGCCGGTGCAAATCCCCGCCAATGCGGCAGCGATGGCCTTTGACTTCACGGTGTCCGGAGATCCTGTTCAAGATTCGCTTGTGTTTGGCATTGGCGAGTCGAACCTGTTTTCCTTGCAAGCGCAGTACGTGCCGACGAACACGGTTTCCGCCAGCTCGCTCATTGATGTGACAGCGTGGAGCGGACAGCAGGTGGAGCTGTTTTTCGGCCTAATGGGAGGCACTTCAACGAACGCAACATTGCAAATTGACAACATCCGTTTTTACAGCCTTCAACCGCCGTCGTTGTCAATCCAGAACACAAACGGAGGCATTGCGCTTTCGTGGCCATCGAGCGCCGCCGGTTACGTCCTCCAAAGCACGACCTCCCTCAGTTCGCCGGATTGGGAAGCCGTCACAAATGTTCCCGTCATTACGCCGGATTCCTACATGCTCACGAATTCCTTCCCGGCAGAGGCCACATTCTTTCGTCTGAAGTCGCAGTGAGATTTTGACGGAAAGAAAGGCGGGGCGCGCGACGCCGCGCTTCCAAGGCCATGGTGTCAGCCAGGTCTTCAGAAAGTTCCGCGTCCGCCAACATTCGCTCCAACACCGCTTCACGCTGGCGGCGTTTCAACGATTTGAAAGCCGTGACAAAAATCTCCGCGGTCGCTTCGGATGCGCTCATGGGCATAAAATCCAGCCAGCGCCCCGCAAAATCAAGCGTTTGAAGCGGCTTTTTTCACCCTGATCCTCGCCTAATGCGCCGCCACCGCCGAGGGAGAATATATCCAATTTCTGTGGAACAGAAAAGAAGCAGTCGGCGAGGGCGCCGGCCGCCACACGCGGGGGCGCGTGTGCTCCCCGGAATTGTTCACGCCCAGCGCAGGCGAGAATTTGGGTTTCAATTCGCGGGTTTCAATTCGGCTCTTGGAATTGGTTCCGTTTCGTTTATGATAACCAAATGCCTTGATGGCGAAATTCAGAAGTCATGGCGATCGAATTCATCAGAATCGGCGGCGCGCGACAGCATAATCTTAAGAACCTGACGCTCGCCATACCGCGCGGCAAATTGGTCGTCATCACCGGATTGAGCGGCTCGGGCAAATCCTCGCTCGCCTTCGACACCATCTATGCCGAAGGACAGCGCAAGTATGTGGAATCCCTCTCCGCTTACGCCCGGCAATTCCTGGATCAAATGGAAAAGCCGGACGTGGACTTTATCGAGGGCCTTTCGCCGGCCATCGCCATCGAGCAGCGGGTTTCCGGCGCCAACCCCCGCTCCATCATCGCCACCACCACGGAAATTTACGATTATTTGCGCCTCCTTTTTGCCCATGTCGGCCAGCCTTACTGCCCGGTCAGCGGCCAGCCCATCACGCACCAAACCACCAGCGATATCGTGGATAAAATCCTCGCCCTGCCGGCCAAGACGCGCGTGATGCTGCTGGCCCCGGTGATCACCGGCCAAAAGGGCGAGTTCCGCGATGTCATCGAGCGCCTGGCGCGGGAGGGCTTCGTGCGCGCCCGCGTGGACGGCCAGTTTGTCGAACTGAGCAGCAATACGCGGGTGAAGCTGGACCCCAAACAGCGCCACACCATCGAAGTCATCGTGGACCGGCTGGTGATTGATGAAAAGATCCGCGCGCGCCTGAGCGATTCGGTGGAAACGTCGCTGAAATGGGGCGAAGGCCGTCTGTTGCTGTTGCAGCAGCCGCCGCAAGCCGCCCTGTCCGCCTCCTGGGCCGAGTCGCTCCAGTCCAATCGCAACTACAGTCCCGCCAGCGGCCTGAGTTTCGAGACGCCCACGCCCAAACATTTCTCCTTCAATTCCCCTGCCGGGGCTTGTCCGGTTTGCCACGGACTCGGGCAAAAAATGGTGTTCGACGAGCGCCTCATCGTGCCGGACACGGAAAAATCGCTGGAGAAGGGGGCGCTGCTGCCGTGGCGGCGGGGCGGCAAGCGGATGATGGTTTATTACAAGAGCCTGTTGCGCGGCATGGCCGGGCATTTTGGCCAAAGCCTGGACACGCCCTGGAAGGATTTGCCGGAGGATTTCAAACAAAAGCTGCTGCGCGGCACCGGGGACGAAAATGTGGAGTTCACTTTTTGGCGCGCGGGCAGCGCCAGCAAGGTGCAGCGTCCTTTTGAGGGAGTGGTTCCCAATTTGGAGCGCCTTTACGCCGAGAGCGAAAGCGAATTCACCCGCAACCGGCTCAAAGGCTTTATGAACCCGCAGCCGTGCGATGCCTGCGGCGGACGGCGGCTCAAGCCGGAGATCCTGGCCGTGCGGCTTTGCGCCGGCCCGACGGACAGCCTGGCGGCGCCTCTCGCGGGGGGGGATGGGAGGGATGGGAGGAATGGGATGAATGGGAGGAATGGGATGAATGGGAGCCAGCTCGCGCCCGCCAACACTGCGGATAGGGCGGGCAGTCCCCCGCCCGCCGCTCCTCCCGAAAACCTGCCGCCGCCCCTCAGGCCTGCGGCAGAGGCTCCGCTTGTCGCGGCCTCCAATTTGCAATCCGCAATCCGCAATCCGCAATCCGCAATCCGCAATCCGCAATCGCCCCCCGCCCTGCCCGGTCTTTCCATCATGGAGGTTTGCGCGCTTTCCATCGGGCGCGCGGATGATTTTTTCGCCACTTTGCAGTTGACGGAATTTCAGCGCAAGATTGCGGCGGAACTGATCAAGGAAATTCGCGCCCGGCTGGGGTTTCTGAAGAATGTCGGCCTGGGCTACCTGACGCTGGACCGGGAAAGCGGGACGTTGAGCGGCGGCGAGGCCCAGCGCATCCGCCTGGCCACGCAAATCGGCGCCGGCCTGGTTGGGGTCCTCTACATTCTGGACGAGCCGAGCATCGGCCTGCACCAGCGCGACAACGGCCGGCTGCTGCAATGCCTGGAAGGGCTGCGCGATTTGGGCAATTCCGTCCTGGTGGTCGAGCACGACGAGGAAACCATCCGCCGCGCCGATTACCTGCTGGATTTGGGACCGGGCGCGGGCGTGCGCGGCGGGGAACTGGTCGCCGCGGGCAGCGTGGCCGACCTGGAGGCCGCGCCCCGTTCCCTCACCGGCCAGTATCTCAAGGGCGAACTGAAAATCGCCCCGCCGAAAAACCGCGTCAGACCTTCCGCCGAGCGCGGCTGGATTGAAATTGTCGGAGCGCGGGAGAATAATCTCAAAGACATCAACGTGCGCATTCCGCTGGGGGCCATGACGGCGGTGACCGGCGTGAGCGGCTCGGGCAAAAGCACGCTGGTGGACGATATTTTGCGGCGCGCCCTGTTCCGCAAGTTTTACGGTTCCAAGGAACAGCCGGGGGCGCACCGGCAGATTCGCGGCTTCGAGTCGCTGGACAAGGTGATCGTGATTGACCAGACGCCGATAGGCCGCACGCCGCGGAGCAATCCGGCCACTTATACCGGCATGTTCAACCAAATCCGCGACCTGTTTGCCAAACTGCCGTCGGCCAAAATCCGCGGTTACGAGGCCGGCCGCTTCAGCTTCAACGTCAAGGGCGGCCGTTGCGAGAAATGCCAGGGGGACGGCTTGATCAAAATCGAGATGCACTTCCTGCCGCCCGTCTATGTCACCTGCGAAGCCTGCCACGGGCGGCGCTACAACCGCGAAACCCTGGAAATCCATTTCAAGGGCATGAACATCGCCGACGTGCTCGACATGACGGTGGACGAGGCCGTCACCTTCTTCCGCGCCGTGCCGAAGAT
>Ga0182027_10014908_pt1 | contig 10729 bp, 12 predicted proteins | sample 712E1DmetaG_FD_121300 | JGI IMG/M metagenome (GOLD analysis project Ga0182027, IMG submission 121300) | Permafrost microbial communities from Stordalen Mire, Sweden - 712E1D metaG (Illumina Assembly) | ecosystem: Environmental > Terrestrial > Soil > Wetlands > Permafrost | place: Sweden...
CCGGGACAAATGAACAGAGGATAGATCAGGTCGCCGGGCTCGAGCGTGGTCTCGCGCACCAGCGCGCGCAGTGGCTCGCTGCGACGCATCCGCCGCATCCGATTGGCAGGGAAGGTCATGAAGTGATTGTAAGACAGCTATCAGCCGTCACAACTCGTCGTAGAGCATCCAGTTCCGTGCCCCGATCAGGATGATAAGGGTGGCGATGCCCAGTGCTGTGCCGAGAGGAATGCGAATGAGGCACAGGATGGCGGCAATGATGGCGACGATCCGCCCCCACTGCGTGCGCTCCAGCAGGCCCCAACCGGCCACGGCTGCCAAAACGGCCCGGCCAACCATGAACAACCAGGCGAAGCGTAGAAGCCCCGGGAAGAACCACATCTGTGGCCCGTGCCCGTGCATCCACGGGGCAAAGCCGCCCGACAGGAACGCATGAGCGAAGGCCAGTCCGACAATGCCGAAGATCAAAGTGATTCCGGCGTAAACCAGCCACAGGACGCCGAGCACTCTGACTTTGCTGGCATAGCCTGCCAAAGCAAACTCAAAGCCGGGCACAGGAGGCACCGGCGGCGCTACCGGCCGGTTGCACTGCGGGCAAACAATCTGGCCCTGTTCCAACGAACGGCCACAACCGCTGCAATACATGTTGCCTCCTCAGTATCGAGAGATGAATACGCAACCGCCGGGCTCGATGTTCCAGAAATCTTCAAGCACGGTCACTTAACCGTGCCGGCTGGCTGCTTCACCCAGCGCTCCTCGTGACGATTGTCGCGCAGGACAAAGGCCATCACACGGCCCTGCGCATCGCGCTCAAACGTCAGGCGGACGTTGAGCGTGCCGGTCGTGTCCCCCGGACGGATGAACGTATCGGCAGACTCCGCCTCCAACCCGATAATCTCGCCGCCAGGTCTCTTTTCGAAGAGCTGGTCGCCTTGGCGGTAGATAATCTCGATGGCCCGGCCGTTGGGTTCGCCGTAGTCGCCGGCCAGACTGTCGAGTTGCGCTGTGGTCAGCTTGATCGTGGGCGGGCGCAGGGGGATCACAAAGCGCTCGGCGATAACCTCAGTTGTGGCGGGAATGCGGCGCGCCAGCAGCCAGCGCGGGAGCTCGGGCTCTTCATAGGCGCGAGTCCAGCAGTCGTGCTGGAGCCCCTGGTAGATCCAAAGGCGAATGTCTCCGCCGGCCGCCTTGAAGGCGTCGAACATCATTTCGCTCTGTCGTGGCGCCACCACGGTGTCGAGGCTACCGTGGAAGAGCCAAACCGGCGTGCGCCCCAAAGCTCGGGCATACTCCGCGGGCAGCACTGAGGCCTCCTGCCAGCGCTCCGGCTCATAGCTCCAGAAGACGCCGCCAGCGGCAATGGCGATGGCCGCCCAGCGATCCGGATGAAGGCGCGCCAGCTCCCAGGCGCCGTAGCCGCCCATCGAAAGACCAGTCAGGTACGTGCGCGCCGGGTCGCCGTGAAACTCCGCCGATTCCTGGTCAAGTGCGGCCATCGCCAGCTCGAGCATGGCGGGATCGGTCCAGTGGGCGGTTTGCGGGCACTGCGGCAGCACAATGACAAACGGCCAGCGTTCGGGGTGGTTCCGCACCGCTTCGGCGATCCCGATCTGCGTCTGCCACATGCCCTCGGAGCCGCGCTCGCCCCGGCCGTGCAGAAAGAGGATGATGGGCCAATGCTTGCCGTCGTCGCGCCGCCACTCTTCGGGCAGGTAGACCTGAAAGCGGTAAGTCATCCCGTTGAGCACGATACGCCGGTTCAGGAATCCCGTATCCTGCAGTGGCACCGGCTTGGATGGGCGAGGCTTGACTGCGGTTCCGCCCACCCCAAGCAACAAAAATCGCTGCTTGGGGACCCCGGTTCCGCCCACCCCAAGCAACAAAAATCGCTGCTTGGGGGCCCCGGTTTCGCGGGCAGCGGCGGGCCATGTTGCGCAAGCCAGCGCCAGGCAGGCCGCGCAGATACGAAATGAAAGGGACATCCTGCCATTCATCATAGTGATTCCCGGCAGGAAAGTCGGAAGTTTTCGCTTGCACCCGCAAACCGCGAACCTTTAGCACTCTTGAATGCCGGTGCAGCGGTTCTGGATGCCGCGATGCGCCTGCTTTCAGTGCGATCGCGCAGCTCGGCGATCCTTGCATATTTCTTACAAATTGCATGTCACAATCGAAACTGCGATGCTGACTGCAGTCATGACCAAACTGGAAGCCGGAGAGACACTGGACCACTACCGTCTGGACGCGGAGGTTTCGCGCAGCGGCATGTCCACGCTCTTCCGGGCTACCGACCTGCGCAACGGCCGGGAGGTGGCCGTGAAGGTTCCGCATGCGGAGATGGAAGCCGATCCTGTTCTTCTCGAGCGCTTCCGGCGCGAGGAGGAGATCGGCCAGGAGATCGACCATCCCGGCGTAGTGAAGACCTTCGACGGCGAAGAGCGCAGCCGCCGTTACATGGTCGTCGAGTGGGTGGAAGGCCGCCTGCTGCGCGCGATTCTAAACCAGGAGCGGAAGCTGTCCATCGACCGCGCCGTGGCCCTCATTCTGCCCATCTGCGATGCTCTCGACAACCTGCACAAGCACGGCGTGGTGCATCGCGATCTGAAGCCGGAAAACATCATGGTGTGCGATGGCGACCGCATCAAGATCATCGACTTCGGAATTGCCTTGAAGGAGGATGCGCGGCGCATCACACAGGTGGGGCTTACGCCGGCGCTGGGCACGCCCGACTACATCTCTCCGGAACAGGTGAAGGGCCAGCGCGGCGACCAGCGCAGCGACGTCTATGCGCTGGGCGCAATTCTCTATGAGATGCTCACCGGTCAGCCGCCATTCACCGGATCGAATCCGTTGGCGGTGATGAACGAGCGGTTATTGATCGATCCCGCTCCGGCGCGCGAGTTGAACTCGGGGATTTCGCCGGCGCTCGAGGAGATTCTCTTCCGCGCGCTGGCGCGTGACCCCCGCCGCCGCTATGCCACGGCCGGCGAGATGGCCTGGGAGTTGGAGCACCAGGAGCTTGTGGGAGTCGAGAGCGGCTCGCATCGGCCGGTCATGTTGGGGCGATTTGCGATCAACCGCAACAAATTGGCCCTTTATGCGGCTCTGGCGCTGGTCCCGGTGGCGTTGTTCGTATTGATGCTGCTCCTGGCGCGGCATTAGATTCGGTTCGCGGCTTACGCCGGCAGTTGCTTCAGCAGCGCGCTGGCGCGGCGAAACCAGGGACGTTCGCGGCGGCGTAGATAGCCGGGCATGGTGGGCCGTTTATCCAGCACCTTCTGTGCCCATTCGCGAGCCTCGGCGCTGCGTCCCTGCGAGGCCAGAAAATCGGCGTAGTTCAGATACGTCTCCGACAACGTCGACCGCTCGACAGCCTGGCGGAAACTTACCTCGGCTTTCTCTTTTTGTCCGGTCTGCGCATAAGCGTGCGCCAAAAGACCGACGGCACGATAGAAGTCGTGGCTGGAATCGCGCCGCACCGCCAATTCGAGGTCTGGCACAGCGGCCGCCGCGTCGCCCAGCAGGATCGCGCACACGCCGCGGTGGTAAAAGCAATCAAGTAAATCGGAGCGTGCGGTAATCGCTTTGTTGAATGCGTCGCGGGCCAGATCGAGCTTGCCCTCGTCCATATAGAGATCGCCGAGTTCTTCCCAGTTTCCTGCGGAAGGATTGTCGTGAATCTCGACGAGTAGTTGGGAGATGCGCTTGCGCCGCGGGAAGGTCTTGAAGGATTGGCGCAACAGGCCGAGATCGGGCAGCGCCTCGACACAAAGGTAGATTAGCGCGCCCGGCCAGCCGAGAAACAGGATGATAAAGATCCAATAGGTATCGGGTCGTCGGCGAATGAAATGGATAATCGCCGCCACCTGTAGGATCAGACCCCAGGGGTAAAAGAAAGAACCAAGGATTCCCATCAGCCCTCTATCGTAACTCTCGTTCGTCTCAGCCGCCGCTCACGGCCCAGCCTGTTCTTGAGTGAGCGCCGGGACCTCCTGGATCAGGACGGGCAGCTTGAATTGCACGATCTCCCACACAATACGATCGTCAATTTGGGCATAGTCGTGGATAAGAATATTTCCGTGCTTCAAGCTGCATAAAGGAGGGCCTTGCTCTTTTCAATGCTCTGCCGGAAGTAAGGATTTCGGATGGCCGAAGGAATGACCAGATCCACGCGCAGTCCGAAAAGGCCCTCAAGCGCGTCCTTGAACCCGAAGAAAGCGTCAGCATACCCGCCCGCTGGAAGCGGCTCGAATTCCACCAGGAAATCAAGGTCGCTGCGGTCGTGATTGAATCCGCTGTCCGTGGCTGAACCGAACAGCTCCAGCCGCCGAACGTGGAATTTGCGGCATAGCTGCGCCAATTCGGATTGGCGCCCGCGAATCACGGGCAGGCAGTCGGCTGCGTGGGTTTCCGGTATGCGGATCGGAGCCATAGTTAAGATGATACCCCGATCCCGACCTGCTACCGGTACGACTCGTCGCGGTGGATGACAAATTCGGGATAGGCTCCGCCGCCGAGCTCGTGCAAATCCATGCCGATCCGTTCGCCGTCCGGATCCACGCGGAAAGGAACGACTCGGTTGAGCAGCGCAAAGAGCAGATAGACAAGCGGCAGAACGACGCCGAGCAGCGCGGCGATGCCCACAAGTTGCGCCAGAAGCTGCCCCGTCTGCGGCGCAAAGAGGCCCGCGGCAAACAGTCCCCACAATCCCGCGGCACCGTGAACGGTGATGGCGCCCGAGGGATCGTCGATGGAGAGCGCAAGCTCGAGCACCTCGACCAGCAATGGCGTGAAGATGCCGGCGACGGCGCCGACAAAGAGCGACTCGACGGGAGTGACCAGGGCGGCGCAAGCGCTCGACGCCACGAGACCGGCCAGCCAGCCGTTGGCGCAGAGGCTGGCATCGGGCTTGCCGAAGCGAAACCGCGTAACGGAAAAGGTGGCGGCGAGTGCGCCTGACGCCGAAAGCAGCGTGTTAATTGCCGTGCCTGGTAGCGCGGCGAGCGGCGCGTGCAGCCAGAGGATTGCGCCTGCGGCGTTCCAGGCCAGCCAGCCCACCAGCGCCAGCAGACAGCCAAAGAGCACATAAACGGCGTTGTGTCCCGGCATCGCAGTCGATAGGCCTTCCTTGGGAAATTTGCCGCGACGCGGTCCCGCAATCCAGACCACGGCCAGCGCGCTCAATCCGCCGAGCACGTGCACTGTAGCCGCGCCGCCAACGTCAAGAAAGCCCGCGCCCAGCGAGAAATTTGCGCCCAGTTGCGCCAGCCATCCGCCGGCCCAAATCCAGTGAGCGGCGAGAGGGAAGACAATGGCGGCCAGTACCGCGGCCGACCCGCAGCCGGCCGCAAGCCGCCAGCGATCCGCTTCTGAGCCCCACGGCAGCGTCACAGCCATGGCGACAGCCAGGAACTCAAAGAGCAGCGCAAGCTGTGACTGCGGCGCGGCGGAACCAAGGCCGCGAAGCAGAAACGAGCCGGCGCCAAGCCAGTTCCACGACTTGCCTGCCACATGGAAGGTAAATCCCGCATTGGCCGATGGTCCCGGAAGCGAGCCGGTGAGCGTTGCGCCCGCAAGCGCGAAGACAATGGCTGCCACCGCAATCAAAGCCAGATTGCCTAGCATCGCCTGTGCCGCCGAGCGCGACCGGCCCAGGCCGGTGTTGATGAGCGCTACGCCGGCAATGGCCAGAGGGCAAATGAGCAGAAGCGCGAGTGTAAGGGCAAAGACGGCGTCGCTCATTGCAGGCAGGGGCGCAGACGTCATGGGAGGGATCGGGTTCATGGGCGGCTTGCCCCGCGCCGCAGCATGTGGCCGCGCACCGCTACGCCCAACCCCAAACCCTCCACAGCCAGACCGCAAAGCACAAACGCCGCCCGCAGCGCCGGGTCAGGAAACAGCACCAGCGCGGCAAGGGTGAGAAAGAATCCGGCAGGCATCACCAGCAGTCCGGCGTACTTCATACTCTGTCTTCCTCGATCTTTCGTTGACCGGTCCTGCGCGGGCTTTCACCAGGCGGCGATGGAGAGGCTGGTGTTCCCACAGAGCCGGGCTGATGAGTCCCGCGTATTGAGATGTTGTTGAGAGCGGCTGTTACGTCCTTATGAATTCTAAATGATCCGATTGTTAGCATCGGATCACGCGGGTTGTTGGGACGCCGCTGAACGCCCTTACCGTTTCATTTCGACACGCGGACATGAATGACCTATGTACATGCGTCTTGGCCGAACCCAGAGGTTCCTTCCCGTCTTCCTCGGTGTCGTCACGCTTGCAGGTGTCGCAGCACTGTTGGTCTGGGACGCCTTTCCGAGGTTGTTCCCTGCCGGAAGTCATAATGTCCTCGCGGCCTTTTCATTGGCCATGATCGCTGTTGCATACGTCACCTACCAGATTGCGCATCGGCCGGCAGCAATGGAATTCGCCAAGGCAATCATGCTGGCCGCTGCCTTTCTTTTCTGGGCGGCCAACCAGTTCTGGCCCGGTCTGCCCCAGGCGACACTCTTCAACGACTTTGCGGTCACTCTTTTTGTCCTCGACGTATTCCTGGTTATTGTCGGCTGGCCTCGAACGTCGCCGGACAGCTCCTTTGCTGAAGCCTGCTCGGGGTCTTGCGCCGAATGCTGCGCGGGGCCGTCAAGGGAAGAGCAATCCCCGGCGGGCCGAACTTCGCACGGCTGATCGGCGTATACGTGGCCTTGTGTTTTCTCATGGCGCAGTTTCTCAACAAGATTCGTTTCGGCCACGCGCCCACCCTGCTCATCGATGCGGGTGGCGCACGAATCGTGGCCGGCGGACTGCCGATAGCGTTCTGGAAAGCGTGAACATGGGCTGCGAGTTGCCGAGCGCACGATATTCGTGTACACTATTTTCGTATGAAGAACGTCACCCTTAGTGCCGACGAGGACCTTATCGAGAAAGCGCGCCTGATCGCCCGGTCACAGCGCAGCACGCTGAACGAGGCCTTCCGTGAATGGCTGGAACAGTTTGCCGCGAGCGAGGGGAGTGCGCGGAGTTACGACGCTTTGATGAAAGACCTGCGCTCCGTGGATGCGGGGAGGCGCTTCACCAGGGACGAAATGAATGAGCGATAAGTTCTTCCTGGACACGAACATCTTCGTCTACACGTTTGACCGGAGCGCAGCGCGGAAAGCGGCTAGGGCAAAGCAACTCATCCGCGAGGCGCTGACCGCGCAAAAAGGTGTCACCAGCTTCCAGGTGGTCCAGGAATTCTTCAACGTTGCGTTGCGGCGGTTCAGTCGGCCAATGCGACCCTCCGACGCCGAGCAGTATCTGGGAACTGTGTTTCGCCCGCTGCTTGCTGTGCACTCCTCCCTGGCGCTTTATAGCGAAGCGTTGCGGATCCAGACGCAGCGGGGTTTATCGTGGTACGACTCGCTCATTGTGAGTGCTGCTATCCAGGCCCATTGTGACGTTTTGTTCACTGAAGATATGCAGCACGGTCAAAGTTTCGGCAGCCTCCGCATCACGAATCCTTTTCTTTAATCCTGAATCTCCGTTGTTAGCCGGCGGACTGCGGATGGCGTTCTGGAAAGCGTGAATGACATGCGCGGGCGGGGTGATCTTCGGCTGACCTGGCGGCCCGACGCGATGTTTGCGCTTCGTCAGGGAATAGGGTGCTTCCGGCGTGGTAATTTTTCGGGGTACGCTTTAGCCCCCGGCGCAAAGCCGCAAGGGGAAAAGTGGTGGTTGCCCCGAACTCGCTCTTGTCACAACCGAGTTTGTTTTCAAGCAGTTGCAAACCGGATTCCCACAAAAGATTCTCGCGATGTGGCACGCACGTCTTGGTTCTGCAGGGCCTCCGTTTGCTATATTGATATCTCGGGCTTCCCCGCCCGCTCCCTGAAGTTCTATCGTTGAGCATTTCTTGTACATGAACTATGTGACCGCCGGCACACGCGGCACATGACAACGAAAGTCAAACCGGGAATCGTTCATGGCGCAAATCTTCGACCGCAGCTCCAATGCACTGGCTCGCATGAGCCTGGTGTTGACGGGGTTGATCGTCATCGCCTTGGGGGTCACGCTGGATGAGTTGCAGCGCTCGCCGTGGGTCACGCGGCAGGGCCAGCGCGCCGATCAGCCGGTGCCTTTCAGCCACAAGCACCACGTGCAAGGGCTCGGCCTGCAATGCCAGTACTGCCACACGACCGTCGAGAAATCGAGCTATGCCGGAATTCCCCCCACGCGCACCTGCATGAACTGTCACGCGCAGATTTGGACCAACGCGCAGCTATTGGAGCCGGTGCGCCAGAGCTGGTACACCGGACAATCCATCCCATGGATCAAAGTGCACGACCTGCCCGACTACGTTTACTTCAGCCATGAGATTCATGTGAACAAAGGCATCGGCTGCGAGAGCTGTCACGGACGCGTCGACGAGATGCCGCTGATGTACGCGCAGAACACGCTGCAGATGGAGTGGTGCCTCGACTGCCATCGCAATCCGGCGAAGAATCTGCGGCCGACAAGCGCGATCTACAACATGGACTGGCAAGCGCCGGCCGAAGATCATCCGGTGTGGTGCGCGGCGATCGACAGTCCATCGGGCGTGCCCACGGCCGAGAGTGTGAATTGCACGATGCAGGATCCGCTGGGGAACAGAGACATTGCTTCGCGGACGCCTCCGGTGATGTTCGATCCGACGGCGATGGATGCAATGCTTGCCGCAAATCCCGGTTCGAAGCAGGTTGGCAACGAGCGCGTCGGCCTTGTCGGTTATGGCTACCAGAAATTCACCAGCCAGATTGACCTGGGCCACTTCCTGGTGGATCACTACAAGATTCGCACGCCGAAGGATCTCACCAGTTGCGAGGTGTGCCACCGATGAGTGCAAAGAGAAAGAACTCGCCTGTGGTGGAGAAGCCGATGGAAAAAGCTGTCAACGGCGCGCAGCGACCCTCGAATTCTGAGCCCATGACGCTCGAGGCGGTTCGGCGCGAGTTGAGTGGCACGAAGGGCAAAAAGTACTGGCGCTCGCTCGATGAGTTGGCCAACACGCCCGAATTTCAGGCCGCGGTGGAACGCGAGTTTCCCTCGGCGGCGCAGGAGTGGGTCGATCCGGTTTCCAGGCGCGGCTTCCTCAAGTTGATGGGCGCGTCGATGGCGTTAGCGGGCCTGGCCGGTTGCACCAAGCAGCCCGACGAGCCGATCTATCCCTACATCAAAGCGCCTGAAGACCTGATTCTCGGCAAGCCGATGTACTTCGCCACGGCGCACCCGTTCTCGACCGGCGCGGTGCCGCTGCTGGTCAAGAGCGACGAGTTCCGGCCCATCAAGATCGATGGCAACCCCGAGCATGTGTACAACCGCGGCGGCTCCGATCCCTACTCGCAGGGCTCCCTGCTCGATCTCTACGATCCCGACCGCTCGCAGCACGTCACCTATCGCGGCGAGAGCCGGGATTGGGCCGAGTTCGCCGAGGCGCTGCGCGACAAAGTGACTTCGACCAAGGATGGGACCGGGATCTACTTCCTCAGCGCGACCATTACGTCGCCCACGCTTGCGCGGCAGTGGAAGGAAGCGCAGACGGCGTGGCCCAAGGCCAAGCTGGCGCAATACGATCCCGCCCTGGCCGGAACGTTTCTCGCGAGCGGGTTGAACGTTCAGTACGACCTCGGCGCAGCCGATGTAATCGTATCGCTCGACGCGAACTTTCTGTCGGGCGCGGACTATCCGGGCTTCCACAAGCTGGTGCGCGACTACGCCGCCCGGCGCAAGCAGCCGGAGAGCGGCATGAACCGGCTCTACGCGGTAGAGAGCACAACAACCACCACCGGCATGAAGGCCGAGCACCGGCTGGGCCTGCGCGCGAGCGAGGTTCCGGCGTTTGCGGCGGCGCTGGCGCAGGCTGTGGGTGCGCCCGGAATGAACGCGCCCAGCTACGCGTGGAGCGACGAGCAGAAAAAGTTTCTCGCGGCGGTGGCGAAGGATTTGAAGGCCAGCGCCGGCAAGAGCGCGGTGCTTCCGGGGCTGTACCAGGATCCGTCGGTAGCCGCGCTGGCGATGGCTATCAACAACGCGCTCGGCAACGTGGGCAAGACGGTTTTCGTCAGCTCAGAGCCGGCGATCCCGCTGCCCAGCGATCAGCTTGCCGATTTCAAGTCGCTGATCGCCGATCTCAATGCGGGCAAAGTCGATTGGCTCGTCATTCTCAACTCCAATCCCATCTACGACGCTCCCACCGATCTCAACTTCGCCGACGCTTTCAACAAGGCCAACATCGTGGCGCACCTGGGCTCGCATTACGACGAGACGGGACGCGAAGCTCACTGGCACATCCCCGCCGCGCACTATCTGGAATCATGGTCCGACGCGCGCGCCTACGATGGCACCGTGTCCATCGTCCAGCCGATGATCGATCCGCTGTACGGCGGCCACACAGCGCACCACGTCTTCCAGGCGCTGCTCAGTGAGCCGATGGTGAGCCCTTACGATGCGGTGCGCGAGACCTGGAAGCCTGTCATCAAGGGTGATTTTGAAGCTGGCTGGCGCAAGGCGCTGCACGACGGTTGGATTGCGGATACTGCAGGCGTCGACCTCGGCTTAGCGAATTTTCTCTGGCACCCGTCGACTCAGGCTCCCGCCCCCAGGCCCAAGGATTCCATCGAGATCATCTTCCGCCCCGACCCGAATATCTACGACGGCCGCTGGAACAACGTGGGCTGGCTGCAGGAGCTGCCCAAGCCGGTGACGAGCCTGAGCTGGGACAACG
>Ga0182027_10014909_pt1 | contig 10729 bp, 15 predicted proteins | sample 712E1DmetaG_FD_121300 | JGI IMG/M metagenome (GOLD analysis project Ga0182027, IMG submission 121300) | Permafrost microbial communities from Stordalen Mire, Sweden - 712E1D metaG (Illumina Assembly) | ecosystem: Environmental > Terrestrial > Soil > Wetlands > Permafrost | place: Sweden...
TCGCGACATCCTCCTTGGCAAGGAGGCATTCTACCACTGAATTACTTCCGCCCGCCGGTGCCGAGGCCCGGAATCGGACCGGGGACACGTAGATTTTCAGTCTACCAAGAGCAACTGACTCTTGAAATATTACAACATTTGGCCTCTATAGGTCAAGCTGCGGAACAACTGTTGCAATCGCTTCAACAAGATAACCCTGCTGATGGTAGCACTATGCCCAAAATCGACGAATCTATTATAGCCCTTGAAAAAATGTTTAAAGAGGGAAAGATAAAAGAATAAGGTCCGGAATATGACGAGTCTCCCCTGTAGGCGGTTAAAAGTGTTACCAGCACTGATAACCAGGGAGACCCGGAGCAGTAAACTCTATGAATACTATAGACAATGAATCTAATATTGTCAATAACAGTCTGCCAAGTGCTGCTGAAGTAGTTACCGATGGTGGTCTAGCTACTTCTCGAAGTAACCAGCAGACTTTAATTAGAACTGAGCGGACGCCAGGGATGGTAGCCGTGAGTAAGCCGACGCAGGAAGAGAGAACGGAAGGCAACTCTCCCTGCCTTCCTTCTCTCCACTCCAAAGCCAATTTTTCTGCTGAGGCTTCACAACAAATCCATACCAAAAATAACTCTGAAAACTGTGAGAAAACCGGATATATTCCACACTGGAATAGTCTCGTATCACTTTTGCAACCTGAACATCCCTATTTTGCGGATAAGCTAGGCAGCTTAAACGGATTTTATTCGTATTCCCATAAAGATAAACCCGATGGTAAGGTTTTTCTCTATCCGGTAATGGCAAAACATAATCGCGAGAATCCATACCATTATTACCTGGCTGCAAGGTCGCATACCGGTAGGACTATGGGGCAATTGCGGTCCGTAATAGAGACAAACAATTTAGAGGATTTCCGGCAACTTGACCTGGTGATGACGTTCCCCCGGGAAATCTCCGAACAACTAGCAATTTTAACCAAAGAACCTACTAACGCTTGCCCGCATCCTGTACACGGTGGTAAGGGGCGGGATATTGCATGGAATTGCTGGCGTAAATTATGGACTGAATTGCCAGCTATCCTCGGGATCGATGGTGATTTGGCGGGCATGACAAATTTGCACATCTGGAAGACAGAGACCCCACTTAATCCTCATTTCCATTTTCATGTTATTATCCTGAATCACTATCGAGCTGGTGATGGTGATGATAAGAGTTTGGTTAAGTGGTTTGGGTTTGGAATCAATAAAACTTATGTAAATAAAGACGGCAAGAAGCGAACTGGGCCGGTGCCACTGTCAGATCGCGAGCTAGAAGTAATAAAACAGTCTTGGACTAAGATTGTCCGTGCTTCTTGTAAACGTAATAAGATCAAATGCAGCTATTTGGATGGAACTGTCGAAGCTGACAAGCTATTGAATCTTTATGTCGATTACGTGAAATGGGATATGCCTAGTAAGTTTATACATAAACTGAATTATCAGCGGCGTCACTGGATTGAGGATTACGTTAAATTCACTGAAAAATATCCGGATTGTCCAAATCCCCTTGCATGGTTGGAACACTACTCAAATACGGTCCGTGTTTTCGGCTGGTGGAAGCAATTGAAGGCCTTTGGTGGAGATAAGGATTTGGATGCCGAGCCTAAGATTGACTTCAATACCGGCGAAGAACTGGCCTATGAAGAACATATCACTAATTTCTCTGAAATCGAAACTTTGCCTTTATTCTGTTATGACTGCTATAAAGGTCATCCGGTGATTTCTGCATTGGATAGCAATGATATTGCCTGGCTGAAGGGCTGTTTTGAGAAAGACATGATGGATAAGTATGGTCCAGCTGAAGGCGACAGTAATGATTACGGATCTGGAGGGAAATACGATGTCTTATAAATTGGCAGAAGGCGAAGCAAAAATAACTGCGAATACAATTCCCGATGAGTTTTTCCGCTGGAGACAGATGCAACAGCGCCAAAAGGAAATGAATGCGATTTCTGAACAAGTAAAGGCATATGCTACGATTGAAGGCCATATCTGGATTGCTGAGATAAAAACTAAGTGCCCTGATTGTGGCAGTCGCGGCGTCTGGACATATATTAGAGAACCTGATCTATGGCGCTGCTGTAAGTGTCAGCGGATACCCACGGCAGGGGTATTCGTGGAGCTGATACCGGATGAGAATTTATGCCCTACTTGCAAGCGTCATTTTTGTGTAAGGTCTGTAGGGCTAGCCAGGGTAGATGAATGCGAACGTTATCAGCGTGCCCAAATTAGTAATAAATATATGATTGAACTGACTCGTGGTAAGTAAATTGGCAATACCGGATCAGTAAGGTCCGTGAAGCGAGGAGTTTTTAAAATGGTTACCGAACAGGGAACACAGCAAGGAACACAAGAAACAGTAAAGGTCGAAGGCGCGGCAGTAAGACCTACAAGGAAGAGTTTTACAACTGCAATCAAGGAACCAAAGTTCTATCCCGATCTAACAATGGAAGAAAATAAGGATTTGTTTATCGGGGTGCCCTTGATTCTTTGGGATGCTACTATCCGCGATTGGGACTCTGCGGAGTATGGCGTTAGTCAGTATTGTATTCTGAAAGTCAGTGTTAATGACCCAGGGAAAGAAGCCGATTGTTTCCTGGTTAAATTAGGTGGGGTTGCAATCGTCTCAAAGATTAAGAGTGCAAAGGCGAAGCATGTACTTCCTTCCCGGGAAGGATTGAGTGTCATAATCGGCCAAACGGATTCTAAAGACGGCCGGACCTACTACTGTTTTGTTGACCTGGTCTAACAAGTAATGAATGAATATGCAGCTGGTATCGGTAGGGACACGATACCGGCTGCCAGGAGGCAAGAGAATTTGTGTAAGCCCTGCCAAGTGCTATCAGACGGTTGCCGGTGGTGGCCTAGCCTATGGGAAGTAACCGGCAGGGCAAGCACTGTCCTTATCTTGAATAAGTCGCCTTCTGCCAACATATGGAAACTTTGAAGTAGTACCTTGTGCCAAGAAAATAACTGAAAGAAACCGAAAAAATATGGCAATTTTAAAACTTAATTGGAGTTTAATTTTTAGCAATGCAATAAGTGGAGCAATAACAGGAAGTTTTACAGCGGTAGCAGTTTATCTTTCAATGAAGGCCGTTAGCCGTGCTGAACGGGAATCTATGAAAGTGGCTGAGAAAACTAAAAATACTAGTGGTGATGAAGTAAAACGATATTAAGTGCAAAAATTGGAGTTTTGAAAATTAGCAATTGAAAGTGTGTGAACTGATGTACGAAAAAGAAGCTGATTTTAAAGAATATTCTACAGTCATAGCCATCTGTCCGGAGTGTAGTCGACATTATGCATTAAGACTGAATTTGGCGTTCGTAACAGCTCGCAGGGGTCAAGAAATTTCAGTTGTCTGCAGGAGCTGTGCAGAACTGAGAATAAGCAAACTTAAAAAGGGGAAGGATAACCGTGATGCTAATAGTTTTACAGAATCAGATAAGCCGGTCGACGTTGTTGTTATGCTTCCGTCGGTCGAAGATGTTAAAAAATTCTGGTTGGATTTGTAGATTTTAGATAGTGGCTGATTTAGTAATTAAATAGGCTGTGCCGCGCAGTTACTCCGCTGCGCTCCGGTGACATAGACACCACCGCACAGAGTTGCCATTCTCTCTGTCCAGGTAGGTGTGAACGGTTTTTCCGGTAAGTAAATTTCCACTCGTTGCGGTAAAAACCTTTGACACCTGCCGGTACTGACTTGAACAGCAGTTAAACCGCAGGCCTATTTCCTGAAAACGCCGGGGTGATCGGTCGAACTCACCCAGGCACCGGGAAGTTAAATAGAGGTGTAAAAATGAAACGAATTAGCCATCGTGGAACAACCACACCGATCATTACTGCTCCTGCAATTCCTACTCCTGCCGATGGTATTGGGAAAACTATCGTAGTGACCCGTACTCCCGCTGGTGCTATGAGATTGAAGTATGAGGATATCTCTGGAGTGGCCACTCGGCGTAGCGCTGGCAAGGGTACCAGGGTTCTCAGACTGCCCGTTGCGGCGCCTCTCGGCCGGGTACACAGAGCTCGTAGGGGACAAGGTCTCACTCGCCGCTCCAACAGGTGATGACAACGGTTGCCGGGTAGAATGGTTAAATTTTGGCAAACAGTTTTCCACTTGTTACGAAAATTAAATAGTCCGGGCGAGCGAGTTGGAAATTTGAGGTTGGGGAGATGCTTACTCTAAAAGAAAATGACGAAATTTGGCAAATGAATTTCCACTTGTTACGTATTCAGGGGATTGCTTGGGGGTGCGCATGGAAGAGATAAGAAACGAGGTAAAAGTCAATTACCGGTTTAATCTTTGTAAATTGATTGTTTTAAGAGCATTAGACCTTAAGGGTGGTTGGCATGATGTGAATATGATTTGCATGGCAACGGGATTAAGGCGCTCCACGATCGCTGGCCATCTTAAGTATTGGGTTATGGATATGAAGGATCGTAAGGGAGATCCTGTACATTTACTCAAACGTACTGCTTCTGTCAGCGGTAAAAGGTTGGCCTGGCGATATTGTCTTGCCCCTAATGGTGAGCACTGGTTAAAGTGTGTACCTCCTGAGTTACTTCAAGAGGTAACCAATAAACTTATACTCCGTTGGAAGGTTGGTCTTACAAGCTATGATGGTGGGGATGCTACGTTAAAAGCCCTTGCTCCATCTCTTATACCATCATTACCATTGGATCAGATTACATTAACTAATGGTGAAAGCATTTACTTAAAGGTAGGCGATTCCAATTATTACCAGGGGTGGGAGTCTAGATCAGGATATGAAGAAAAGATTTTTAGCCATATTCCGTTACATTGTAAGTGGACTAGAAGTAAGCAAGTTGCATATACTGCATTGAAAAATTTACTTGGTGATGATCTGCCGATTAGTCAAACCTTTGTACTTTTTGGGTTACAATCTGAGGAAACTATTATTGCTTCTCCTATTAAACCGGATGAGATTACCGTTGAAGCAAAAGAATCCGTAGAAGAAATGCATTGGGATGATACTCCCGGCGTTTTTCGTTCTTATGCTGATCAGGTTCATCCTGAAGATTCTCCTACTGTTCGTGCAGAGAAAATGGTTGAAGCACGAAAAAGATATGAAGAAATTATCAAGAAGAAATTGGAATCGGAGAAACCATCTGAGCAAGGCAATCAAATATAACTATAAGAAAGTTTTTTGCATTCCCTGCGGTCGGTTTAAATGTATACCTCTCGATGTCAACAGATGTCCGGAGTGCGCCACTAAATTCGAATGCATTCTGAAAAACCTTATCATTACTTGCTAATCTATCCAGAGTCACTTTTGAGATTCCCCGGTTTATCATCAATGTTCATAGGAACTTGGTATTGCAAAATGTTACATGCTGCTATATGATGGTATTCAAAATTAGTTTGTATAGAGATGTAATATGTGGTTTTGGATTTTTTATCTGATAGCGGCCTGGATTGCTAATGTCTTTTTCTGTAATTGGTTAGCTGAACAAAAGAATCAACATTGGGGCTGGACAATCGCCGCGCTGTTTCTGGGATTCTTAGTTACTTTGGTTTTAGTGGGTGCGCCCGTAAGAAATGAGAACTAGGAGGTCAAAATGAAATGCCCTGTGTGTGGACAAGAAAACCCCGATGATTCTAAGTTTTGTAATAGATGCGGGGAGGATTTAAGACCAAACGTTAAAAATTCAAATGGTCACCCATGGTTGATGACTTTATTCATTCTGGCAGGTTTAGTTTCCGGCATAACTATGATAGCCGCCGGAGCCACCATGGGAAGCATATTATCTCAAGCAGGCGATACCATCTATGAGGCTTTCTACCACGCCATGGGGACGGGATTTATTGGCCTAGGTATTTTTGCCACTTTTCTCTTGATAGGAATCGGCATATTTTTAGGGCGCAAAAGTAAAGATTAAGGTTTTCTGGCCTTTTAAAATAATCGTGCGGAGACTAAAATGATATGTCCCAAATGCGGGCAAAATGTCTCGGATGATGCCAGTTTCTGCAATAAATGTGGCACTGATTTGAGAACCAAAGTCAAGAATGACACTGCTGCAAGTAGTAGCAATACCCCTTTATTGAGAAGTAATGTAAAACATCCTTTGCGTTGGTGGATGTGGTTACTGGCTGGTATTGGCGCGGTATTAATCATTAGTGCTATTGCATATCTCGGAGCGAAAAAACCAAGTGTGAACAGCCCTCTCATCGCGAGCATTCAATGGGACCAATCTAATTATGCGTTAAATATAACAAACATCAATAATGTCCCCTGGTATGGATTTAAGATAACGTTAAGTACAGATACTGATAAATACACGAACCCCAATGGTAGCCAAAATCTTGAGTTTCCCCCGGGACGCGTGCTCACCTTCAGTGGTATTCAAGAATTCGTAGATGCAGATGGCAATTACATTGGCGCTGGTGCTGGTATATGGAATCCAGGTACCTATACTATCAGCATGAGCACTAAACTTAGTCCTAACGGATCGTATGTAGAAGTCGTACCCGCGCCAGGGTATAGTGCTACATTCCAAGTTAATAATGACTTATTGGCCGATTTCCAGTACCCCACTGATGGCGATTTAGTTATAACCAACGATGGTAGTTCAACATGGTATGCGATAAACGTGACACTTAACGCCATTAGAACCTTTACAGCAAATATTCCCGATTGTCAAATTGAAACCAATCAGCAAATTACTCTCCAACCCAATGATTTCCATGACCAATCAGGGAGTTCTATTCTGCCATCTGACTGCTTAAATGGCATCGTGGGTATAGATAATCTTTATGCTTCAGCATCCAACCCTTATTCCTTACCGCAAATAGAGATTGAAGCAACTGCTGGAGGACCATTCGTAGCTGTTACACTTCAGACACAAAACAATACCCAAACTACATCTACGTTGTCTCAAACCAGTCAGTTTTTGACGTATACAGATTCAACTGCGGGTGATAGAACGCAAGGCGTGAGCATAGACTATCCCGAAGGCTGGTTATTAAGTCATGAATCGCAAGGTAATACGTTGCAATTTCAATCTCCGGTAAATGTAGGTTCTACTTACGCCTGTCAGGTTGATATTATGGTGCCTGTCCTGAATCAACCACCGGTAACATTAAAAGCGTATGTTCTGCAAGCTATCAATAATGACAGCATTAGCGATGGAGTTTCAGGTGATTATTTTAAGACCGAAGGCTCTCCACTTACCCTTACCGTAGCAGGATACCCTGCATACGAGGTAATGTTTAGCGAAAAGCGTTCCGGCTTAGTTTTTAATGCAATGGACGTATATATTCAGATTTCAAACAATGCAATTTACTATTTTAGAGCGGCTGTTTTTGAGCCAGCCAGCTACGCAGACTATTCAAGTATAATACAAGAAATGCTAAATTCTCTGAACTTTAGTGCACAATAGATTAGCGTTTAGAAAAAAGTCCATGATGCTGAAGCGCAGCGATTCAGACGCAACGAAGTATTCTAATGAGGCGGCGATATCAAAGATGCGGGCAACATTTACAGTTGGGAAAATATTGATGTTGAGATAAGAGAAATGACACAATCAATTCAAATTGAAGTATCGTGTTCTAATAAAAATGATTTAGGAGTCTTCACATCTGTTTTTGAAAGTAACTTAGATTCGAAAAGTGTCACAATAAAATCAAACGAATCAACCGCAAAATATTTTGGTATCGTAAGTATACTTATCACAGCCGCTTCCCCATATTTTTTAGAGAGGTTTTTGCTTGAACCTTTCATCGAACCGCTAGCAGAACGATGGAGAAATATAATCCTAAAATATTTAAAATACTTTCAACCGTTTGATTTGGAAATCCGACTTTCTGAACCAAATTTGACAATAAAAGCATCATTCATAGACCATGAGGACACAATAAACATATGGAATCTTATTTTTAATACTCTTGAAATCCTTAAAAGTGCGAACCAATTAAAGGATATAACTGATGTCAGGTTTTTTCAAACTGACAATCAGTTGAAGATTGAAGGCTTAAAAGAAAATAAGCCAAAATATTGGATTTGCATCGATGATCACACTATAACAGAAATGTCCGAAGGTGAATCAGATTTACTCATAAAGCAATTTCCCGACGAATGGTTGAAATGGCAGATGGAATTATCACAGAGGTACCAGCAGTTCTTAGGTGGTTTGAATAAATTACCCTAATATAGCTCAGAACGGCAGGTTGGTGTTAAGTTAATCATATGGAAAGTAATCAAAGTTCTTACCCTGAATCAGGAAAAATATTAGACTTGCATTGTCCTTATTGCGGGACCCTATTCAAAGAAATTCCCAAAGGCAAGAAAAGGTGTTCTAAATGCCAAAATGTTGCTTATGTGAAGTGGCGATGGGGAGAAGAACAAAAACGGCTAGTCAAAAGGAAAGAAGCTATGGAAATAGACGCCGAATATAAACTTAAAATCACGGAAAAAATGGCGGCTGACATCAAAGTATTAGAACAACTAAAAAATGAATATGAACGGCAAGACGAATCATTGACAGAAGTTCCTGACAATAATAATGAAGATATCGGAATCCTTTGGTGGAACTCCCGTGATGACCATGTTTGTGAGAAGTGCATTGAAATGACCGGACGTTGGTTCCCAAACGATGAAGCTTTTCAATTAGCCAAAAAAATTCACCCCGATGGGGAGTGCCGTTGCGTCAAACATTTTGATGTTGGGACTCCTTCTGAGGCACTGGTAGGACTCGTTAAGGTAAAGAAAAAAATGAGACCCGTGACAGATAGCGACATTATTGAATTTGATGCCTTCTGCCGAGGACATTTAGGTATGAATTACGAACAGGTTAAGCGTAAATTTATTGGCGGTTCACTCGGCAAGGAAAATAGACCCACTGATGATAAACAAGAATAATGACAACTCAATGGAAACAATGTTTAGTAGAGGGGAAAGAATATGAATAAAGAAATTAGTTTAACAAGAAAAGAATTTGAATGTAGACTAAATGAAAATCTTCAATCGCTGTTACAGGAACTGCCGAATATCGATATTCCCATTATCCTGATCAAAAATAAAGAACAAAAAGGCATTGAATACATTCAAAAGGACATTACCAAAGAGCGTAATGACTTTTTTGGAAAGGCGATGAAAGTGGTGCTTGATTCGGTGTATAAAGTCTGAGATTTATGGAGAACCAAAATGAATTGTCCAAGTTGTGGTTTCATCAATGCGCCAGATGCCAGTTTCTGCAATAAATGCGGCACGGATTTAAGACCCAAGGCTAATATTGACACTCCTACAAATAGCAGTAGTGATCCCTTATTGAAAAGTAATATGAAACGTCCTATACGTGGGTGGATATGGTTAATGGGGAGTGTTGGCGCCGTATTGATTGTCAGCGCAGGTATCGTCATATATAAAAGGCAGACCGCCAATCCCGATAAGGCGTGGGAACAGTGGGAAACAAATACAATTAACATTATAACCCCTGATTATAATAATCTAATTGTTTATCAACCATGGGCTCCGCCTGCCTATCAAGAACAAATAAATGCCGACGCCTCAATATTGGAAACCGATGTCAATAATTGTATAACTGAGGGTCAAAATCTAACCGCCAGTACTGAAATGAAAAATGAATTGCAATGGTTCAGAGATGGACTTGGAAATCTAAGCGAGGGAGCGAGTTACTTAACCGCGAGCGCCCCTGAAAATATGGCCTCTCTTGATGATGCGGACGCAGCTACCTGTTTTTATACAGCTAATGAAGATTTTGATAAAGCTGGTTTAACATTAAGTTCTCAGGGGAACTAAGGGGGAGATTAAAATTTCATTGGTTAGGAGATTGAAATGTGTTCTGAACTTGGTCGCCTCTTGCCGTCACCAAAAACCGGTAATGAATCCTTCCACTCAGACGGACAGAACCTCGGTTTTGACCTTTTATCGTTCTGGAAATGGAGTTGCTCTGATTTGGTCAGCAACGCCACACGAGGAAGGCTGGCGGAGTTCATTGTGGCTAAAGCGCTCGGTGTTACGACCGATTGCGTCCGTGACGAATGGGGAGCCTACGATTTGAATATGTCGGAAGGTATCAAAATTGAAGTGAAGTCGGCAGCCTTTGTCCAAAGTTGGCACCAGGACAAACTGTCCAAAATTAGCTTCCTGACGCCAAAGACTAGAGAATACAGTCCAGATACTAACAAGCTAGCACAAGAGCGACGCCGGCAGGCCGACGTGTATGTCTTTGCCCTCTTGGCGTATAAGGATAAACCGAATCTCGACCCAATGAACATAAACCAATGGAGCTTTTATGTTGTGCCTACTAGAAAACTTGACTCAAGAACGAGGAGTCAGTATTCTATAACACTCCCTACTCTTGAGAAATTAACCCAAGGTCCCGTATCTTTTTGTCAACTTCGCTCCGTGGTATTAATCGCTACCGCGCAATAACTTTTAGTTCATTAATTCCCCAATTCAGACTCTGATTCCCTGGGCGGATAGCCGCAGGATTTCTCGGCAACTGGTCATTAAGACCTCCCTGTAATAAAAATTGGTGCCGTATTTATCACAGCACATGTCTCTAATTAACGGAGATTATTTTACGGTAATGTCAAGGGGATTGTGTGAAATTACCCTCGATTAAATTACGAAGGGAGGGGAGATTGTAGTGCACTTTCCCTACAGGGTTCGACCGCCAGTACATTTCCATTTTGATGCTGATAAAA
>Ga0182027_10014910_pt1 | contig 10727 bp, 8 predicted proteins | sample 712E1DmetaG_FD_121300 | JGI IMG/M metagenome (GOLD analysis project Ga0182027, IMG submission 121300) | Permafrost microbial communities from Stordalen Mire, Sweden - 712E1D metaG (Illumina Assembly) | ecosystem: Environmental > Terrestrial > Soil > Wetlands > Permafrost | place: Sweden...
ATGTGGTGCAGGAGCAGGAAGGGCGAGAGCGACCACAGCTCATCGAAGACAAACAGAACCAGCCAAAGCCTGAGGAATTTCTCGCGGAATCGCGGTGCGTGGAAGAGCCCGGCGCAGAGAACGAAGGCGCGCGCGGGAATCAGAATAGCGGCCGTGAGGATGAGAACCTGGAAGACGACGTTTGCCCTCGGCAGCGGCGAAAGAAGCTCTTCAATCTCCGCCAGATTGGCCAGCGCGCCGATATAAAAGCCCAAATACATCAACTGAAACAGGACGAAGAGCGTTTGCACGACCGGATACGGAGTCCTGGGCAGATCCTCAGGGGCGGCCAGGATCTGGATGCGCGGCTTGGTTTCAGGCTCCGTTGCGGCTGAGGTTTGCTGAGTCGATGCAGCGGTTTCGGATTCGGGGGCCGCGGACGAGGGAACTTCGCCGGAAGCGATGCGGGCAGGGATCGGTTCGGGGGAGATCCGCTCTACCGGAGCCACGAAGCGATAGCCGCGGCGGGCGAGGGTCTCAACAAATCGGGGGCTTGCGGCCGTATCTCCGAGGGCTTCGCGGATGCGATTGACCGCCGAGTTCACGCCGTGCTCGTAATCGACAAACGTTCCATCGGGCCAGAGCTCGCGGCAGATTTCTTCGCGCGTAAGCAGCTCGCCGGGCCGGGCAAGAAGCATGAGCAGCACCTGGAAGGGCTGCGTGTTTAACTTCACGCGCAAACCCTGGCGGCGCAGCTCTCCCGTGGCAGCATCCGCTTCAAAGGTTCCAAAGCGATAGCGCGGGGTTGGGCGTGGGCCGGTGATGTTCTCAGCCATGTCTTTGGTCCAGTGTATCCGATAGAGAAATCGAACCAAACCTGCCCTCCCAAGATACAACTTCCCGGAAGTTCAACGCCTGGAACGTTTTGCACGGTGAGAATCAATCATCTAGAGATGAGATTCCAAGCATTGCCTTCGAAAGCAGGGCAGCGTAAGGTGCAGAGCATGAAGCACGATCAACAATCACGTTGGCGAGGGGTTTGGGTTACCGGCGGGTTGCTGATGTTTCTGGCCGCTTCTACCTGGGTTGCGGCGGAAGCTCCGCCAGCGGCGACCGCGGCTTTCAACTCGTATATCGGCAAAGTGGAGGCGCGCTTGGCCGGGCAGCACCGGGCAAATTACGGGGCGGGGGATGGATATTTGGCTGCGGAGGATTTCGCGCGCCTGCAACGGGGCGAGTTGATCATCGAGCAGTTGACGCCTGCCTCGGGCGCGGATTTGCCGGGAGCCCTGCTGCACGACTGGCGCGGCACGGCGTTTGTGCCGGGAGCCAAAGCCGCCGACTTTGAGCGGGTGATGAGGGACTTCAACGCCTATCCGCAACGATATGCGCCGGAGGTGCTCACGGCCAAAGTGCTGGCGCAAGAGGGCGACCAATATCAGGTCGCGATGCGGGTCGAGCAGAAGCACGTGCTCACCGTGGTGATGGACACGGCCTACGACGTGACCTTTGGACACCTGGATCCGCAGCGCGGATACAGCATTTCGCGCAGCACGAAGATTGCGGAGATTGACTCGCCCGGCACGGCTCACGAGCGGGCGCTCGGCCCCGGCGAGGAGCACGGCTTTATGTGGCGGCTAAACACGTACTGGAGCTACGAGGAGCGGGACGGCGGACTCGAAATCCAGATCGAGTCGGTTTCGCTGAGCCGTTCGATACCCACGGGCCTGGGCTGGTTGATTGGGCCGTTTATTGAGAGCATTCCACGCGAATCGCTGGAGTTTACGCTGAACGCTACATGCAAAGCCCTGAAGAAATAGCGGCGCGGAAACAGCTTGCGGAGAGATCTGACGGAAAGGAGACAGAGATGAATGCGCAATCGGCAGCAATCGAGAATGAGGCGGCATTTCAGAGTGCGCGGCGCGTGAATGAGGCGCTGACGGCGCGGATGGAGAAACGGGCTTTACTGTGGATGGCCAGGCGCGCGCCGGCGTGGGTGAGCTCGGACCAACTGACGGTTCTCGGACTGGCCGCGCAGGTTGGAGCCGGCGTTTGCTACGCCCTGGCGCGTTACGACCGCAGGGCTCTGCTGCTGGCGATCGTGTGCCTGGCGCTCAACTGGCTGGGCGACAGCCTGGACGGTACGCTGGCCCGCGTGCGTGGGCACGAGCGCCCGCGCTACGGGTTCTACGTGGATCATGTGGTGGATATTCTGGGATCGGTGGCGCTGATGTGCGGGCTCGGCTGCTCCGGGCTGCTGCACTGGCAAACGGCGATCGCGATGCTGATCGCGTTTCTGATCCTGTCGAGCGAGAGCTATCTTGCCACGTATACGCTCAAGTGCTTCAAGCTTTCGCAAGGCATCTTCGGCCCCACGGAGATTCGCATTCTGCTCATTGCCGGCAACCTGGCGGCGCTGCGCAATCCGTACTCGAAGCTGTTCGGCCACAAGCTGCTCCTGTTCGATTTGGGAGGAGCCATTGCGACGCTGGGCATGGCCGCAATGGCGCTGACTGTTACGGTGCGCCACACCGCGCAGCTCTACCGGCAGGAGCCGCTGCCGTGAACACGCGTTACGGGCAAACCAAACGATTGGTTTAACCAAAATGCCTTCGTAATGCCGGAGCCGGGAACTATCGGCAACGCTCCCCGGGACTTCATGCGCGCTCCCGGCGTCTTCGATACCGACTTTTCCATCTTCAAGGAGACGGCTATATCCGAAGTCCGCGCTCAGTTCCGCGCGGAACTCTTCAACATATTTAACAACACCAGCTTCCAGTACCCATACAACGGCTCGGCTCCAGGCCTGGATGTCCCGTGGAACACGCTCTTCGAACAAGACGGGACTCCCGATCCAGTTGCAGGCATAATGACCGAAACCAGCACGACCTCGCGGCAGATACAATTCGGATTGAAGATCCTGTTCTGAAGTTCGTTCTGGCATTTGATGCGAAACATGTGTTGCGGCGCCAGGAATGAGCCATCCGGCTTCAAGGGGGCGGCAAGCTCCCTTGAAGCAACGGATCACCAAGGGATGATTTGACTTGACCGCAAGGCCAAAGAACCGCTCAATGATGGGTCCATGTCGCCCATGCGGGGAATGGACAAAAGCGGCCCCACCGCGGTTCTCCGCTCGGCGCTCAAGGCCGGATTCCACGAATCGTATGCCAGCGCGCTCAACCAGAAGTTCTCCGCCACGGTTGTCCAGAGCCCCGACAGCAGAACGAAACTAACGGCACTCGCCGACACCTATCTGCGCCAAGGCGGGCAGCATATTCTAGTACAACCTAGTGGACACCGAGGAACTGCTGGATGCCAAAGCGCACCCGGAGAACCACAGCGACCTAGTGGTGAGAGTCGGCGGTTTCAGCGCGTACTTTGTGCAACTCTCGCCGGAGATCCAGGACGATGTGATCGATCGGAGCGAGCAAGGGTTATAGATCGCAGCTAACTATCCCCGAAGAGTCCAAGCTTGGTTGTCCACCATGAACGACCGCAAGTGGAGTCAGTTAGGCAGGAATTCGAGAATAATGGAATCCTGTGTACGGTATCCAGGTAAGCCTCAACAAACGAAGCATGCATCCGTTGTAGCAGAAGGCAACACAACAGGAAGTGAATCAACCACGATACTCAAATCGGAGCGTGAAATGCGCCGGATCGTTTTTCCATGGATTGAAAATCGCCGCACAGAACGTGACTTGTTTGACACCCGTTTACGATCTGAAAACCAGATACAGTGAAATTGCCAATTGTTTCTTCGGGGCGGACTGCTTCAACTTCGGGTTGAAACAATCCGAGGGAAACGCTCATTGTCCGCTTTTCGTTCCCGATATCAGTCCGCTGATTTTTTCCGCCATAGCGCCCAATCATGAGCCCCTGATTGGATGTTCTCTTTATGTGGGCGGAACACTGGAATAGGCAGGCATCCTGGACATGGCGATCTGAAATACCGGCCGGTCGATTTTTCGGAAACAAAGCCCGCCATGTTTGACACCGGCGGGAATGTGAATGAAGCAAGTCTTGGTAATGGTCGTCTTCACGCCATCGACGACGAAATCGATCTCCGCTCCCAGATCGGACGGATCGTCCATATTACTGCCTACAAATCCACAGATTTCATCGTGATCGGGATGACAGTGTTCGGGATGAGACCGCGGTATGGAGCCCATAACCCAAACAGCTTCTACATAAAAAGCTCCGGGGACAATCCTATCGTCCATATAGATCACGCGCTTGATGGGGTCGGCATCCGGCGCCTTGGTCTTCGTGTCCGAGGCCTCGAAATCGTGGACACCCGCCGGCAATTCAAGGTTGGTGCAAAACACCGCTTTGGGTTGAGCTTCTGCCATTTCCGGCTCCTTTTTATGTGCCGTTATGTATGCATACACCAGAATAATACACGATCTTTGCCCTCAGCCAACTCAGGTTCTTCACTCGCTCGGCATCTCCAGCACGAGGCATGTCCGCAACTCGCTCAAAAAGCACAGGTCTACATGCGCATAGAATTTTATGCCCAACACCGCGTCGCCAAATGTTGCCGGTAACATGCCGCATACCGGCATTGTTACTGCTGTTCCGATAAGCGCTCAAACTGCCTGGTGTGATGCGGTCATTTCGAATTTGCCGAGAGCTGCGATACCATTCGGGTGGGCGCTGGATGTGGACTTCCTCAATGAAATCGCGCCTCATCTGCAAAAGCATGCATAATCCGGGTGGTATCGACATGGATATGCCGTAACTCGGCAGGGCGAATCACTTCTTCCCACCTTCTGCTCCCGGTTCTCCAGCCATGACCGGGGGATTGTCTCGGTGCATCAGTGGGCCAATGCAGAAGCGTCCATCGCCTGCACGCCGGCGTCGCAGACAAACTCACCGGCCGTGGTGTAGGCCGATTCGTCGCTGGCCAGGTAAACGAAGAGCCCGGCAATCTCCTCCGGAAAAGCGACGCGCCTGAGCGGAGGCACCGCCGCCAAGGCCTGCAGGCGTTGCTCCACGGTAATGCCGAACGCGCTAGCGGCCTCGGCCAGGCCGCGGTCGAACATTTCCGAGCGAAAAGCTCCCGGCAGCACCGCATTGCTGCGGATCTTCTGCGGGCCGTAGTCGATGGCCACCTGGCGGGACAATCCAAGCAGACCGGACTTGGTGGCGCAATAGGCCGGCAGGCCCGGGATGGCCCGTATGGCGGCAACCGACGCCACGTTGATGATGGAACCACCCCCGGCGCGGATCATGTGCGGGATGGCATACTTCATTACCAAAAAAGGAGCGGTCAGATTGGTGTCGATCACACGCTGCCAGGCGTCGAGTTCCATCTCGACGACGTTTGCCATGATGCCCGTACCGGCGTTATTGACCACGATGTCCAATTTGCCGCCGAAGGCAACCGTGGTCTCCACCATGCGTTGCGCATCTCCCGGCTTGCTCGCGTCTGCGGCGCAAACGGTAATCTGGCTGGCAGAAATGTTTTTCGCGACTTTATCCAGCATTTCGCGACGGCGTCCCGTGATGCAGACCTTGGCGCCCTCACGAACAAATGCCTCGGCGACCGCGGCGCCGATGCCCGTACCGCCTCCGGTGATCAATGCAACCTTGCCCTGCAATCTCATGCGTCTCTCCTATCATCGCCGCTCCAGCGCTACTGGGTTACGCGTCTTCATCCAGTTGGGTGAACCGCAGGCCCATGTCACGATGGGAACGGTTCAGCATCCCATCAAAGAATATCGTAATGAAATGGGCCGTTTCGTGAAGCGGGGCGAGAAGGGCATCCAGATTCTCGCTCCCATAGTCGGCTACCGCCGCAACCGGAAAGACGCAGCCGCTGAGCCGGAACCGGATACCAAGCCTCAGCCTGAGCCGATCGGCTTCCGCGCCGTGTACGTGTTCGATGTGGCGCAGACCGAAGGCGCGGACCTGCCGGAGTTCGCGCACAGCATCACCGGCGAAGTGGGCGAGCACCGCGACCGGCTGATTGACTTCCTCGCACAGCAGAACATCATGCTCGAAAACCTCTTTGTCGCAGCTTGCGCCGAAGTCCGAGACGGCCGCGGCCATCCGCTATGCGCTCGGGCTGTGGGACGCGCTCATGCGCTATCTATACGATGGCCGCATCAAGATCGACAGCCTGATCCCCGAACGAACTCTGCGCCTCGTCGCACCGGGCCGCCGCAATTACCTGTTCGCCGGCCCGGACCGTGGCGCCCAAAGGGCGGCTATCCTGTATAGTCTCATTTAAACGGCGAAGATGAGAGTACCGCTCAAAAACCTGTCATGTCGGTCTGCAGGTGTTGCGATAGGGAGGTCAGAGGGTTGGTCCAGGTTACAGTGTCCCGGGAAAATGCCGGGATAGAACGTAACGCTCACGAAAACATCCATCAACTGCGTAGCGGCAATATCTGGCGGCTGCTGGCGCAATACTCCATTCCTGCCATCATCGCCACGACCACAGCCTCTCTCTATAACATCATTGACCGGATCTTCATTGGGCAGGGAGTAGGCCCCATGGCCATTGCCGGCCTGGCGCTCACTCTGCCCCTGATGAATATGGCGGCGGCTTTCGGCGGCTTAGTCGGCATGGGGGGCGGTGTGCTCATTTCGATACGCTTGGGAGAGCACAAGCCCGAGGAAGCCGCTGAAATCCTGGGAAACACCCTTTTCCTCAACCTTACTTTGGGACTTGGATACTCTATCGTCTGTTTGGCGCTGCTCAAGCCGATTCTGCTGATCATCGGGGCCAGCGTGGGGACGTTGCCCTATGCCGGGCAATTCATGCGGATTATCCTTATTGGCAATGTCTTCACGCATCTCTATTTTGGCCTGAACAACGCTACGCGGGCCTCCGGCTATCCGCGCCGGGCCATGGCCAACACCTTACTGAGTGTGGCGGTCAATTGCGTCCTTGCCTTTGTGTTTATCTTTGTTTTTCACTGGGGAATCCGGGGCGCGGCCTTCGCAACTGTTCTCGCCCAAACTTCGGGAGCGGTCTTCGCGTTCCCTCATTTCCTGCTCCGGAAGAGTACCGTGCGGTTCCAACGCAAGTACCTTCGCCCAAAACTGACGATTATTCGGGGAATCGTCGCCATCGGCATGTCGAACTTCGTCATGTTGTTCTGCGCCAGCATGACCGCCGTCCTCTTTAATGTGCGGATGTACCGTTATGGAGGCGATTACGCCATCGGGGCATTTGGCATCGTCAATACGCTGGCCATGTTCTTTGGCATGGTGAGCATGGGCGTGAATCAGGGAATGCAGCCGATTGCCGGCTACAACTTCGGGGCGCACCAGTTCCACCGGGTGAAGGCTGTCTTCCGCAACGCAGTCGTGGGGACCACCTGCGGGATGACCGCTGGCTTACTGATCGCCGAGATCTTTACGCATGCCGTGGCCTCCGCATTCACCCGTGATGCACAACTTATAGCTCAGACCGTAAAGGGCATGCGGCTCTTCGTCCTCATGTTTCCCCTTATCGGATTCCAGATGACCACCTCGACGTTCTTTCAAGCCATTGGCAAGGCCAGAATCTCGCTGCTGCTGGCCCTCTCCCGGCAAGTATTGTTTCTGGTGCCGTCATTGATCATTCTGCCCTTGACCTGGGGACTCACCGGGGCGTGGCTGGCTGGACCTGCCGCCGATCTCGCCGCTTTTATGACCACAGCGATTGTGCTCAAAGTGCAGTTTCGACGCTCCTTGGCAACATAAGTGCCGATGTCCAGTACCTGAACCTCAAAGGTGACTGAACTGGTACAATCCGGGGAGTCATGGCACCGACACCAGGCACCGAGAGTTCGCCGGTCCCCCAGCAGGTCGTCGAGGGCGATTTCTCGCGGCGCAAGATCAAAATTGCAGCGGCAATCCTCGTTGGGCAGACGTTCGCGACGAGCATCCTGCCGTACAGCGCGCTGACCTTCGTCATGATCCCGATGACGCGCGAGTTCGGCTGGACGCGCACCCAATTCTCCTTCGCCACCACGTTTCTGTTCATCTTCGGCGCGGCGAGCCTGTGGCCGATCGGCCGTATCGCCGACAAGGTGGGCGTGCGGCCCGTCATCCTCGTCGGCACGACCATCGTTGGCCTCGTGACGATCGCCATGTCGCGCCAGACGGCAAGCCTCGCGCTGCTGTTCACCCTTTACACGCTGCTTGGCATGTTCGGCTCGACCGGCGTTGTGTACAGCAAGGTAGCCGCCGCGCTGTTCACCCAGAACCGCGGCAAGGCCCTCGCGATTCTCGGCGCGGAGTCGACCGTCGCGGCGGCGATCATCCCGATTCTGACGAACTTCCTGATGCTCAACTACGGCTGGCGCACGATGTACGTGGTCTTCGGCGCGCTCATCCTCACCGTCGTGCCCATCCTCTACTTCACCATCGAGGAACCCGGACAGATCGGCATCAATCTGCGTCCGCGCTGGGCCCATAAGGCCGCTCCCTCGGCCACCCCTGCCGCTGCGGCGGTTGCGCCCACACGTCAGGCGCCGACGCTATCGCGCCCACCACGTCTCGAGGGCATGACGCTCAGCGAGGCGCTGCAGGACTGGGTGTTCTGGCTCATCACGGCTGCCGCGATGTTCGGCATGCTCATCTTGACCGGCATGATCGCGCACATGATTCCCGCTCTGCTCGGGAAGGGCTTCAGCCAGACGTTCGCCGCGGAGATGACCTCCCTGTTCATGCTCGTTGGAATCGGCGGGTCGCTCGTCGGCGGCTACATGACGGATCGGTTTCAGACCGCCAAGGTGGGTGCGCCGTTCAGCCTGTTGGCGGCCCTCGGCGGGTTTCTGCTGATGATCGTGACCGCGAGCTACGGCGGCGATGCCGTTCTGGTCGTCGCTATGGCGCTCGGCGGCATCTCATTCGCCGCTTACCGTCCCATGGGTCTGTACTTCCAGACGCGCTTCTTCGGACTCGGCTCATTCACCGAGATCATGTCATTCCAGTACATGATAACGAACCCCATCACGGCGTTCTCTGCGCCGCTCATCGGAGCCATCTACGGCCGCACGCATTCCTACCACCTCGCGTTCCTGCTGATGGGCGTCTCCCCGCTCCTCGCAGCCTTCGTCTGGCTGGTGCTGCCGAAATACCGGTACTCCGCCAATATCGGGGCGATGATGGTGCCGGCCAGCTCTGTTGAACTGGAAGCATGATTGCCGCAGGAGCGACAAGGAGAAACAAGGATGATAAGACAAACAGAGTTTTGTGTGTAGGCACGAGTTTTGTCGCCTGCTGTCGTGATTGCCGCGGTGCTTTCATCGGCAGCGGCGCCGGCCCAGACTCCAAATGGCGAGGCAAAAGCATATAAGAACCAGCTCGTAGACGTTCCGGGAACAATGATGTCTCAGCCCTTTTTTTGGCCGGCATAAGGGTCTGGACTCGTGAGCCGATAAACTGTTGGAACCGGAAGGCTCCGGCCCCAAGGCTGGTGACTGGTTACTTTCTATTGTTTTGCTGCGACCGCCAGCTAGGAATTCCTTTGCAGAATCGATCTGCGCCCAGGTCAAAGTCTTGATCGTCGCGCATTCCTGCGTTCGGCGCCAGCGTCAACGCGAGGCCGATATGCGGGGAAGCAAGCGATTCACCGCGCTCTTTCCCCACTTCAATGATCCGGCAGCACCGCGGTAGGCCACGTTCGCCGCCATGAAAATATGAGACATCGAAAATATTTGCGTGCAATTTGCGCGGGTGTGTATACTGAGGCGGCCTGAGAAGAGAAATTTGTTTCAGCTCTTCTCTCAACACGTTTCCCCAGATTCGTGGGCACGAGGAGGATCGGCAAATGGCGACAATAGCAGCAGTTTCTCCACGCGTTTCGGCGCCGTGGACGGGAAAACTCTTTAGCAATGGATGGCGGCGGGGGTCGGCCGGCGTGCTGGAAGTAATGGAGCCGGCGACCGGCGAGATTCTTCTGAGCGTGGGCGCGGCATCGCCCGAGGACGTGCACAGGGCGGCTGGCATTGCAACAGCGGCTCAGCCTCCGTGGGCGGCGCTGCCGCCGCGAGAGCGCGCGGAACTGTTTCGCAAGGCGGCGAGGGTCTTCGAGCGCGATGCGGAGCAGATGGCCCAGGTGATTTCCCGCGAGACCGGAGGGCTGCTGTCAAAGGGGCAGTTCGAAGTGCGCGAGGCCATCGCTATTCTGCATAATGCTTCGGCCATGCCGCTGGCAACACAGGGCTACGTTCTGCCGTCGGAGCCGGGACGGATGAGCTTTGCGCGGCGGGTGCCTATGGGCGTAGTGGGCGTGATCTCGCCGTTCAACTTTCCCCTGCTTCTTTCCATGCGTTCGTTGTCGCCGGCGCTGGCCGCTGGCAACGCAGTGATCTTGAAACCCGATCCGCAGACGCCTGCGGCAGGCGGCATGTTCCTGGCCTGCGCCTTCGAAGAAGCGGGCCTGCCGGCAGGTCTGTTGCATGTGCTGCCGGGCGGCGCGGACGTGGGTGAGGCGCTTTGTACGCATCCTTTGGTGAACATGATCGCGTTTACGGGCTCGACGCCGTCGGGACGCAAGGTGGGCGAGATGTGCGGGCGGCACCTGAAGAAGGTGGCGCTGGAACTGGGCGGCAAGAATCCGCTGATAGTGATGGAGGACGCGGACCTGGCGGTCGCAGCCTCGAACGCGGCCTGGGGCGCGTATCTGCACCAGGGGCAGATCTGCATGGCGACGGGAAAGATCCTGGCGCACGCCTCGATTGCGGCGAAGCTGACGGAATTGCTGGTGGAGAAGGCCAATCATCTGCCGGTGGGCAATCCGGCGACGG
>Ga0182027_10014911_pt1 | contig 10727 bp, 10 predicted proteins | sample 712E1DmetaG_FD_121300 | JGI IMG/M metagenome (GOLD analysis project Ga0182027, IMG submission 121300) | Permafrost microbial communities from Stordalen Mire, Sweden - 712E1D metaG (Illumina Assembly) | ecosystem: Environmental > Terrestrial > Soil > Wetlands > Permafrost | place: Sweden...
GCACATCTTCGGTTTCGTCTTCGGAACAATCATTTACAACAACTACTTCATAATTTTTATATTCTTGTTCGAGTACAGAAGGAAGAAATTTTTCAAGGTTTTCGGCTTCATCATGAGCACAAACAACCACGGAAACTGGGAAATAGTCTGTGTTTTTAGCTTTTGGTTTATACCAAGCCAATCGTAAATAAAAATATAAATAATAAAACAATTGAATAAACAGGCAAAGGATAAGAATACCAGCCAAAACAACACAAATTACTCCTACGGTAGTGTTTAATAACTCTTGCACAGTGACCTATTTCTAACTTCTCTAAATTCAATGCAAGTTTATAAAAACATCAATATGTTTTAAGTTTTCTTATCTCAAATAATACAAGAATTATACACAAGCTTAATGACTGTATATCTGCACTTAAAATTCCTTTTTATAGTGAAATTTCTTTGCCATTTGTAAGCAAATCGTCATTATAATATAATTGCACGTCATAGATTATTCATAAATGGTCACTCTATCTTTTGTCAATATAAAATTTAGGCTATTTTTGCACAAAGATTTATTTCCAAAAGCAATATGGCAACAACGGCTGATTTTAAGAACGGATTATGTATTGAATATAATAATGATTTGTATACTATAATCGAATTTCAACATGTAAAACCCGGTAAAGGTGGTGCATTTGTACGAACAAAATTGAAAAACCTGAAAACCGGAAAAATCATTGAAAACACCTTTAATTCAGGAGTCAAAATTGATCTCGCCAACATTGAAAGAAGAGCCTATCAATTTTTATATAAAGATGATATGGGGTTAAATTTTATGCATATCGAAAATTTTGAACAAATCAGTTTACCAGAAAATATGGTTGAAGAACCTGGCATTTTAAAAGAAGGTATTCAGGTTTATGTGGCTTTTGATGCCGATACCGAAACTCCTCTTACCTGCGAACTTCCACCCTTTGTTGAAATGGAAGTAATTTATACCGAACCTGGACTGAAGGGCGATACAGCTTCTTCAACAGCACTAAAACCGGCAAAACTGGAAACCGGTTTAGAAATAAAAGTTCCCTTATTTATTACTGCTGGTGAAATAATAAAAGTTGATACTCGTAACCTTAGCTACGCAGAAAGAGTCAGAAAATAAAGAAAGTACATGAAATTACCCAGACCATATACAGTTAAAGAAATTTCAGAAATCCTGGGTACTACTTTCGAAGGTTCTGGAGAACAACTCATTACTGGCATTAACGAAATTCACCAGGTTGAAAAAGGCGACCTAACATTTGTTGATCATCCTAAATATTATGACAGGGTATTTTTCAGCTCTGCCTCGGCTGTTATTATTAACACAAAGCCCGAAGACAGCATGGGAAAAGCACTCCTGTTTTCGGATGATCCATTTCGCGACTATAACCTGTTTGTAAACCAATTTTTAAATTTTACGAAAAGTAATGTTGCCATTAGTCCTTCGGCAATTATTGGAAAAGGAACCATTATTCAACCTAATGTTTTTATTGGCGATAATGTAATAATTGGCGAAAACTGCACCATTCATTCAAATGTTAGTATTTATCATAACTGTGAAATTGGCAACGACGTTGTAATTCACTCAAATACTGTTATTGGAGCAGATGCTTTTTATTATAAAAGAAAAACTGATGGATATCACAAGCTATTGTCAGGCGGAAGGGTCATCATACACAACTATGTGGAAATTGGTGCTAATTGTACCATCGACCGGGGTGTAAGTGGTAATACTACTATTGGTGAAGGCACAAAACTTGACAACCTTATTCAGATTGGTCATGATACCATTATTGGACGTAATTGTCTTTTTGCTTCACAGGTTGGAGTTGCAGGTTGTGTTATCATCGAAGATGATGTTATTTTATGGGGACAAGTTGGAGTTCAAAAAGATCTTACTATTGGAAAAGGCGCCATTTTATTGGGACAATCCGGAGTTTCTAAATCTTTGGAGGGAGGAAAATCTTATTTTGGTTCACCAGCTGTTGAATCACGCGAGAAAATGAAAGAGATTGCCTATTTGAAGCAAATTCCGACATTGATTAAACTGTTAACAGAAAAATTATGAGCGAAAAAGCTTCCCTTAAACGATTACAGCTCTCTAATTTCAAGCTCGACTCCTTGCTTAACATTACACAAGCAATAAACGAAAATCTTTCTACTGAAGGGTTGCTTAAACGCTACGAAAAAGTTATAAGGGAAGATTTGGGAATAGGAAAAGTAGTTTTTACAGCTATAATAACACCTGGAATTGCATTCTTGCTTCTGGTATTAAATACGAACAATATAAAGATGTTCATGTAGAAAATGATTTGCTCTTATTTCGGGAAATTACAAATCTCACAACCATGGAGCACTCAAAACTGGCTAATTTTGACGTAGTTATTCCGGTTTTTCACAAGGCAGTCCCACTGGCCTTTGTTTTATTAGGAGACATTGAAGAAGAACGCGATGGAATCAGTCCTGTAATAAAGCACCTTCATTTTTTTCAAACCCTCACCAACATCATAATTGTTGCCATTGAAAATAAACGACTTTATAACGAACATATCAGGCAGGAAAGCATTCGCAAAGAAATGGAACTGGCAAGTCGTATGCAAACCAACCTCATTCCTAACCCGGAAACTCTTCCTAACAACGAGAAATTATACGTAGCAGCCTATTATCATCCGCATTTTGAGGTTGGTGGCGACTATTACGATTGTTTTAAGCTTAACGAAAACGAGTACGGTTTATGTATAGCCGATGTTTCAGGCAAAGGAATGGCAGCTGCTCTCATTATGTCTAACTTTCAGGCAAGCCTTAGGGCACTATTCACTACTGAAATCAACCTGAACACACTTGCTACTCGACTCAACAGCATTGTGATGACAAACACCAATGGCGAAAAATATATCACTGTTTTTCTTGCAAAATTAAATACCGATACAAAAACATTATCCTATATTAATGCCGGTCATATTCCCCCTGCTCTATATATCCCCGGTAAGGGAATTCAGTACCTAAAAGAAGGTTGTACTGGTTTTGGGATGTTACAGGACATTCCAAAAATTAAGGTGGGAGAAATAGTTGTTACTGCAGGTTCGAAGTTACTTTTGTATACCGACGGTCTGGTTGAAATGGAAAATGAAAACAACATTGAGTTCGGTACCGCTGATATTGAAAAGTACCTACAAAGTGAAGATAATATGGACCATTCTATTTGGAAGATAATTCAACGACTGAATATTTACAAAGGTCGAAAAGCATACTTTGACGATATTTCTATTCTTGGAATAAAATTTATATAACTTTAACTGCAACAAAATTCAAGCCGTGAAAAAAATAGTTTTTTACGAACGAATGTTTTGGCCAGATTTGCTGCTCTCGTTTAATTATTTCAGTATAATTTTTGTTTTTATATTTTGCAGGAAAAAATAACCGTATATATTGAATCGATTCCTCGTTCATTAAAAGACCAGAGGCAGAAATTTTTGAAGTCCACTTTTTTTGGTTGTGAATATTTTCGTTACCCATCAGTATTTTCTTTCCAAGCTTTTCGTCCTGAAATTCAATAATTTTTTTATTTCCCCGCTTAAGGAATAATCGGGTTTTATTCAAAATATTGTTTCCGTTTTCTTCGCAGGCAATAAGCTTTCCGCCAGGCACCAGGCTTTCCGATATTATTCTAAGCGCTTCGTCAATAGGTTCGAGGTGATGTAACACATCCTGAGCAATAACAACGTTATAAGTGTTTTTTAAAAGAGGGTTTTCGTAAAAATCTTCATACTTAATTTCAAGATTCTCTAAGCTTCCAAACATTGACCAATATGCTTTTCGGGTCTCTATTTGTTCAAAATAATATTCTAGCGTTCCGCCAGTAACCTTATATCCATTTAATACCAAAAAAATTGCTGTAGTTCCAAATCCACATCCAACGTCGAAAATTTTTATAGTTTTATCTTCGGGAATATGATCGTAAATATATTGCAACCGCTGGCAAAAATAAGCTTTGCGAAAATCAAAAAGTGACGGGTCGTTAATAAACCGGTAATAACCTCTTAATTGTGGTCTTTGTTTTAATTCTTCAATGAGAAAATTAAAAAACTCTTCAACTGTCATTCCCTTATCCAATCTTTTCTTTTTCGGTAGAACTATTTTTATTTCTCTCAGTCAGGCCAATATCTAATGTAACAATAATTGCTGTAAAGCCCCAAAAAAGAGCCGATAGTTTATCTGTATCAAGAAAATTATTCATTAAACCATGCACATAATATGTAATTAATCCCAAAAGCACGGATAATACAATTATTTTTTCAGACTTTATTTTAGTTCGTCGATAAACTCTCATTCCATAATAGATACTTGCTAATACTATGGCAAGAAAAGTAAGAGTGCCAAAAAATCCCGACTCAGCAAGAGGTCCTAAATATTCGCTGTGTGCATTTCCTTGATCGCCTGAATTAGTACTAATTATTGTTCTTTCATAAGAAAATTGAAAAGGCGCGTATTTAAACATATAAGTTCCCGGACCCCAACCAAAAATAGGTTTTTCTTTAAACATTCTTATGGCGCAACTCCAGCGATTTATTCTTTCTTTATTGGATGCATCAGTAGAAATATTTGAAACTGATTGTATTTGTTTTGCAAAATCTGAGGAAGAATCCTGCCTGTTTTTCTCTAGTTTCATATAAACCTGAGTCCAAAATAAAAGAACAAGAATTATAGTGCCCCCGGTTAACAAAAGAAAAGTGCGAAACTTAATTTTAAATATTACAACTAAAAACATTATCACTGCAAATGCCGCACTAAGCCATGCTGCCCTGGTATAAGAAAACACTAAAGCAATAACAAGAATTGATAATACAACAAATGCTATTATTCTTTGAAAATAAGAATATTCTTTTAGGAAAAGTAATCCTATCATTACAGGAATTATCATTACAAGTGCTGCGGCAAATGCTGTATGGTCATTATACAGTGGGTTTACAGCAAAATTTGCTGCTTCTTGATCAAGAAACCCATAATGCGATTGCCTTACAAAAGTATAACCTACAACGATCAAAAGAGAAGCTGTATATAGCCAAAAATATCTTCCTATATTTTTCTTGTTTTTAAATAGTTGGATCGCTAAAACATAAAAACCAACAACAAACCATAACCTTGAAAGAAGAAATTTCAACGACACCACTGTCATTGTGCTCGTTAAGCTGGTAATAAATATCCAACAAATATTAATAAATATTATTATAGAAATAGGATGAAAAAGAATTTTTCTATCAAAACTACCATCCATTAGCAGTTTAAATATGAATAAAAGAAGAACCCCAAAAAGTAATGGCTCGGTTGGTAAGGACATATTAAAATCAAGTCCCGGAACTAATTCAAACAAAGGAAGGGAAAGCGGTGTAAATAAAACAATTCCTAACAAAAGTTTGTCTAAAGCAAAAATTGCTATTAGTACAACAACTAACGCTAATGGAATTAATGAGAAGATGTATTGTTCGTTTGCAATAAAGTAAGCATTCAACGCAATAAATAGCGCTGAAACAATATATACCCATATTATGCTTTTGCGATCAGGCAAGGCTAAGCCTTTTTTCGTTTACTGTCAATAACGGCAATTACTATAAATGAAAAAATAAGTGATGAGATTATAGTAATTACAACAACTGCCCATCTTATAGGATAAGATTTTTTATCGGCAGGAATAGGAGATGATATAATTTGAGAATAGGAAATATTTTTATTTATTTCTTTTATTTCTGTTTCATAACCATTTTTAAAATACAAATAATCACGGATTGTTGACCATGAAAGCGAATCCAGCCGCTGATATTCTTCACCTTTCTCCTGTAAGTTTTTAAATAAGTTTTTGGCAAGTTGGTTGCCGGTTAATTGGCCTTTTGTTGCTTCACTTATTTGTGAGTTATAATTCAATATCCCATATTTTATTCTCATATCAGTTATTAGCGTATCAATACTGTCCAATTCTTTGCTTTTCATTGCTAATTGTTGTTTTGAAAGTTCAAATGCTTCGCGATGCTTTCTTCTATGAAGGAATGCTATTTTTTGATCATAAAAAGAAATAATACTATCAACCATATTACAAGCAATCTTTGGATTTTCATCTAAAACTTTTATTTCAACAGACTCATATTCTGTTTTATTAATGCTTACATTATCATCATACTCACTTAAAAAATAGGTGTAAAATTGCGGATCCTTGGGGTCAATTCTATAGTGTTTTGCTAAATTAAAGGCTTTCAACATCTTCTCTTTAATATCATTTGAACCCAAAACCTGTAACATCTGTTCTGTTGTCGATTCTTTTGAATACGTATAAATATTTACAGGGTAAATAATCGCTGTAGATTTATATTTTGGCTTTATTACTATAGGTGAAGATATAAATATTCCCAAAGCACAAGAAAGGATAACAATTATTGCCAAATGTATCTTCCATCTATTAATTACTTCCAAAAGACTTTTGTTTTTGAAAAATGATTCCATGTTATCGTAATTAAATAATATTATTTCTTTTTTTAAAAAACTTTGGTTAACTTCTATTGTTTTAAACGAATAATCGGTCTTTTTTTTTTAAGTAACTCCAAAAAAGCTAATACAACCATCCCAAAAAAGATAGCAGAAAGGATGCTTCCAACAATAATTAACCATCGGATTGGATAATACTCTTTTTCAGGTTTTTCGGCTCTGCTAACTACAAATTTGTGGGGTATATTTTGCTCTAAATCAACCTTAGCTTCAACATACTTTTGTTTTAAAAAACTAATTCGCTTAGTTTCGTTGGTTACCATTTCGTCAAAATTCTGATAGGCACCACCATATTTAGCTAAAATTTTAAATTTTTCCTCCAGATCGTGAATCCCCTCTTTATTCCCTTTTGCAATAGCAACTGCATAAGCATCGCTAAAAACTTCGCTTTGTGCTTCATAATTAAATACCCCTAATTCTCGAAGTTTAGCTAACGAATCCTGAATAAAATTCAATTCTTTTATTGCATTATTATATTCGTTTTCGACCAAGACAAATGCCTGACGAGCTCTTTCGTGCTGCATATTATTTATAGCGCTATCAGCATTGTCGGCAATATCATTTGCAATATCAGCTGCTAATTTCGGATCTTTATCAAAAACCTCAATTTCAATAGATAAATATTCTGTGCTTCGATAGGAGATATTGCTTTCATAGCATTTTCTAAGTCTTGTATTAGGATATGCTTCTGCAGTATCAATACCATAATGATTAAAAAGATCGTATTTTTTAATTATTTTTCTTCTGATATCTTCAGAATATAATACCTGTAGAAATTGTTCCACTTCCTCGGCAGTTCCAAAATTCAATAATCCTTTTGTAGGTTGGTTTTCGGCAAGCAACGATTTTGAAACAGATTCCGAGGTGGCAGGAAACAATACAACCGTAGCCCTGTATTTTGAAGGCAATACTAATGCAACTATTAAGGACACCGCAAAAGCTGCTGTGCCAATGACTAATAATGGTTTCAGGTTTCTCAAAACAAAATCGAAAAACCAAAATGAATTATAATTATTCTGTTCGTTTGACTGATTCAACTTGCGTATAAATTTTCGTCAAAAGTATAATAATTCGTGATAATTTAAAAAACATTCTCATGAACAACCTTTTCTAAAAGAGTTTAGTCTATTTTTAATAAGAATTCCACAGAATTAAATATTTTTGTAGTCTTTTTTAAATAAAAGGATTTGAAACGATTATTTGTAACGAACCTTGGATTAGTACTATTCCTTAACCTACTGGTTAAGCCATTTTGGATATTTGGTATTGACCGAAGTGTTCAGAATACAGTGGGGTCAGGAGAGTATGGATTTTATTTTGCCCTGTTTAATTTTAGCCTGATATTAAATATCCTTCTTGATCTGGGTATCACTAATTATAATAATAGAAATATTGCTCAACACAATCAACTACTTAGCAAACACCTTTCAAATGTAATCGTTTTAAAATTCTTATTAGCCGTTGTTTACATGGTGGTTTGTCTTGCCCTTGCATTTATTATTAAATACGATACAAGACAAATTGAAATGCTTGTCTTTTTAATTTTCAACCAGTTTTTACTTTCGTTTATTCTTTATTTACGATCAAACCTAAGTGGATTACACTTTTTTAAGACTGATAGTTTTATTTCCGTTTTAGACCGTTTATTAATGATTGGTATTTGCGCTTTATTACTCTGGGGTAATATTACTTCTGTACCTTTTAAAATAGAATGGTTTGTTTATTCTCAAACAGCAGCCTATTTAATTACAGCCCTAATAACCCTTTTGATTGTATTACGAAAATCCGGGTTTTTCAAATTGCATTTTGACAGAAATTTTTTCATTGTCTTTTTAAAACAAAGCTATCCTTTTGCATTACTAATACTTTTAATGGCCTTTTATAATCGTATAGACTCAGTAATGATAGAACGTCTTCTACCTAATGGTGATGAAGAAGCAGGAATTTATGCACAATCATATCGCATACTTGATGCTGCGTCTATGATCTCGTTTCTTTTTGCTGGTTTACTTCTTCCAATATTTTCGAAAATGCTTAAGCATAAAGAACCGGTTCATCAGTTAGTTCAGTTTTCATTTCGATTAATCATTGTTCCTGCCATCATTTTTGTAATAGGAGCAATAATTTATGCTCCTCAATTAATGAAATTATTATATCACGGAAACGCTCTTTATTACTCAGCGACAATTTTTGCCTGCATTATTCCCGGATTAATTGCTATTTCTACTACTTACATTTACGGAACACTTTTAACTGCTAACGGAAAGTTAAAACAACTGAATATCATGGCTGCTTCGGCCATGATAATTAATATCTCCTTAAATTTTATACTTATCCCACAATTTCATGCTTTAGGTTCAGCGATTTCGAGTTTAACCACCCAAACACTTACCGCTATTGTTCAAATTCTTATTGCTAATAAAGTTTTCTCCTTTAAGCCTAATGGAAAATTTATTTCCATGTTAATCGTTTTTACAGCAAGCCTTACAGGGATTGGAATGTTAGCAAAATATACTTTTGACAAATGGTTTTTAGGGTTTATTCTTATAGGTGTTGTTGGTATTATTGCAGCTTTTGCAATAAAACTGATAGATTTAAAAGGAATCTATCATATTATTAAAAACAGGGAAGAAGAATAATCTTTTTACTCTGCAATTATCAAATAATAATTCTTTTTCCCTTTTTGAATCAGTAAATATTTTTGATTCAAAAGTATTGAATATTTAACTGAAATGTCTTCTGTTACTTTCTCTTTATTAATACTTAGTCCACCAGCTTGGATCATCTTTCTTGCCTCACCTTTACTTGAAAATATTTGTGTTTTAACGGCTAATAAATCGGTAAGCAATATCCCCTTAACAAGTTCGTTTTTACCAATTTTAAATGTCGGAACACCTTCAAAAACAGAAAGAAAAAGGTTTTCGTCCATTTTCTCAAGCATTTCTTTTGTTCCTTTTCCAAAGAGAATTTGCGAAGCCTCAACAGCTGTTTGATAATCTGTTTCGGTATGTACCATACAGGTTATTTCTTTAGCCAAAGTGTTTTGTAATAATCTCAGATGAGGTTCTGTGCGATGTTTGGTAATAAGGGAATCTATTTCTTCTTTGGAAAGAAAAGTAAAAATCTTAATATACCTCTCGGCATCTTCATCAGAAACATTTACCCAAAACTGGAAAAATTCATACGGTGAAGTTTTAACAGCATCGAGCCAGATATTTCCTTTTTCAGTTTTTCCAAATTTTCCTCCATCAGCTTTAGTAATTAAAGGTGTGGTAAAAGAAAATGCTTCTCCCCCGTTCATTCTGCGTATCAGTTCAGCTCCGGTAGTCATGTTGCCCCATTGGTCGGCGCCGCCCATTTGAAGTTTGCAGTTTTTATTATTAAAGAGCCAGTAAAAATCGTATCCTTGTAAAAGCTGGTAACTAAACTCGGTAAAAGAGATTCCTGTTTCTAAACGTTTTTTTACCGAATCTTTCGACATCATATAATTTACTGTAATATGTTTTCCAACGTCACGGATAAAATTCAGGAAGCTCATATCTTTAAACCAATCGTAATTGTTGGCCATGATAGCAGGATTTTCTGGCGAACTAAAATCGAGAAACCGTTCAAGTTGTTTGTGAACACAGGCTACATTATGGCTAAGAACTTCTTCTGAAAGAAGATTACGCTCTTCCGATTTTCCCGATGGATCACCAACCATTCCTGTTGCGCCACCAACCAGCGCTATCGGCTGGTGCCCTGCCCGCTGAAGATGCATAAGTAAAAATATCTGAACCAAGCTTCCAATATGAAGAGAATCGGCTGTTGGGTCGAATCCAATATATCCAATGGTTTTCTCTTTCAGTAAATGTTCTTCCGTTCCGGGCATAATGTCCTGCACCATACCTCTCCACTTCAATTCATGAATCAGGTTCATACAATCATTGTTATTTTTACGACAAAGATAACCGAAGCAACAATAATAAAAAAGTCACTTATTTTTGTAAAGTGATTTAGAAAATTTTCATCTGGATTTAAAAAGAATAATCAATCCGGGATTAAAAGATTCACCTTGTAATTAATTAGTTTATATTTGTATATAACGAAAATTTGCTCATGGAAACAACCAAAGATCTCAGACTTGCCGTTCTAATTGATGCTGACAATGTTCCTTACTCGAACATGAA
>Ga0182027_10014912_pt1 | contig 10727 bp, 10 predicted proteins | sample 712E1DmetaG_FD_121300 | JGI IMG/M metagenome (GOLD analysis project Ga0182027, IMG submission 121300) | Permafrost microbial communities from Stordalen Mire, Sweden - 712E1D metaG (Illumina Assembly) | ecosystem: Environmental > Terrestrial > Soil > Wetlands > Permafrost | place: Sweden...
CGATTCGTCGCCAAACGACGTCGCAAGCCGATACCACGCCCAGGCTACGAGCTCGTTGTCCGGCCCGGCAGACTTGGCCGCCTTTTCGGTCGCCGCTGCCAGGGCACTGTAGCCGAGCATATCGACATTGGCTTCGCTCAAATCCGGCACCGGAGCCGGCGGTGGCGTGGGCGCCGGGGGAGGCACGGGTGCGGTCGGCTGAACCTGAGCCGATCCAGGCTGGCCCGGTGTGGGCACAGGCAGCGGCACGGCGGTGATCTTGGTCGGGGCGGGCCGGTGCGCCCTGAGAATGCCGATGTGAATGAGTCCGAGTGCGTGGGCCGCCACTATCCCACCGATGGCCAGCACTAGCACTGCTGCCGATGCGACCAGCGCCACCTTCGCGAGCGACCGCTTGGGTCTTTCGACATCCGGTCGGGCTTCGGGCGGAATGGAAAATCCGGAGGGGGCGGTGCATGGTAAATCGGCAAAACCCTTGCCGCTGCCCAGCGCAGCGACCGTAGGGACCTCTGGAGCCTTGGCACCCTGGTCGGCGCCTATCCTTTCGTCGGGGGCGAGCTCGTCCATGAGCGCCGGTACCGCCAGGTCGGGTGCGTCGAGCCTCGGGGCGGAGCGCACGGGCGTGGGCAAGTCGTCTGGCGCCCCCGCGGACCTCTTTTCGCCGCTTGCGGGCGGCACGGATTCGGGTTTGAGCTCGGCGGCCATGGCCGCGGGCAAATCGTCGAGAAATTTCGGCACGGGCTTGGCCGAGCTCTTCGCCCCGATTTCGGTGGGTATGTCCCACAAATGGGGGGCGCTCGCATCCGAATCTGTCACCGGCGCAGGCAGATCCACTTGTTCGCCAGCGAGATCTGTCGCCGGAGCCGGGAGATCCACATCGCCGGCAGCAACACCCGCCGAGGGAGTCGGAACGTCCGCTGCGGCAGCGGGCACGCCCGGCAACGGGATGGCCTGGTCCGAGCTAGCGACTGCAGCGCTGTCCGCGGTTGACGGGGACGCAACTCGGGCGGCTGGACCCGCTGCAGGCGCGGCCGACGGCAGGCTCTCCAGCTCGTCGCTCGCAGGCAGGGCGATGACTTCGCCTTTCGATTTTTCCTCCGGCGCAGCCGCCGCCTCGGGCAAACTGATGACGGCGGGCGTTGGTGCGCGAACGCTCGGGGCCTCGGCTGCAGGAGCTGCTGGCGCCGCAGGGGGAGGCGCCGCTATGGCAGGGCCACCCGGAGGAGTCAACTTGATCGGCGTCGCACAGGTCCGACATTTGAAAAATCCGCCGGCAGGCGGAATTTTGCTGTCATCGATGCGGTATGTTGCAGAGCATTTCGGACAAGAGACGTTCATGCGCGGCGAGCCCTTTTAAGCTTTCTCGAATCGCTGGCGTAGCCGCAAATACTTACGGTACTGCGTCGAAAGGATAGCTTGACTGGCCTCCAGATCTTCGGGCGCGATGTTGAGCGCGGCCAGCAGTCTCGTCATCGCCTTCTTCCGATCCTTTTGCGCGCCGCCCACATCGATCGGCAGATCCTGCGCCGCCGGGTCGAATTTGCGTTTGAGGTCGAGATAGGAGCTGAACGCATCGAGGACGTCCTGTTTGGCTACGAGCACATCGGAGCCGTCCTCCTTGAGGCAACCGGCGTCGCGCAGATTTTTCAACACCACCACCGCTTCGTCTGGCGAAATGCCTGCCTGCGCCGCGATGTTGACGTGGGCCGTGGCGCCCTGGACCCGGACAAAATCCCCTTCGGGCGTTCCCTGCGGCAACAGCCAGCGCAGCACCTCGATTGCTCGCCCGACGCCGCCGTCGACCAGGAGGTTCTGCAAGCGACGATCGAGCTCGCGCACCCTGGAAGCAAGCGTGCGCATGATGCGCACCGCAATCTCGACGTTGCCGTGGATCATTTCCTCGAAGGTCTGCGAGTCCACCTCGATGACTGTCGTCGCCTCGACCACCTCAGCGCTCGCCGAGCGCGGCAATCCTTCGAGCAGGGCCATCTCGCCAAAAAAGTCCCCCGGCCCCAACATGGCCAGGACCACTTGCCGGGAGGCGACGCGGCGAAAGATTTTTACGCGACCGGTGCGAATGACGAACAGGCGGGTGCCCGGATCGTGCTCTTCAAAAAGAATGGTCCCCGCCTCGTAGTTTCTGCTCAGTGCGGAGGCGACTTGTTTTTCCGTCATGGCGGTCCCTACATCCAAAGCTCGTGACTTGCGGTCGCTAGCATGGCAAATCGAATCGTCCAATGCAACGCAACCATTGCCGTCCTGGTCACTGATATAGCCACAAAAGACTGGCACCGAGCAAATTGCTGGCCGCATGAAACAGCACCGCACCGGTGACCGAGCCCGACCGCTTGCGTAGCCAGCCGAACACCAGGCCGGGAAAAAATGGCCCCAGGCGCAACGGATTCCACTCCCCGAGAAAATGCCCCAGGGCAAACAGGGCCGAGGCCACAACTGCCCCCCACCCCAGCGACACGCCCCAATACTGCCGGCGCGGCACCAGGCGCGACTCGAGCTGGGGCTGCAGGTAGCCGCGATAGAACGTCTCTTCCGGAAGCGCTACGCCCAGCACCTGGGTAAAGCTCGCCTGCGCGAACCACCACAGTGCCGCAAAAAAGTCACCCACGCTTGCCGGGCCATGGGGGGCAAAGACCCGCTTGGGCACCCACACGGCCAGACTGTCCCAGCCCAGGGCGTGCAGCCAATCGTGCGCCTGAGTAAAAAAGAGATGGTGAGCCACGATGAAGGGTGGGAAAAAAACGGCGGCACACCAGGCGACCCCGACCAGATCCTTGCGTAGAGTCTGCAGATGCAGGCCAACCCAATCATAGTCGTGGCCGAGACGATTGGCGCGCCACAGGGGCAGATAGAGCTGCACGGCCGCCGCCAGGGTAAAGCCGATCGTGCCAATTACCGGCACGCTGCCAACTAGCTTGGCGAAAGTGAGAGTAGTGAGAACGCCTACAGAGAGCCACACGGCTACGCGGAATTCCCGCTCGGGCTTGGCGGCTACGCACGGCATGAACCGCTGTACATAGCAGGGTTCGACGCGGAGGTTCTACTTTCTCGTTTGGTCCGCGCGACTTGGCCTAGACCTACTCGGCAACGCTACGCGGGATACGCCGCCGACAACAGCTAAGCGGCTTGTCTCTGTTCCGCCATATCCTCGGCGGACGTGGCCTGACCGAGCTCGGTTACGGGGTTGATCTCGTCGGGGCCGTCCGCAGTCGCGGTAGTGGTGGTGGTGGTCGTACCGAGCATCGCCCCGCCTTTGAAGTGGTCGAGGATCTTCTGGCGCAACGCCGCGCAGAGCTCCGGATCGGCCTCGATGGCCTGCGCGGCCTTTTCCCGGCCCTGGCCGAGCTGGCGGTCGCCCCAGCTGATCCAGGCGCCCGAGCGTTCGATCGCGCCGGCCTCGATGCCTCGGTCGAGCAGGTCGCCTGCGGCCCAGATGCCCCGGCCGTACAGAATATCGATTTCGACCTCGCGAAACGGCGGGGCGAGCTTGTTCTTGACGACCTTGACGCGCGTGCGGTTGCCGGCAATGACTGCGCCGTCCTTAATGGGGCCGATGCGGCGTACTTCGAGGCGCACCGAGGCGTAGAATTTCAAAGCGTTGCCGCCCGTAGTGACCTCGGGATTGCCAAAAACGACGCCGATCTTCTGGCGCAGTTGGTTGATGAACAGAAGTGTACAGCCGCTCCGATGAGCTACGCCGGTCAGCTTGCGCATGGCCTGGCTCATGAGCCGGGCCTGCAGCCCCATGTGCTGATCGCCCATCTCGCCTTCAATCTCGGCGCGCGGCACCAGCGCCGCCACAGAATCCAGGACCACCAGATCGACGGCGGCAGAGCGCACCAGGGTCTCACAGATCTCGAGGGCCTGCTCGCCGCTGTCGGGCTGAGAGATCAGGAGCTGATTCAGATCGACCCCGAGGTTTTTGGCATAGGTGACATCGAGCGCGTGCTCGGCGTCGATAAACGCACAGACTCCGCCCGCCCGGTGCACCTGGGCGATCGCCTCGAGCGCCAGGGTGGTCTTGCCACTCGATTCGGGCCCGAAGATCTCGATGATTCGGCCGCGGGGATACCCCCCGGTGCCCAGGGCCAGATCGACGCCGATGCTGCCGGTCGGGGTCACTTCGATGGCCGGCAGGGGCTCATCCTCGCCCAGGCGCATGATCGCGCCTTTGCCAAACTGTTTTTCGATCAGGGCTATCGTGTCTTTGACCAATTTCAACTTGTCCGCAATCTTCGTCATCCGGCACCTCGCGTGGTTGAGTGAAAACGTCGTTGCGGTGTTGGCTACAGCAAGGACCGCGCCAACTTCGGTGGCGCCCGTTACGCCCGGCACAGAGGGACCCCAACCGCAGTACGACCGCCGTCAAGTCGCACATTGCGACACGCCGCAGCCGTGATAAGCTTCAGACAGACATGCGCACCGCGGTTTCAACTGTGCTACTGTGGACACTCGCTGCCGGCCTGGCCTCGTGCGATCCCACTTCTCAATCCGCATTCACCAGCGGCCTGGCGTTTAACCCCTGCGTGCAGGCCCTGAACGCCTGTGCGGGCGGCTTGACGGCCACGTGCGAGCTCAACAGCACCATGTATTCGCAAACTGATTTTCCGGGTGCCTTTCGCTTTTTGGCATCGGCCGACATCGGCGATGTCGTCGAAATCCACATGTTTCTGACCAATCAACGCGACACCGGCACCGATACCCGTTTTCTATGGTACGAACCCGGGTGCACGACCGGTCAGACCCAGGACGTCCCCGGCTCCGAGCTCTTTATCGAAGCGGCAGGTACGAGCTCGGTCATGCGCAGTGCCGTAGTCGCGCGGCCCGGTGACCACTTGATCGAGATTCAGAGCGACATGCAGGCAACGGCCCTGGTTACCCCGCGCATCCACATGCCCGGCCAGTAGCTCAACACGCACAGTCAACCGCCTCTTGACCTCGGCGCAATTGACTGGTCAAAGCTGGGCCATGAACGCATGGCTTGTCGCCGCAGTGCTGTTGTCCGGCCCGCCCAATTCGAGTGCCAGTGCCAACGCCGAGCGCCTGCTCGGCCAGGTGCAGGCGGTCTACCGCAGCGGCGGCGATCTGACCGCCACCTTCACCCAGAGGTACATCGATCGCCTGCGACCCACCCCCCGCATCGAGTCCGGACACCTGTGGGCCAAAAAGGACGGTCGTGTCCGGTGGCGCTACGAACAGCCCGATATCAAAGAGTTCGTCTTCGACGGCAAGAGAGCCTATTTTTACGAACCCGACAACGCGCAGGTGACTGTGTTCGACAATTTTGTCGACTCTCCGGTCTGGGACATGCTGCGCTTTGTGTGGGGCCAAGGAGAGCTGGGCCACGCGTTTCGCGCCGAGGATTGTGCAGGTTGTCAGATCGGCAAGCGCAAAGACGTGGTCGTGGCCTTGTGGCCGGTGCATCCTTTGGCCAACATCGACCACCTCTGGCTCGCCATCGAGCCCGCCACGATGAGGGCACGGGCCGCAGAGCTCTTCGATCCGCTTGGCAACAAAACCGAGTATGGCTTTGACGACATCAAATTCGGCGCGAACATACCCGATGCCAAATTCGCCTTTACGATCCCCCAAGGGGTCAGCGTGCTGCGCCCGACCGCGCAAGGCACGGAAAACCCGGCCGCCACAGGCAAGGCCGGCGAGATGCCGGACCAGCCCTGACGGGGGGTCGTTAGAGCCGCTCGGCCAGAAGCCACACCAGCTCGACCTGCTGCTCGGTAGAGGCAATCGCGCCGCTGTTGTCGATGACCCACGTGGCACGCTGGCGCTTGCCGTCTAAAGAGCCCTGCGCGCACACACGCGCTTCGGCCTGCGCCCGACTCATGCCGTCGCGCGCCATCATCCGCTCAATCTGCAGCTCGCCTGGCACCCAAACGACGATGACGGCGGCGCACAGCCGATCGAGCCCTGCCTCGTACAACAGCGGGACGTCGTAAACGAGTCGGTCGATGCGTCTTGCCGCCAGATTCCGTGCCCGGCGGTCGAACTCTGTAGCCACGGCCGGATGGGTGATGCCATTGAGCACGGCCCGCGCCGTCGCGTCCGCATAGACCCGTTCGGCCAGTTTCTGACGATCGATCGTGCCGTGGGCGTCGAGAGCTCCGGCGAAGCTCGCTTCGATCTGACGCGCGAGCGGACTGGGGCCACTCTCCTGGCGTGCGATCAGCTCGTGATAGATGGCGTCGGCATCGAGCACGGTGGCCCCGCGGGTCTCGAGCATCTGGCGGACCGTCGATTTTCCGCTCGCAATACCGCCCGTCAGTCCGATGATCTTCACTTCTACGCCCCATAGAAGACAAGGGGCGTGCTTGACAAGCGCCATCGGTCGAACTAGACGCCCGTGACGTTGGCTCCTTCCGAACAAAAGCGCGCACATCGCGTCGGCGAATTGATGCGCCAAGAGCTGAGCCGTCTGCTGCTGACGGAGATCAAAGATCCGCGCGTCGGTTTTGTCACGATCACCGAGATCCGGCCGACCGACGATCTACGCAGCGCGAAGATCTTCGTTTCCATCTATGGAGATGCGACCCAGCGGGAGAACACGCTTTCGGGCCTGGCGGCCAGTGCCGGCTTTTTGCGGCGCGAGCTCAGTCACCGGATGCAGATGCGCTACGTGCCCGAGCTGCTGTTTTTCTACGATGACACTCTGGATCAGGCCGAGCGCATGGACGCCGTGTTTTCGGCCATCGCTCACGGCAGCACCGATACGCCGCCGGTCGCACCGAATCCGGCCTTGCCCGTTTCTACGCCTCGCTCGGATTTGGCCGAGCTGGCCAAGCATTTTGTCGAGGGCTCGGCGCCCGAAACACGCACCGGCGACCAAAAAAAATCTCGCCGCAGACACGGGGCTCGCAATTAGGCCATGAGTCGCAATGAATCCGGACCGCCTGTGGACGGTGTTTTGGTCATCGACAAGCCTGCAGGCCCCAGCTCGCACGACGTTGTCGCGGCCGTCCGCAAGGAACTGCGCATCAAAAAAGTGGGCCATACGGGCACCCTGGATCCGACCGCCACGGGCGTGCTGCCCCTGGTTTTGGGCCAGGCGACCAAGCTCGCGCGCTACTTGAGTGGCGGCGACAAGACCTACCTCGCCACGGTGCGCCTCGGGATTACCACGACGACGCTCGATGCCGCCGGCGAGAAAGTCTCCGAGCGTCCCGTCTCCGTGTCGGCAGAGCAGATCGCGGCCGAGGTTGCGCACTTTGTTGGTGAAATTGAGCAGATTCCGCCGATGTATTCGGCCAAAAAGATCGACGGGCACAAGCTCTACGAGCTCGCGCGCAAAGGAGTCGAAGTACCCCGCGAGGCCAAGCGCGTTACTATCTACGCAATCGAGCTCAAGTCGGTCACGCTGCCCGAGATCGTAATCGAGGTGCGTTGCTCGGCCGGCACGTACGTCCGCGTATTGGCACAAGACCTCGGTGAAAGACTCGGCTGCGGCGCGCACCTGCATTCGCTGCACCGCCTTCGTGCCGGACCATTCTCCATCCAGGAGGCGATCTCCCTGCAGGCTGCCCTCGACCAGCCCGACATGGCCCGGGCCGCCGTCGTGTCGATCGACCGAGCCCTTGCCGACATGCCACACATCGCTTTGCCTACCCTTCTGGTTCGGCAGGTCCAGGCCGGTTATCAGTTGACCGTGGCGGACTTGCGCAATCTGGATCTTCCTGATTTTGGCGCGGAGCAGGCGCTGGCACTTCGCTCCGACGCTGGAGTCTTGGTGGCGGTAGCACACAGCTTGATCGCCAGCCAGGATCTCGGCCAACATCGCCGGGACACCCACGCTCTCAAAACAGAACGTGTTCTCTAGCTACTGACAGGAATCGGCGGCCGACAGATTCAACTGACAGGCGATCGTGGGCAACTGAACCGAACCCGAGGGACACTGGCGCTCACCATTTACGGGATCGCTGGAATTAGTCTGCGTACAGACGCTTTGCGGGTTGCCACTCGAGCAGATGAGCTTGGCGCCATCGAAAACCGGCCGGTACGTGGTCGTGCTCCCGCAACAGAGCCCGAAATTTTCTTCGAAAGCAGTGCCTTGCGACGCATTGGTACAGGCTGTCAGCGGATAGCAGCAAAGGTTGTCCTCGGCCCCGCAATCCTGAGTGCCAATAAAGCCGATCCCGACTCCGCAGTCACCGACGGCGATACATTTGGCTCCTGCTGCGGCACAGGCGTCGGCTCCGGCAGTGCTGTTACCACACGCCTGGACGCCAAGCGCGACGCCGCCGATCATCGCCATCGTTGCCACGTACCGGTTCGGATTGAGCATGGCGCAGTTGATACCCCAATTTACCCCGCGTCGGGAAGTGCAATCTTGGCTAGCGCAGCTTGTCGGCAAAAAACGCGGCGATGCGCTGCCAGACTTCCTCGACGACTTGCGGATCCTCGAAGTCGTGCCCCTGGCCCAAGACGGGCAGGAGCTCTGCCGCGTGGCCGGAGCGCAACAGGGCATCGGCCAGCTTGAGGCTTTGGGCGAAAAACACCTTGCTGTCGGCCGTACCCTGCACGATGAGCAGAGGCCGGCTCAGGTTGGCCGCGTACGTCAACAGCGAGCTCGCATCGTAACCGGCGGCATTGTCCGCGGGCGCCTTGAGATAGCGCTCCGTAAAGCGCGCCTGGTAGTCACGCCAGTCGGCGATCGGCGTCCCGGCGGTCGCGGCACCGAAGAGCTCGGGGTGCCGCATGACTAAGAGCGCCGCAACGTATCCGCCGAACGACCAGCCCCAGATTCCGACGCGACTCAGATCCATCTCCGGAAACTGTGGCGCGAGCGCGTTCAGGCCCATGATCTGGTCCTGGGCGATCACCGACGAGAAGTCATAGAGGAGCGCCGCCTCCCAGGTCTTGCCCCGCCCATCGGAGCCCCGGCCGTCAATTTCCACCACGATATAGCCGCGATCGGCAAACCACTGCAGCATCAAGTGCTCGGCGCGGGTCAACCGAACCAGGTGCTCACCGGGCCCGCCATCTACGTGCAACAAAACGGGATACTTTTTGCCGGCGGCAAAGTCGCGGGGCCGGACCACCAGGGTCCAGACCTGCACGGCGTCCCCCGCCTGTTGCACCGAGGCATCAAGGCGGATCATCGGGTCCAGGGCCACCGAGGGGAGGGTACCGATATTCGTGCCGTCTTTGCGCCAAACCTGGGTGGCGGGCATCTGTGCTAGCGAGTTGGTGCGCACGAAGATCATCGCTCCATCTCTGGACAGCTTTGCCGTATCGTAGCATTTTCCCGTCAGGCCTGCGTCCAGACGTTGGGGCAGCCCGCCGGCAAAGATCCGAACCACGTAGCTCTCGACGGGACTGGGCGACGCGTTGACGAACAGATTGCGCGTGTGAAAATCGAAACCGGCCAGGGAGTTGACGCCGCGGCCCGCGGCGACCCATACCGCATTGAGGCCGCCGTCTTTGGCGTGGAACTCAATCTGGGCCGCTCCGGTACGCTCGCTGCGCCAGAAGAAGCCGGCCCCGTCATCGAGCCACAAAGGGAAATCCTGATCGACGTTGAGCCAGGCCTTCTGGGTTTCGCCGAGCAGTCGTCGCACGGCGCCGCTTGCGGCCTCGACGCTGTAGAGTACCTCCTCGGTTTGCGGCCGGTTCTGCACGAGAATCGTCAAAGGCGCGTTGTCGGACCAACGCACCGTGACCAGATACGGATATTTTTTCTGGTCCCACTGCGTCCACACGATCCTGCCACCGCCAGCGGGCACGATCCCGAGCCGTGTCTGTGGGGCCGGGCTGGTCGGCCGCGCGAAATACAACGGACTCGGCTCGGCCTCTGGATGCCCGGGATCCTGCACCAGCAGCTTGTCGGCCGGGTTGCCAGAGGTCTCGACAAAGGCGATCAAACGACTGTCGGGGGACCACCAGTAGCCGGCCGGACGGCCCATGTCGGCAACGGCGCTGTAGTCGGACACGCCATGGGGCGTCTGCGCAGTACCTCCGGTGGTCACGACCTGTCTGACATTGCTCGCCAGATCGACGACGCACACGTCGTGGTCTTGCACATAGGCCACTTTGGCGTTGTCCGGCGAAAATGTTCCCTGCTCCACGACCGCACCGGTGACGACCAGGGCCCGCGCCTGCCGGGCGGCGAGATCGAGCACGTATAGCCGGCCCCCGAGGTTGAGCAGGACCCGTCGGCCGTCGGCGGACAACTGATAACCGTCAATCGATTTGTCGGCGCTGCGACCGCGCTTGGCCGCCCCGAGCTCTACAGAGAGCTGCTCGGGAGATACCAACAGGGTTTCCTTGCGCGCCTCCAGATCATAGCCGTAGAGGCTCAAGATGCGATCGCGGGGCCCCGAGCGCAGATAGATCACGGTCTTGCCGTCGGGCAGAGCCTCCGGCTGCACGATCTGGCCGGAGGTAAATCCGCCGGTTTCGGCATAGAGCCGCGCCAGACTCGGCTCTGCCTGTACCGCGCCGACCACGGCGGCCGCCGCCCACAATCCTGCGCCAAGCTGCAACATGATTGACGACGTTCCTTTACCGGCTATCGGCCGGCCGCGCCGGGTGTCTGCGGAATATGAACAGGTAATTGAAACCGCGCAGGAAAAAGTTCTGCTCCACTGCCGCCTTGCGGTAATTGCCCAGGTTCAGCGACTTGTTGCGACGGGTGACGGCGACGATATCGAGCAACTCCAGCGAGGCGGGCACCCGCGCGCACAACTGCATGCCGACCGGCA
>Ga0182027_10014913_pt1 | contig 10727 bp, 12 predicted proteins | sample 712E1DmetaG_FD_121300 | JGI IMG/M metagenome (GOLD analysis project Ga0182027, IMG submission 121300) | Permafrost microbial communities from Stordalen Mire, Sweden - 712E1D metaG (Illumina Assembly) | ecosystem: Environmental > Terrestrial > Soil > Wetlands > Permafrost | place: Sweden...
ACGCGTTGTCATTACAGAACTTAAAGACGACACATTCCTTGCCGTTCTGTGGCTCCGTCAGGGTGAAGAACGAGTGACGATCGATGCCCGGCCCTCGGATGCCATCGCACTGGCGCTGCGCGCGGATTGCCCCATCTACGTTTCTGAGCAGGTGATGCAGAGCGCCAAGTTGAACACTGCAGGCCCAGCCGAAGGCCCCACCGCCGAGCAGTTGCGCGGCTGGCTCGAAGGGCTGAACGACGAAGACCTGGGGCGTTACAAGATGTAGGGATTCCCGCAGAAAAATCGATTATTTGGTGCCCGGAGGGGGACTTGAACCCCCACGACCTGTTAGGGTCTGCGGATTTTAAGTCTGATATTTACATGTTTGCAGCAAAATGCAGGATATCGCATACATCCTATATCTTACTGATAATAGAACTATCTACTTGCGTATACCTCTCGCATCCTATTGCATTCCGACGCAGAAATGTTCGGTACAAAGTATCCCCACAAGTATCACCAGAAAGCCTGCGGACTTCTTAAATAATGTGAAATCCAGATCAGACGGTGTGCCCAATAAGGCCATTTCTAGAACTGGTAGGGTGCATGACAACGGGTACGTGGCTTCCCACAATCCGACTTGAGAATCCGCCGATTCAATCGTCAAACCGCGACGACTAGCACCACCGGCGTTGCCCACCCGCCAGAGATGAGACGGGCCTTTGGGATGGAAAGGGATGCAAAAAAGATGGCGAGCGGAGGCAACTGGGAGTATATTGGTTCGTAGCCGGGAAAGCAAAAATGGAAATTCCGGCCGAATCACCGTTTATGGAGGAGTCTATGGAGAACGAAAAGAACATGGCCTCTAAACCCCAGACTACCGGGAAGGCTGCAAAACGGATTCAATTAGTGTCGATGGCAACCGCCAGCTTGCTTTTCAGTGCCGCCTCGACATTTGGGTCAGTCCCGCCTGTTTCGGTAGCACAGACGCCGCCAAGTGGCGCAGTTTCTGTGTCCGATTCAGCAAGGTCTCTTCCCACGCCGTTAGTGCTAAGCCCCGCGGGCACCAATCAGCAGCTTATTGCCCAGCATGAGTCTCATAGTTCACACGGTTCTCATAGTTCGCACGGTTCTCATAGTTCGCATGGTTCTCATAGTTCGCATGGTTCCCACACCTCCCATACATCGGGTATGTGAGTGATGGCCGAGAGTGGTATTGCGACCAATGACCTACCAGACGGCACCCGGGTTGTAACTTTTGATACCGCTCTCTATAGGTCCAATGCCGTAAAGAAGGCTGCCTACAAATATGGCGGCCTTTTTTACGTCCTCATCTCGCATCGCTCCGACCTCATTGAGGTCCGACTGAAACCCAAGGAAACCTGCACGTTGCCAGACGCGGTTGTTGGCGAATTCTGCAACGAGGTGCTCGACCAAGAACTCAGGGAAACGGTAGCAGAGGAAACGACCGGCATTCGCGATCTGCTCTTGGCCCAAGCGTTCTCCAAAACAACCCTCATTGACCCCGAATTGGAGACGGGCGAATATGACACTGAGCATTGCGCCGAAGCCTCAGAAGGTCAGTAAGGAGTCTCTTGAATGCCAGCGAGCCCGCTTTCAGGTCAGAGGCACTTCCGGCTGCAAGACGATTTTCAACCAGAAATGGGCATGTACCAACTCCTTCCGTTCCGGTTCATTCCACTTGATGCGAAGCAATATGTTCTGACCAACTTTGTGGGCGAATACTGTGTGGTTGAACGAGAGAGCCTTCAGGCCTTAGTCGCCAAGACACTTCGCCCTGGCAGCACCGCATATGGAGCGCTCAAGTCCCGACAGTTTTTCTTCGAAGCTGGGGAAACCTCAGCGCTTCACCTCCTTGCGACAAAATATCGAACCAAGCAGGCTCCCTTGGCCGAGTTTACGAGCCTGCATATGATTGTGCCAACGCTACGATGCAATACGTCTTGCATCTACTGTCAGGTCTCCCATAAGAGCGCGGCAACCGCGTCATGCGATATGACGGAGGCCACAGCGGATCGCGCAATTGACTTCATGTTCCGTAGTCCGTCGTCCTGCCTGAAATTGGAATTTCAGGGCGGTGAACCGCTACTGAACTTCGATATGGTACGGTACATCGTCGAGAGCACTCGGCGGCGCGAAGAGCAGGCAGGGCGGAACGTGAGCATTGTTATTTGCTCGAATCTTTCCCTCATATCCGAACCGATTCTTCAGTTCTGTAAAAAGAATGAAGTCCAGTTTTCGACTTCTCTTGACGGGCCGCGCGATCTCCATAATCACAATCGGCCAAGCGCAGATTTTGACAGCTACGACCAAACCTTGATCGGCATTCGTCGCGTAAGAGATGCCTTAGGCATCAGTGCGGTTTCAGCCCTCATGACCACGACACAAGCCAGTCTGTCGAGACCTAAAGACATTGTGGACGAATATGTTGGGCAGGGGTTTAAGTCGATCTTTTTACGGCCGATCAATCCCTATGGTTTTGCCTCAAAGGCCGGCGCCATGACCCATTACTCTACGGCTGAATGGGTCGAGTTCTACAAGACCGCCCTCGATTACATCATCGACCTTAACATCCGGGGCATCCGCATTCGAGAGGAATACACCGCCCTTTTGCTACGCCGAATTCTCACCCCGTACGGAACGGGTTACGTAGATCTCCAGTCTCCTGCCGGGATAGGGATAAGCGGCATCTTGTTCAATCATGACGGCAATGTGTATGCCTCGGACGAATCTCGAATGCTTGCCGAAATGGGTGATCCGCATTTCCGGCTTGGGAATCTTCGTCAAGACAACTACGAGGACATGATGCTCTCCGATGTGCTCGTCGATACGCTTAAAGAGACGATGACGGAGGGAGTTCCTGGCTGTTCAGACTGCGGCTTCCAGCCCTATTGCGGGAGCGACCCCGTGCGCCATTATCGGCTGCAAGGGGACATTGTCGGCTTCAAGCCGACGAGTGAGTTCTGTGAGCGGCATATGGCCCTTTTCCGCCACATCATCGGAATCCTGGACGGCGGCTCTTGCGCCTCTGACATTTTGAAGGGCTGGATGTACTGACATGCTTCTTGGCGATAGGACAAATGCGAAGTGGAACGAGGCTCCCTTCGTCGTCCGCATTACCACAGACCCATCTCGTCCATCTTCTTTGCGAGAAAGAGAGGCCCTACTACTAAAAGGCCCTATTCTTGAACCTCTTCTAGGCTTTAAGGTGTTCTTTTCGCTAGACGATTCGCTTACAACGAGCCAGCATGAGACGCGCATTGTTGCTCTTCCTTCGACGCTGTCCTATGTCCAAGACGGCGACATCGTATCTGTCCGTCCAATGAGCGGTGATTTGCGTGTCTTGTATCGGAAGGCCTCTAAACACAATGCCTTGGTAGTCACTCCTACTTGCAATAACCTGTGTGTGATGTGCTCGCAGCCTCCTCGAAAAGCGGATAAAGAGGCTTTCCGTCTAGTATGGGATGCAATTCCCTTGATGGATATTGATACTCCTGGACTCATACTCAGCGGGGGCGAGCCTACATTGCTTGGACGACGACTGGTCCAGTTAATTTATCGGATCAAAAACTTCTTGCCCTCAACATCTCTCCACGTTCTTACAAATGGCCGCCAGTTGAAGTACCTCGCATTTACCCAGGATATTGCCGAGATCTGGCATCCAGACTTAGTGTTCGGCATCCCGCTTTACTCCGATCTGTCGCATGAGCATGACTTTATTGTTCAGGCGCGAGGTGCCTTTGATGAAACCGTGCGGGGGATTCTAAATGCTGCTCGTTGTAGTCTTCAAGTAGAGTTGAGAATTGTGATTACAAAGCTCAACTATCAATGGCTCCCAAGAATCTCCCGATTCATCTCGCGCAATTTCCCTTTTGCATGCAATGTTGCATTCATGGGGTTGGAGCCAGTCGGACTAGCGAAAGAGAACCTGCAAGACGTCTGGATTGACCCGGCCGATTACGGCGATCTGTTATTCGATGCCGTTCGGGAATTGAAGTGGCATCATATTCGTGTCTCTGTTTACAACCACCAGCTATGTGCACTTAGTCCAGGATTGTGGGATGATGCGAGACAAAGTATCTCCGATTGGAAGAATGTGTTTCTCCCGCAATGCCATGACTGTGCTGTGCGTCATCGTTGTTGCGGCTTCTTTGCTTCAGCTACGGAAGTCCATAGCAGGGCGATCAAACCTCTCGTATCCTGTGACTGATCGTTTTGCCTCAGTCGATGAGGCTACCTCAACGGCTTCAATATGTCCGACTACTCCTTCTATCTCCATCCACTTTCGGTTGTAAAGACACTCTTTTGGGGCAGCATCTTTGCGTCTGCCGCGTCCATTGTTACTGACAGATGGTTGCATAAATGCATTAAGCGCCACTGGAAGCTGCTTCTGGTCCTTTTTCTCTTGGTTTTGTCCTGGCGCCTTCCGATGGACGGCATATTCTTTCACGGTCTTGAGTATGAAGATTCCTATGTGTATGCCGTGGCCGGTCGTCAAATGCTTGAAAACGCTGGGCCGAGCCAAACCACAACCGGATTCCCATATTCAATCAATGTCTGTGATGTTGGTAACCTGAAATCGTGCCAAGATTGGCAACTATTTCCGGAACATTTCATCGGTTATCCGTATACCATCTCGCTGTTGTCTCGGCTGATCGGGTACTCGCCGAATGTAGCATCGATCGAGAATGTCATCGCTGCTAGTTTGACGGATTTGCTGATTTTTTTGATAGCACTCCTCACAACGAGCGATATCATGATCGCCAGTGCCGCCGCGATTGTCTATGCGATCACTCCGGTCTTTGCAGTGTACGGCCTCGAAACATCTGCAGAACCAGTTTCAAATGCCTGCCTTAGCCTGATCATATGGTTTTGCGTCCGGTCTGTCAGTGCACTCGGAACCTCTGGATATCGTTGGCAAATGTGGTTGCGCTGGTGCGGGCTTACAGCTATTCTCCTGTTCTCGCTAACAGTCAAAAGAGAGGATATTCTTCTTGCCGTTATCTTGCCCTTTGTCCTGCCATTGATTTCAACTTGGCGGGCCGTTCCGCGATTCGAAAGAATCAAGCTCTTGCTCCTCTTTGTTCTCAGTGCTGCGCTTGCGTTGGCTCTTTGTGTGCACATGCGGTTACTACAAACGATGGAGGGCGAAGCGGCTCTGCTGAGGACCTATCCACTTACAATGGAACGGATCGCCACGTTCGTCTACGGCTTTGCAAGATCATTCTTTGTCAATCAGTGGTACGGTGGTGCCGTTGCGGCAGTTGCCATTGGCGTCGTAGTTTCCTGCCGACGTAGAGGTCTCTTGCTGGTGCCCCTGGTCGTATTTATTGCCTTTGGCCTTCTTTATGCCTTCCACGTTCGCAGCTATTATGAGATGCGTTCTGGGCATATAGAAACAATGGCTGCGCTTCGATTCTCTATGAATCTCATGACCGTCTGGGCACTCCTCGCCGGAACCGGAATTGGCGCAGTGATGACAAAGGTGGTAGGGCTTAGCCTCTATCGCCGGCACAAACATCTAAGCTTCGTCATGGGAGCGATCATCCTGGCTGCTGTTTTCATAACGAGCTTTACCGCAACTATTAATCTTAGAGATGACACCGTTGAAGATGAGGCGAATGTAAGGTTGACGCCTGCTCGGACAGCCCTACAGTTCATTTCTCGCAAAGGACCGCAGTCGGATTACATTGTCACTCTGGAACCATTGATTGTTCAGATGTATGCACAGCCAACGACTAGGGTTGTCGGTCTGGAAAATGTCACCTCAACAACGCTTGAGAAGTTGATGGTTTCAGGAGCAGCGAGGCGATTCATATACCTGGATGAGAGCATTTACGAGACAGATGCAGATTTCGAAAGGTATGGTGAGCAGACTCAGTATCTCCATTCTCTTCCGCAAAGTATTGTCTATGACGCTGAGGGATTCAGAGTCAGTGTTATCGATATTCCGTGATTTCGCCTGAGGTTAGTTATGGCTGAAATGGTCGAGGATAGTATCTTCTGGGCGGCTTCGCCATTTGTCCGAAAGTTCGCGAAACAAGTAATTGCGAGCTCGTCTGGTAAGCCCATTCTCGACGTCGCGTGCGGCTCTGGGCGAAACGCTCTATTCCTGGAAAGAATGGGAGGCACTGTGATTTGCATAGACAGAGACCTCTCATCCTTCAATGCGAATCTGAAGCGTCAGTTCAGGTTTGTGAGAACACTTGGAATGAAGCTAGTACCTAAGAAGGTCGATCTAGTGAAGGACCCCTGGCCTTTCGACCCGCATAGTGTTGGAGGAATCATCAATGTTGACTTCTTGATGCCGACGCTTTTTCCACTCTTTGCGCGTTCTCTTGTTCCAGGCGGATGTTTACTTCTCGAAACTGTTGCAGGTCGCGGAGGTAACTATCTGGAACTTCCTCAAGAAGGTGAGCTGAAGGCCGTCCTCGGATTTGCCTTCGATCTTGAGTTCTATGAGGAGAGACTGGTTGGGCCTTCGGACTGTAATGCAGTCGTGGTGAAGTTACTTGCAAGACGAAAGCAATAGCATCGGTTCTCAGCAAGGGGTGGATGGTAATTCTCGCATCAATGGCTTAACTGCCCACCGCTTCTCCCCACGACCCCCAAATGCCATCGTTAATGATGCTTTAGCGGTTTTCCTGACGCAATCGGGTCAGAGCCATTTAGCAACGCCCCCATGATGGGAGCACGTCCCGCTTCGATGCTGACTGAAACTGTAGGTTCCATCTACGCATTGAGCGGTTGCACCGGACGGAACGCCTCCAGGCGAGTATGCAGGCGAGTGAACCTGCTGACCGTCACTGTTTGTGTAATAACGATCATTACTCAACTGCGGCGGAGGTGCGGGCTGTGCCTTGGGAACATACCAACTAGCCGCATTGTGGAGGACGATTTCTGCGTGGCCGTGATACTGAACTATGCGGCCAGTGACGCAAAGCTGCCCGCTTCTCGGCAGTGAGCCCACGTTCCCTTTGTCACGTTCCCAGACCAACACCGTCAGTGACTGGCTCGGATACGGCTTGTCCAAGTCTAAGAATGTTGGCGTTCCTTGAGATTGGGAGGCAACGCGTTTGTTCGCAACCAGCCCGCAAACGGTCGCTTGCTCTCCGATATGGTTCTTGGCGTCTGCCGCTGTGATCGTCTCGGCCATTGCTGGCAAAAGAGCAATCGACAGCAAGAACAACAAGACATTGAAAGTCCGCAACGTTTTCATTCTTCCCTCCGCAATACGAAAAGTTCGTCTCGGCCGCACTCTGCTAACAACCTGTCAAAAGAGGTCCATGTCCGAGTAGATGAAGCCTTTTTCGGTCAGAGCGAGCCTTCGTGCCGCGTACCGTTCTTTGGCTTCTTGGTGCGACACAAATGTCTCGACCTGTTCTTGATCCCATACAATTTGTCCGGCGTCATCGTCCCACCGTGCGCGGACCTCTCGAACGTAGTAAACAGGCTCTTCAGCGGAGTCCGAATCATAAAGCCGCAACTCGTAGAACTCATGATCGCGCAGAGGAGCCTTTGGATTGTCGGTTTTTGACAGGACTTCCTGCATGGCAAGAATGATGCCCCCGAGACCCCAGGGAGCGCAACCGGGGAAGCGAGGGCAGCGCCCGGATTGTCTCCCCGGCTTTCCACCTCCGCAGACTTCCGCCAGGACACGAATCCTCGCAACTGGGGGGCTTTTGTCTAGATAACTTTGCTGCTAGAAAACCCTGAACATTCGGGCTATTGCTGGCAGCAAATACGGTGCCTGATTCCTCTACCTGAGACGCGGATTAGTACCGCGAAGCGTGCAACTGGCCTAGGCCAGACAGGATGGGGAAAAACAGTATTTGTTCCTTGGGAGTCGGCTTGTGGACTGAAATTAAATAGCTAAGGAAATTCTGGAGAATTCGTGCCCAATCGGCGTTTTCTCAGGCTCTACTCTCCCTGGCGCTCCTTGCGTCTGCGGCCTGGCATTGCTCGACGCACACATTATGCACACAGATTGTCGGGTAGTGTCTTAAATGTGCGTTGAACGTAAACAGCAACCGCTTGCTTTTACGATTCGCTGCTCGTATTGTTGAGCCATGCCAGTGAATCGCGCAGAACTGACGGCACTTAAAAGCCTCATTTCAGAAGCCGATCTTATCCTATCCACAACGACCCTGCCCGAAGGCCGCGCAGTCCGCGCCCGTGAACTGCTGCGCTCGGCGTCGGCGCTGGCTGACGATCTACTCAACCAAGAGAAGCTTCCCGCCGCTGCCGTTCTTGGAAGCAGGGGAGGCACAGAGACGGCAAAGCGGGGCAGCGACTATTTCCGCCAGCTTGCCGCCAAACGCCGGACTTTAGGTGGGGGCAGACCGCGCAAGAAAGCCGAATAGCCGGGTTCACTAGGTATCGAGCATGATTATCGTTTCAACTAGATATTGATATAGCGGCCCGAATAATCCATGCTGCATTGCCAACCTACTAGCTGTTGTGTAATCGGGGTGCGTCGGGCGGTCAATGAAGAACGGCATACGGTTCAGGTAGCGATGCAAAAAGAAATCCATAACCATTCTCGCCATCCTCCCGTTGCCGTTCACAAAGGGATGAATCTGAATGATCTTGCCTCCCGCAAACGCTGCAAGGTATGCTGCTGCTTTGATGCGCTCGACTGGCGAGCGTTCGGACGCCAGATATTCATCCGTGGATTTCGTGGCTCTTTCAAGTTCCTCTGAGAACTTCTTCATCAGTTGCTCAACGTCTGCGACCGGCGCACCAAACACTCCGCCAATATGCACGTCTGTGTTTAAGCATGGCCTTGCCGGATCAATGCTGCGGTAATTTCCGGCATAGTATGGAACCGTCACCGTCTTTAGAAACAGCTTTTTGTGCCATTCCTTAATATCCCCGTGAGTCAACAGATATTTTTTCGGATTCTGGCGATTTGAGAATCGCATAAAAGCAGACGCTCCCTGGGCTATGCCAGGGAGCGCTGAGTTCTCGTCGGTCACCCATTGCGGACAATCGAGCAATTTCACGGGAAATCCTAGCCTAGCTTGATCCCCAGTGAAGCTAGATTGGTCGCGTCCTCTCGACTGCTCGGCAGGTCTTCTTTGAGGACGGCGTGAATCAGGTTGACCTCGTTATCACTCTCTTTCGACTTGGCCAGCGAAGCCGCCGCTCTTGCGAGCATCTCTGCTTCCTTAACTGCGTCCCACTTGAGAGGGTGAGCGGCACCAAAGATCAGGGTGAGGGGAGGCCGATCACTGTGAGCATTACTCACGGTTGCAACGGAGGACATGCGCAGTGCTTCATCGCTCCCGCACACATTTACCTGAAGCGTCGTCAAGCTAACAGCGGCAACGAGAACGGCAGTGCCCATCACGCCAGACAGAGTGGTTATCGGAGCAATAATACGTCGTCTACGCGGACTCAGAACCTCAACGGTAGCATCCTTGTCTACAGAAGCCAGCACGTTCGGGGTTAGATCATCAAGGTATGACAGATTCCACAACTTCATCGTCTTCCTCCATTACTGGAAAGTCCAATTCGGGCTTCAATTCTTGGGCAAGTTCGTCGCAACAGTTCAAAAAGCCAAGCAAAATGTGCTCGCTCACGAATACCCGTGCAATTGCATCCACATTTAGTGGATCACCCTTTTTGGTTTTTAGCCATAGATCTTTAGCGGCAATCAGGAAAAAATCCATCGCGCACTGGCCGCCGCTCATTACAATCAGCACGTTGTTCGCCGCTAGCGTCTGGACCTTCTCTACGGAGCTGGTGAGGGTGCCTGGAGCCTTAGCGGTTTTTCCTTTTTTCTCGAAAGTTTCCTGCATGGCCTTGTGCATCTTCCTTGCACTCTTCCATAGCTGGTGCACAAACGGATGAAAGGGGAAATAAATCTCGATCTTATTTCGTAACTTCGTTTCGGAAGGGGAGTCCTTCTTCCCAAACACCATCACGACATCTGCATCTGTGCGATGTACTTCGAAATAGTCCGCAACGTAGCTGCTCTCTGGCACAGGCACACGCTCAAAGTCAACACTCAGCGTTACGACCGATTGACCGTCTTCGCGCTGATCCAAGCGATAGTAGACATTTCCGCTACGGTTGAATTGAGCCGTTTTTGCAAGTTTGTTCATACGCTTCCCTGGTGCTATTGGGCCAAGGCTAAAACAATGGCATCTCCATTATACCCCCAATCTGGATGAAGTCAATCACATCCTCTTTCTTTTTATGAAGATACGAGTACATCTATTCATTGCTGTGACTTCCGGCCCACAGTAGACTTACAAACAGCGAGCGCTTGCTGTATTATTTACGCATTATGGAATCGACTCAGACGACTATGAGCCGCCAAACCTGCAAAACTGATTGCCAGCGTTTCGGACGGCATCGCAATGGTCTTCGGCGCTTCCGGTGCCCGCATGCCGGAAGACGTACACGGAGGCTCACAGCCGGGTTCTGGACACCATGTATATCAGCCAGGTCAAAGCCTATATGTCCAATATATTCAACAACATACAAAACGATGGAGACTGCCAAAGTGCGCGGAAATACGCCGAAGGTGGATATTTGACAGGTGATTTTGCAGGCGAAGAATGAACAGGGCCCCTTGGCGTCAGATGCAACGACAAGGTTGTACTCTTGCGAGGCCAATCCGCGCCGGAGCGGTTCTTGATGCTCGCCCGTGCATGACCTCTCGCACGAAATGTTGCAAAAGGCCAACCGTCGCGCGGCGGCGGAGAAAACCGTGC
>Ga0182027_10014917_pt1 | contig 10726 bp, 12 predicted proteins | sample 712E1DmetaG_FD_121300 | JGI IMG/M metagenome (GOLD analysis project Ga0182027, IMG submission 121300) | Permafrost microbial communities from Stordalen Mire, Sweden - 712E1D metaG (Illumina Assembly) | ecosystem: Environmental > Terrestrial > Soil > Wetlands > Permafrost | place: Sweden...
GTCGCCAAGAAACGGCGATCGCCCTGGCAGTGAACCCTCTGGCAGAGGTCAAGGACTTCATCCAGCGTCATGGGGACGATCAGACCGCGCCCGAGTGGCTTCAACAGGTCGATGCGGAGGCGCACGAGACGAGCTTCCAGAATGTGACAATCACAATTCAGGCACCAACCTCCCGCGAAGCCTACGACAGACTCTGTACTGTCCTCGCGTCGATTGAAGCAGAGTGGACAACCGACACGTTTTTCGTCGACGGTGGCGAGGACCGTTGCACATCCGAACTATGGCCGGACGCGGATGCTGTGACCTATTCCCCAGCCGATTGAGTAGTTTACTGAATGCGATCAATTCCGCCACCCAGTACAACGTTATTCCGTCGATGACTTGATCGAAGGCCTGGCAGTCCAGAGTCTCATCTGCCGAAGGGGTGGGCGGGAAATTTGAACTTGCCGAAACCCCAAATTTTGGGAACTTCGTTTCTCATTTCACGCTAAGTCCTGTTAACCGACAGTTGAGATCCCAGCCTCCGGCCACATTCCTGAACACTGGCCGACGTACCGGTACCAATCCTCGAAATCGCCCCCCAATCGGCAATCTACCCGGCGCACTTGTCCGTATGGTCCAGCAAAGCCGAACGGATCGACTCGGTCTCTCAGCGCTCGTCAAAGTCAAATTGCAGGTCTTCGAGAAGCCATGAGGTTTCGTATGGTCTCCGACTTTGCGTTAGGCGCCCAGTTTCGGCTATCAGATGAAGTCTCCGTTTCGCTCGCGAGCATATTACATAGAGCAGCTTAGACTCCCGATCGTTCGCGAGTGCGGCTGTGCCCCGGATGATGGCGTTCCAGTTGGGGATATAGCCACGAAGTAGGCCGAAGGCTATGACCGTGTCATATTCCTCCCCTTTCACGCCGTGACAGGTGTTAACGACCACACCTGCCGGGTGGCTAAATAGACGCCGAAAACTCTCAACGTCACTGGGCAACCGTTCGTCAGAATTGGTCAGCCGATTTTCGGCTTTTTCGAAGAACATATCGTAAGACTGTTTTAACGACAGATATTTTTCTACGTCGAGCTTGATGATTTCCAGAAACTGGGAAAAGATGTCTTGAAGGTAAGCGAGACCTGCTGTCTCTCCTGAGGAGAGGCCATTCAGCATGCGTAGCAGGCGCCGAGCAGTCGAGATATTCTCGGGCAGTTCGATTGCGGCAAGCGTGCTTAAATCCGCAAGAGCTTCTCTCGCCCATCGCCCTCGAGTACGCGTCCTATTTGGCGTTGGTTTGGTCAGCACGAGCCTGGCAATCTTGAACCAAAAGTTATCTCTTGAACTATGGAGCGGAGAAAGACCTGGAGCATCAAAATCGACCCCAGGTAATTCGTTCACGAGCTGTCGAGCGAGCGATTTAACATGCCACCACTGCGGAGCGATGACGCAGATGTCGTTCGTTCGCACACCTTGGCGGAGGGCTTCCGCAACCCGATGTGCGACCACGGTAGACAGATCCTCTCTTGCAATCGTTTGGTTGTCAAATGTGATTAGGCCGTGTTCGCTAGCGTATTTTGCCCGACCCTCGATTAAAGGGACAGCCGGCCTGAATTGGCGATAAAGATCAATAATGCGCTGTGTAGAACGGTAGTTTCCGTGGAGCGTGAAGTGCTCGATTTCATCCAGCCCGAATTCGGAGGCGATTTGCTCAGGTGTCTTTGTCGTTGCTCCCAGCGACTCATAGATGGATTGATCTTCGTCACCTACGAAGTAAACCGTCGGCTTCGTTGTTGCAGCCATGTAAATCTTCGAAAGGATGCCATATTGCAGGTCTTGGATATCCTGTACCTCATCGACGCAAATGACGCGGACGATCGCACCGAGAGTTGACGCAATCTCGGGTTCATCAGCCAGCATGCGATAGGCGAGAAAGAGAACATCATCATAATCAATTAGTTTGGAAGCTCGAAGTTGTGCCTTGTATGCACGAAATACAGATTCAGTTGCAAGATCGGTGTTTAGGCTGTGCCCATTGCGCGCGACCACTGTGCTGATCTCAGCATAGGTGTCGAGTTCCGCCTCCCGCCTGAGCCTCTGCATGAGTTGCTCTGTATAAAACTCATCGGCGATAGTGAAACCTCTTCGTAACTCTTCGCAATAGGGGGCATACGGACGCAGAATCCATTCCAGCGCGAACGAATGAATCGTCCCCGCCCATAAGCAGTCAACCGGCACATCCTCCTGATCGAGACGGACCTCGATTTCGTCAGCTGCCCGATTCGTAAACGTCAGTGCGATTACGCGCTCTCGATGCGAACTAAGCTCGCCGAGCGCCCGAATAACGCGCGCCGCGAGTACACGAGTTTTCCCGCTGCCCGGACAGGCGGTGACAACAGTGTTTCCTACAGCTCGGACTGCATCCCGTTGCTCGGGGTTTAAGCTAATCATCGCCTTCTGAACTCGCCCAAATACTGGCATAGTTCAGAAAAATCATCCTGCGGTGCGGCCGCGCGAAACGCACCAACGAATTCGTCAGTGTTCAAGTCTCGTTGGTCCATAAGCGGCAAAAGTAGTTTCTCAAGTTCTTCATCTGTTTCCGTTGATTTTGTCATACGGTACTCAGCCATCCGTCGCAACGCATTATTGCCAACATGAGGGAAACATGCGAAAGCGATTGCGCGAAGAATGTAATTGGGTATATACGTCCGTTCCGAGAGTCTCTCGGAGAGGAGAATTGCGAACCACCCTTTACCTTCACTTTGAGCCAAGCGAATGATCTCAAGCCCCGCTACCGCCTGATCCTTCGATTCGAGTAGATTCTTGCTCCTCTTCTTTGCATTTGCGTCACTGTATAGGTCATCTAACAGCCCCACAACCTCGAATGCATTTCCCGCTTGAAGAAAGTCGGCTTCAAACGTGAAGTCTGCAAAGAATGCCTCTGTCCAGCGGTTATCCGACGTCGAAGCCATGAGCTTCGACCGCCGGTCTGCGCCGATGCGTTCAGACGATCGCGCTCGCGCCTGTTGCTTCGTATCGTCTTTCGGATCGTCAGCTAAGGGCAGGAGAGACTTGTCTGAATCGGTAACAATTGCGCAGGGACGTCGAATCCGCTCGTCTGAAAAAATCGTCGACACGTGCTCAAAAAAGGCAGAGCTCATAGAGATCACGCTGAAACCGAGTTCGTCGGGAGTTACTCCAAACACAGATTTCAGCATTGCCGGTACAAGAATGAGTTCCGCATCGCCCTCGACCAACATGACTCCTTTGGCAAATAAAAGAGTCGAGCGCGCAGCGTCCAAATACCTCTCAACGCGCTGAATCTCCTTAGGCTTGAGGCCGGCAGCCGGCTGATACACTTCCGCATGGTCATCCTTTTTTGCGAGGACATTCACACTGGCAATCTTTGCGGCAGAAGAGATGTGCGTGGAATGGGTCGATACGATGACCTGTGTGTTGGCTGACGGGAGGTTGGCGAACAGAGTTTTCTGGATGTGTGTATGTATGTGAGCTTCTGGCTCTTCGATCAGGAAAAAGTGAGCTACCCGATCCGAGGATAGCTTCCGTTCATATTCCAGGAGCTTCAGCGAAAGGTAAATCAGATTCGCGGCGCCGAGACTCTGCTCATGAAGCTCCCCTTTGTAGTCAGAGTTAGGATTATCGCCAATCAAGAGACAAAGGCGTTGGAGTAGCCTCTCCATGGAATCAGGTAGAGCCGACATGATGGCTACGTTCGGTCCATATGTATGTCCGACGGCTTTTTTCAGGGCCCCTTCGATGTCGCCTGCAAGCTTCTTGATCTCGTCCAGCGAAGAAATGTCCTTGTTCAGGTTTTTGACCTGCTCTGTAATGCGTGACGAATTGGTAATCTCGATCTCGGATTCCATGCCACGCAGCAACGTCAGAAGAGGATTTCCTCGGAACCCCCGCAGATCCGTAATTACGTCCCGAAGAGCTCTGACGAATGTACATGCCACCTCTTGATAGATGGGCGGAATACGCACACCCAGACTGTCCTGGTCGTCGTTTTCGGGGTCGGGGCATAGACATCCGCCAAAGTCCCCGGTCCAACTACTGTAGATCTCGTCATCCAGGCAATCTCCCGTGGATCGACCTGTAAGGCATGACTCGTAATCAGTAACAGTGATACTCTTCCGATACTCGGCCATCTCCTCAACTCTGCCCGACAACTCGAAGAACTTCTTACGCACCTCCAGTTTGGGTCGAAAGAGGAACATGCACGTGCCCGTGTTGGTGCTGTTCATATGCCCGGCGTTATGCCGGAGAAGCTGGCAACCCTCTGACGAATCTAAATCCGCGAACTTTGCGCAAATGATAATCCAATGACCGCGCCAGTCGCCGAGGTCGCGGCAAAAGTCTGTCTCTTTCAGATAGATCGCGCTCCGTTCGAGGCTTTCGTCGAGTAAGAGCCGGATCGCCTGGAGTACGTTAGTCTTGCCCGAGCCATTTTCCCCAATCAGGGTGTTCACTCCTGGCTCGAAGCAAAACTTTGCCTTAATAAAATTTCGGAAATTCCGAATCCGGAGTTCTGAAATGTGCATGGTACTGGTCGCTTCCAGTCACCTTTAATGGTGGGACTGAAGCCAGCATAGTCCAGTACGTTGAAAACAGCGAGGGGAAAGGCCACACACACTTCGAAGCGAACTCGATTGGGTTGTCAACGAGCGACCACCCCAGAGACATCAAAGACTGATCGGTCATCCTCGCCGACCGCATCGTTCCCGGCGATGTCGTCCTCATCCGCTACGAAGGTCCGCGCGGTGGTCCCGGCATGCAGGAGATGCTCTACCCCACCAGCTACCTCAAGTCCAAGGGACTGGGCAAATCCTGCGCCCTCGTCACCGACGGCCGCTTCTCCGGCGGCAGCTCCGACCTCTGTATCGGGCACATCTCGCCCGAGGCGGCCGAGGCCCGCGCCATCGCCCTGGTCGAAGAGGGCGACACCATTGAGATCGACATCCCCAAGCGCATCCTCCGCGTCAATATCTCCGACGCAGAGCTCGCCAAGCGCCGCGCTACAATGGAATCCAAGGGCTCAGCCGCATGGAAGCCCGTCAACCGGCAGCGCAAGGTCTCGCAGGCCCTCCAGGCCTACGCCGCCCCCACCACCAGCGCCTCCCGCGGTGCCGTCCGCGACGTCTCCCGCATCCAGAAGTAGCGCCGCAGTAAGGAGAATTCAATGAGTGAAAAAGCAGAGCTAAAAGTTATATGTCACCCAGAACTTCTCGGCAAATTCGTGGTGATCGTGTCGAATCCAGAATTTCCTCATTTATCTCGGTATGACGGAGCTTTGGCCGAACAAGAGCTGAGAACGCTTTTGGCCGACAAGTACAGAAAATCTTCCTCGGAGATTGAAATGCTGATAAGCGAGGCAAAGCGTATATATGAAAGGGAAGATGAATCAGTGGGAGGCCGCGCTCAAAGTCCAAGTGCAACATATCTGAAAGATTGAAATCAGAAGGGAACACCTCAAATGTCGATTACGCCGGCAGGTGGTTGGGGAGATTCGCCATCGAATAATGATCAACGCGGACAGGATTCAATTCCCTCGTATCCAAGCTCCAAGTCAGGTTCTGGTGTTGTCGTTGCTGGCTACATCTGCTGTTTTATTGCCCTCCTGTTCCTTCCCCTTGCATTCGCACTAGCTGGCTTCTTTTGTGGCGTTGTCGCTCTCACAAAAGACCGAGTGGGTCATGGCGTAATACTGATTGTCCTTGGTGTGTCGTGTGGGATTACAGGAATGTTTTTGGGATCGCTAACAAGAAATACAGCCGTTTATACTTCCGCAGGTTCTCAAGCCGTATCGAACGAAATAACGTACGACCTCTTTTCATTACACGACGCTAAAAACCACATTCCAACCGGAACTCCGTTGTCTGTAAAAGGTCTTTTCTTTCAAATAGGCTGGACGCGATCTATTCGCTGTGATCAGCTATTGATGTACGGTCACGCAATCGTTCAGCACGGAGAAGCAGACCCGGCAAGCTATTGCCGATTCACTGTTTCAATGTCAGAAAAGCAACTAGGAGGCAACGGCGACACGTTTCCCGTATACGGGGCCGTCTGTGACGTCACACCTAGCGAGTTGAAGAAAGACTTGAAACTCTATCACTACGGTGACCAGATACAGGTGCACGGCGTATACGCGCCATCACTTGACTTTGCGATTAGTCCGGTAGGTGTTCCACGCCTCAACAATTGCACCGTCTCACCGGCGCTCCCTTCCACAACACCAAAACCGCCGCCTCTTGTGAGCACCACACCCGACGAACCGTACAACTATTGATAAAACGCTCTAGTTGTGCGGGTGGCCCACATTGGACCCATGCAAGCCCTTGAAAACGCGGGGAGGCGGTCGTGGGTCAAAACTTACTTACCCTTTATGGGACGCGGCAGTGGTGCGAAGCATGAACGGTTGTAGAAACTTGCGTAACTCGACGCCCAAACCTTTTTCGGACCACTCCGCCTTGCCTGCTTTGTGCCGCTGCACCCAGCCCGGCGCTGCTCCATGGCGCTTCTTATACCAATTGAATAGCTCATCGTGTTTAATGAAGAACCAAGGTCGTCCGGGTATGGTGCCAGCTGTGTCAGGGAACAGCATCCACATGTCATTCCCCCCGTAGCGCTTCCCTCCGTAGAGCTTCCAGTGAACAAGAGGACGCCCTTTCATCTGAACCGAACGGAGTTCTCCCTCGGGCATGCGGATCACCAAGTCCTCACCGGATACGTCGGCTTCTGGCCGATACACTCGATAACCGGCACGAATAAGGACGGCGGTCACTTCCGCGCGGTTTGCGGCTTCGATCTCATTATTGGAGGTCAGATTGTTAGCGGTCATGAAGCCTACCCTTTCTGAGACGCGCCGGGGTGTTGGTTAGTTGTCGGTCCTGATGCTACGGGCGTAGGCTTTTGCTCTACGGTCACGTCTTTCGCGGAGCGCTCACGCCAGATGATGAAACGACGAGAAGCCTTACCGAAGAGAAATTCCCAAGGTGTCTTCCTACGCTTCGGCGGGTAGTCCGTCCAGCTCGTCTCATCGCCGAAGTAGTAAGCACACCCGCTAAAATCAGACCGGTTGCCGAACAAGAACAAAGCAGACACCAGCGTTATGAAGATTGCTATGCCGCCGAGCCAAGAGGAATAGGTCTTGAGGTATTCCGCAGCTTTCGGAATCGCGCCAACAATCAAAACTGCGGTCCACCCGAACGTTAGGGAGCCCAGCAAACATTGGTTGATCCGGCTGACAGAGAACTGCGGGGCATCACGGCACAGAATTACATGGGTGAGCCGCTTCTTCGTCTCGTCCTCCAATAGATCAACGTGCGCCTCCCAGTTCTTTTGCCAGAATTTTGAGCCACGAGCGGTGAGGTATCCAGCGAGGCCGGCGATTACGCCAATCGGTGCCGGGATTAGTAACCGGCCCAAGGACAGCTGTCCTAGAGAACCGATGTTACCATCTTTGAAAAGAAGTCCAAGTGTCGTAAACGCGATGAGTTGAAAAGCCCAGAAATAGGTCGCCCGTTTCCAATACATCTCGATCTCGAATTGGCGGATGTCGTGCGCAAGCATGCGAGCAGCTTCGAGCTTGCATTCCTCATCGATCCCAATTCCGAGAGCCTGAAAATAATGGTCGCGAAACCTCACGTTGTCGTCCATCCGTTACCCCCCAAATTCTTGACCTGTACCGAGGCAGCACCTATTGAGGCTTCGCGCCGCCGCCGACTGTCAGATTATTATGCACCGCTACCACGCCAGGAACGTGACTGGCGATGTCCTCAGCCAGCTCGCGGGAGGATTCGTCTACCACAGTTCCGGAGAGGGTATCCTTTTCAAGTTGGTGCTGTTGCGTACTACTTTCCGGCCTGCTGGTCGTGCAGGACTATACTGTCGAGGTAGTCAAAGGCTTCCTTGGCGCAGTCTGTTACATTCATGGTTTTGCAGTCATGTAGTGGGTACTCCACGTGCATCTGGCCGTGGGTCGTATAGGCGCTGTACATGAACACCACTTTGGTACCGCTGGCAGTGCCAAAAGCATCTGAGTTGATGCCCATCCAGTAATAGCCCTCGCGCTTCAAATCCGCGCCGACGACGGCAGGGCTCTCGCTAGACAGCAGAGCGTATTTCTGCGCCACATCGTGACGCAGGGCGTCGTAGAGCAGCTTGTCTACGACACCACCAGACTGTGAGACGTAGATGATGGGGTCCGTGGTCTTCTGAGCATGCGCTGCAGCGGTGGCAAGGCCAAGGCCGAGAAGAATGATTGCGAGTTTCAATGTACTACTCCTTGTTTCAAGGTTGAGTTATTTGACAATGTAGCTTAGGAGATTACGCCTACTTGCGGGAAACTTGTGCATTTGAAGTTGACCATGAGCCGCTGAGGTAACAGCAAGGCTGATACCGAGTACAACGTTGTGAAGTTTCATTTGTCTATGCCCTTTTCGTTTTAGTTGCAATATGGAGGGCGCCCACTATTCCCACAGTTATAGAAAATGTACCCGTTGATAGCCATATCTATCGCCTCTTCGTACGCTGTGTGTCGGCCCATTACACGGACCTTCGTACCAGCCTCATTCGTCACCGTGTACCACGAGGATGCATCTGCATCTGCAAATTCCGGCTTATACCATGCACGCCCTACAACCTCCGGCATCTTAGACCCAATCGGATAGCCGGTACGCACCTGCTTGGCAAACTCTGGTGTCACAGTCATCGAGCCACTTGCAATCTCTATGCGGATTTGGTCAAGCTGCTTAGGGTACTCGACGGCGGTTTCCTGGGTGTGGTCGGACGGCAATAGTGTGATGCGGACTTTATCACACCCGCCTGCGATGCCACAGACGGTCTTCATATCTGGATGGTCGGCGATAAGGCTGGCTGCATCCATGGGCCTATTCTCGACCTCAGCAGGCACCGTCGGTGCTGGCGGTGGCGACGAAGTCTCCAAGATGCAATCCTCTAAATAGATAGAAACGTTGGTTGGCGAAGAACCACTTGAGGAGCTGAAGGTGCATAGAAGTGAGGCCTGTTTTCCCACAACGAGCCGTCCAGCAATCGACTCAATGTTTGGCTGTCCGAATGTGGGCTGCAGCGAGTCTCCTGTCTTAGACCACGCAGTGATCCCAGGCAGGAGCAGCGTCTCTTCTGCTGAGTGGGGATAAGGACCGCCCATAGTGATAAATGAGCCAGCTCCCCCTTGCTCATCGAAGATGCCCTTCCCCCTGCTTTCCAAAATTCGTCGAGAAGTTTCAATCGAAGGGACGAAGACGCCGGTCACAATTCCCGTGACCTCTATCCTCTTGCCTTTATACCGGGCCTCTGCGGTTTCCGTATTGTCGTTTAGATATGTTGAAAGGCTCTCGTTCTTAATTCTCACTTCTTTATCTGCTTCACTTCGCTGGAATTCAGCAAGGAGCTTTTCCGCGCTAATACGGATTACCGATTCAGCATTCCTGGAGGCAGGCGAACTGGATTGTTGATAGTCGTTGGCGTGGGAGGCTTCGGTCCCGGTTGGAGAAGGGGTCTCCATGCTTCCTGCCGCCAGGATGCAGAAAACCGCCAGAAAAAGGAGAGATACAATATGTGCCTTACGCTCTAATTTCAAGTTTATCCCTCCTACAGCAGGTTCTTATGACCATCGTGGCAGCAGCCCAGGCTGCGATGTAACCAGCTATATCCATGAAATCGAATGTGCCTGGAACAACTTTAAGAAGCTGTCCTACTTCCGCGACCACAGCTAGCGATACAGGCAAGAGAATCCAAAACGTCCGCCCGTAGCTCCTGGAATGTCGAAACCACACCGATTGCATTAGGAACGTGAAAGAGTAGACCCAAAGAGCATCGGGAAGGGAATAAAGCACAAAAGCTGGAAGAAAATGCCGTACACCCGCCAGGTTCGCCCTAAGCGCGAGTAATGGTGCCTGCAATCCAAGCCATCCGTACCAGGTAAATACCAGCAACCGCTTAGATCGCAATAAACTATAAATCCCTGCGCCAAGGATGATTGGAAAGCAGACATTACAGAAGAGCAAAGGTCCAGGTTTCGGATTCCAGTTTGGTTTAGCCAATGGACGGACCTCTTGTGAAATACGGTGGCAAGTGTACACCGGATGGACGGGTGGTGCCCTAAGTTTTTGAAATCTTGATCCTCCCACAAAACGTGGGTACCCCATCCTTCGCTTTTTTCCAGCGAAGGGTGGGAGACCACAAAACTCCGTCTGCCCGTGTCGTGCAAACGATCCCGCTCCGCCCAACTCACCCCTCATAAACCTCGCTGCAGTGCCTGATCCTCGTCACGCTCATCCAGCCATAGCGTCTACGCCGCCCCAACCACCATCACCCGAGCCGCGCCCTTCGCCGCCGCACGCGGACGAATTTCGATGACCACATCGTGTTGCAGCGCCGTAGCGAAGTGCACCAGCCGCTCCACCGAGAACCCCTCCAGCTTGTACCCCTTCAGCGCCGAGACCTTCGGCTGGTTCACGCCCAGCACCCGCGCCACCTCCGCCTGCGTCAACTTGCGCGCCGCCAGGATGGGGTCAGCAACGCCGCCATCGTTAGACCTTCCTCGATTGCTTGGCGGCCGGCGAGATTGAACTTGGCGCCCCGCATCTGTGGATGACACGCCTTGAGTATTCGCCTATTCTTCTCCCATGTCAATGCACTACTGCCAACAGGGAGCGGTCAAGCCAAACGTCTATGTGGTGACGTGCAAGAAATGCACCCGCAGCA
>Ga0182027_10014918_pt1 | contig 10725 bp, 10 predicted proteins | sample 712E1DmetaG_FD_121300 | JGI IMG/M metagenome (GOLD analysis project Ga0182027, IMG submission 121300) | Permafrost microbial communities from Stordalen Mire, Sweden - 712E1D metaG (Illumina Assembly) | ecosystem: Environmental > Terrestrial > Soil > Wetlands > Permafrost | place: Sweden...
GATGACGGCGCGCGGCTTTTGCGCGGTGGCGGCGTTGTCAAGATAAACCAGCGGATGGCCGTGGACCCTCTGGTCGAGAATGGGAAAATCCGCTCTGGCGCTTTCGACGGTCATGGCCTTACATCATGCCAAGCTGGAGCTTGGCGGCTTCGGAGAGCATGTCGCGGTTCCACGGCGGGTCCCATACCAGGGACACGGCGGCTTCCTTCACGCCGGGCAGGGCCAGCACCCGGCTTTCCACGTCCTGCTGCAAAACCGGGCCCATGCCGCAGCCCGGCGCGGTCAGCGTCATTTTGATCTCCACGCGGTGGCCGCCTTGGGGCAGGGGGAGAATCTGCAAGTCATAGACCAGGCCCAACTCGACAATGTTGACCGGAATCTCCGGATCGTAACAGGTGCGCAAGGCCTCATAGACGTGTTCCTCCGTCAATTGGCCCGGCTCCGGGGGGGCGGCCGCCGCGGGCGCTTCCTTGCCCAGGGCGTCGGCGTCGGCGCCGGCAATGCGCGCCATGTTGCCATGCACGATGACAGTAAAACTGCCGCCCAGGTCCTGCGCAATGACGACCGGCACGCCGGCTTGCAGGGTAATGGCTGTGCCGGCTGGAATGAGCACCGCCGGGCAATCTCGTTTGATGGTAATTTCTTCTTGCACTGCTTCGGGCAACGTACCCTCTCCCCGCGGGAAAACAAGATAAATTGGCAATGCGTCACTGACGTGCTTCAAGGCGAGCCGATGCGGTAGAAGCGGCTGGGATAGTTCAGCCACTGCGGATCGCTGAAATAGAAAGTGCCGGAGCTGAGGTTGTTTGTGCCCACGCGGACCCAGGTCGGATTGATCAGGTTGGTGCAGGCTTCCACCAGGATGGGGATGTTGATGGTGCCGGTGATGTTGAAACCGAATTGATTGTCCCGCACGCCGAAATTGCCGTCGCCGGTGACAATGAGCGGGTTCCAAAGCAAGGCAGGGCGGCCGGCAAACGTGTTGCTCCACCCGGTGGTGAGCGGCATATAATAAACGGTGGCGGGGTCGGCAGTGGCGGGGGAGGAACCAGCAAAGACAGTCGAATCAGCGACGGGAGCATTGCCCGCGCAATAGACGTTGGTCAGGCTGGCGCAGTACCCGAACGCCCAGTCGCCAATGTTGAGGACGCTGTGCGGAAGCGTGACATCGGTCAGGCTGGCGCAGGAATAGAACGCATATTGCCCGATGCTGGCCACGCTGGCCGGAATGGTGACGCCTGCCAGGCTGGCGCAGCCTTCAAACGCATAATCCGCGATGGTGGTGACGGTGCCTGGAATCACGCAACTTGGACCCAAGCCGGCCGGCGCTTGAATGAGAGTGGATTTGTTCTCATTGTATAATATTCCACCGGCGCTGCTATAAAACAAATTTCCGCCATCCACCGTGATGGGGCCGGGGCAGCCCAGCAACGCCCATTCTCCGATGTGGGCGACGCTGGCGGGGATCTCAATGCCGGACAGCCCGGCGCAGCCTTGGAAGGCCGCGTTTGCGATGATGGTGACGGTGCTTGGAATGGAGATGACGGCCAGTCTGGGGCAGCCATAGAACGCATCCTCCCCGATGCTGGTGACGGGGCCGTCAAAGGTGACGCGGACCAGATTGGTGCAGTCATAGAAATCGAATGCTCCGATGTTGGTCACGCCGCTGCCCGTCGTGGCGGCGGCCAGGCTGGTGCAGTAAGAAAAGACATTCTGCCCAATGGTGGTGACGCTGGCGGGAAGCGTGATGTTGGTCAGTCCGGCGCAGCTCCCGAACGCCCAGTCTCCGATGTTGGTGAGGTTGCCTGGAAGCGTGATGTTGGTCAGGCTAGAGCAATAACCGAACGCCCACTCTCCGATGCTGGTGACGGTGCCGGGAATGGTGATGTTGGTCAGGCTGGAGCAGTCATAGAAATCAAAATCCCCGATGTAGGCCACGCCGTTGCTAATCGTGACGCCGGCCAGACTGGTGCAGCCATAGAATGTATCCACCCCGAGGATGGCCGCGTTGCCCGGAATCCCGATGTTGGTCAGGCTGGCGCAGCCATAGAACGTATAATTGCCGAGGTTCGTCACGCCGCCCGGAATGGTGACGCCGGCCAGGCTTGTACAGCTATCAAACGCATGGTCCTCGACGGTGGTGACGGTGGCTGGGATCGCGCAAACCGGGCCCAAGCCGGTCGGCGCTTGAATGAGCGTGGATTTGCTTTCATTGTATAAGATTCCACCGGCGCTGCTATAAAACAAATTTCCGCCATCCACCGTGATTGGGCCGTGGCAGCCCAGGAACGCCCATTGTCCTATATTGGTGACGCCGGGGGGGATCTCGATGCTGAGCAGCCCGGCGCAGCCTTGGAAGGCCCCGTTTCCGATGCTGGTGACGGCGCCTGGAATCGTGATGGCGGCAAGGTCCCCGCAAAAGGCAAACGCATACGGCCCGATGTTGGTGAGGCCGGCCGGAATGATGACGCCGGCCAGGTTGGTGCAGTAATAGAACGCAAATCCGCCAATGCTGGCGACGGTGCCCGGAATGGTGGCGCCGGCCAGGCTGGCGCAGTACGCGAACGCCTGGTCACTGATGTTGGGGACGCTGCCGAGAATCGTGATGTTGGTCAGGTTAATACAGGCATAGAACGCATTGGTCCCGATGTTGGTGGCGCTGGCCGGAGTCGTCATGTTGGTCAAGCTGACGCAATACCCGAACGCCCAGGCTCCGATGCTGGCGACGGCGCCCGGAATCGTGGTGTTGGTCAGGCTGGCGCAGTCAAAGAACGCAAATCTTCCGATGTTGGTCACGCCGGCGCCAATGGCAGCGTTAGTCAGGCTGGTGCAGTACCCAAAGGCCCAGTCGCCAATGGTGGTGAGGCTATCGGGCATGGTGACGCCGGTCAGGCTGGTGTAGTTGGAGAAGGCGCCCGCCCCGATGGCGGAGACGGTCCGGACGCCGATGGTCGGTGGAATGGCAATGGCCCACGGCGGCCCGGCGTAACCGGTAATGGTGAGGGTATTGTCGGCATTGGTCAAGTAACTGAATTGGGCTTGCGCCGCCGGCGCAGCCAAGAGCAGCAGACCTAAAAGGACGGGCCATGGTTTTTTCATTATTCCGCAAATTAAGTTGTCTTTATGCGCTGTCAAAGTGCCCTACCTCCCCGGCCAGAGCAAGAACAATTTTGGGCCGGATCGTCCACCGGGCGCATCCGACCTTTGTCGAGCCTGCCTCCTGGCTCGGCTGGGGGGGGAGACAATTACTCAAAATGCAGCCCGGAGAGAAGAAGATTTGCGAAGAATTCTCTCGATAAAAGCAAGTCATGGCGCCGCGGATTATTAGCTTGCTTCATGTCACTGCGCGTCCAATCAATTTGGCCTACTACCTTGCGGCCGGCGGCACAAGACGATTGACCTCGCCCCGCCGCGCCATTAGATTGGCCCAAGTTCCTGGCATGGGTGCGCCAGGAAATGATGATTAACTTATTGCGCAACCTGTTCTGCTCTTCGCTGGGAAAGAAGTATGTCATGGCCGCCACCGGCGGCGTGATGTTGCTTTTTGTCATCGGGCATCTGCTCGGCAATTTGCAAGTCTTCATCGGCCCCGAACAAATCAACGCCTACGGCCATTTCCTGCAATCCAACCTGGAAATCATCTGGCCGGCCCGCATCGTCCTGCTGGGTTGCGTCGCCCTCCATATTTGGGCCGCCGCCGGGCTGACGCGGGAGAACCTGGCCGCCCGCCCGGTGGATTACGCGGCGTGGGAGCCAACCGCCGCCAGTTACGCCTCGCGCACGATGGTGTGGAGCGGCGTCATCGTGGCCGTGTTCATCGTTTATCATTTGCTGCACTACACGGTGATGGTTCAGGCGGGCAGCCTGGGTCTGACGGGCCGGGAATTGGCCGGCTTGATGGACCAGCATGCGCCGCCGCGGCATGACATTTACACGATGATGATCCGGGGGTTCAGCAATCCAGCGGTGTCGCTCTTTTATATGGCGGGCGTGGGCCTGCTCTGCCTGCACCTGAGCCACGGTGCGAGCGCGATGTGGCAATCCCTGGGCTGGAAGAAAAAATCCTACGCCCCCTGGCTGGACGCCATGGCGCGGTGGGGTTCGCTGGCGATATTCCTGGGCTATGTAGCCATTCCGCTGGCCGTGTTGTTGAAAGTGATCCCGTAAGAACCGCCGCCCATGAAACTTGATGCCAAAATCCCCGCCGGGCCGCTCGCCCAAAAATGGGACCAGCACAGGTTCGCCCTCAAACTGATCAACCCGGCCAACAAACGCAAGCACGACATAATTGTGGTGGGGACCGGTTTGGCGGGCGCCTCGGCGGCGGCGACGCTGGCGGAGCTGGGTTACAACGTCAAGGCCTTCTGCTACCAGGACAGCCCGCGCCGCGCCCACAGCATCGCCGCCCAGGGTGGCATCAACGCGGCCAAGAATTATCAGAACGACGGCGACAGCGTGTACCGGCTTTTTTACGACACGGTCAAGGGGGGCGATTTTCGCGCGCGCGAGGCCAGCGTCCACCGGCTGGCGCAGTTGAGCGTCAACATCATTGACCAATGTGTGGCGCAAGGGGTGCCGTTTGCCCGCGAATACGGGGGCCTGCTGGCCAACCGCTCCTTTGGGGGGGCGCAGGTGTCGCGGACCTTTTACGCGCGCGGCCAGACCGGCCAGCAGCTTTTGTTGGGAGCATATCAGGCCCTCTGCCGGCAGATCGCCGCCGGGACGGTGAAGATGTTTCCGCGCACCGAAATGCTCGACCTGGTGCTGGTCAACGGCCATGCCAGGGGGATTATTGCGCGGGATCTGGTCACCGGCGCGATTTCCGCGCACGCGGGCGACGCGGTGGTGATGGCCACCGGGGGTTACAGCAATGTTTTTTATCTCTCCACCAACGCCCGGGGCTGCAACGTCACCGCCACCTGGCGCGCTTACAAGAAGGGCGCGGCCTTCGCCAATCCTTGTTACACGCAGATTCACCCCACCTGCATCCCGGTCAGCGGCGAGCATCAATCCAAGCTCACCCTCATGTCCGAATCCCTGCGCAACGACGGGCGGGTCTGGACGCCGAAGAAGAAAGGCGACACGCGCGCGCCGGGAGACATACCGGAAGGGGAGCGCGATTATTATTTGGAGCGCAAGTATCCCAGCTTCGGCAACCTGGCCCCGCGCGACATTTCCTCGCGCGCGGCCAAGGAGGTGTGCGACGAGGGCCGCGGGGTCGGGCCGGGCGGGCGTGGGGTGTACCTGGATTTCGCGGACGCCATCCGGCGGGTGGGCGCCCCGGCCGTGCGCGAGCGGTACGGAAATCTTTTTGACATGTACGAGAAGATCACGGGCGAAAACGCCTACCAGGCGCCGATGCGCATTTATCCGGCCGTCCATTACAGCATGGGCGGGCTTTGGGTGGATTACAACCTGATGAGCACGGTGCCCGGTCTTTTTGTCCTGGGCGAGGCGAATTTTTCCGATCACGGCGCCAACCGCCTTGGCGCCAGCGCGCTCATGCAGGGTTTGGCCGACGGCTATTTTGTCGCCCCCTACACCGTTGGGGATTACCTCGCCACGTCCAAACAGCCCAAGGCGGCGGCGTCCCAGCCGGAATTCCAGCAGGCCATTTCCGGGGTGACGGACCTGACGCGGCGGCTGCTGGCCGTCAACGGCAAGCGCACGGCCAATTCCTTTCACAAACAACTGGGCAGCCTGCTCTGGGAAAAATGCGGCATGGCGCGCGATGAGAAGGGCCTGCAAGCGGCCTTGCGGGAAATCCCGGCCTTGCGCGCGGAATTTTGGAAGGATGTCAAAGTGACCGGCCAAAACGAGGAATTGAACCAGGCCCTCGAATACGCCGGACGGGTGGCGGACTTTCTGGAATTTGCGGAGTTGCTTTGCCTGGACGCGTTGCATCGCCGCGAATCCTGCGGGGGGCATTTCCGGGTGGAATTTCAGACGCCCGACGGGGAAGCGTTGCGCGACGACGAGCATTTCGCCTACGTCGCCGCCTGGGAATTTGCTGGCCCGGGCCAGCCGCCGGTTCTGAACAAGGAACCGCTGGTGTATGAGGAATTGCACCTGAGCACCAGGAGTTACAAATGAACCTCACGCTAAGAGTCTGGCGGCAAAAAGACGCCCAAAGCCAGGGCCGGCTGGTGACTTACCAAGCCAGGAATCTCATCAGCGACATGTCCTTCCTGGAGATGCTCGATCTGGTGAACGAGGAGTTGGCCGCCGGGGGCCAGGAACCGATTGCGTTCGATTCTGATTGCCGCGAAGGAATCTGCGGCACTTGCTCCATGGTGATCAACGGCCTGGCGCACGGGGGCCAGCACGGCACCACCGTGTGCCAGTTGCACCTGCGCCATTTCCAGGACGGTCAGACCGTCGTGATCGAGCCGTGGCGGGCGCGCCCGTTCCCGGTGCTCAAGGATTTGATCACCGACCGCGGCGCCTTTGACCGCATCATCCAGGCCGGCGGATTTGTCTCGGTCAACACCGGCGGGGCACCCGACGGCAATGCGCTTCCCATTCCCAAGACAGCGGCGGAGCAGGCGATGGACGCGGCGGCGTGCATCGGTTGCGGGGCCTGCGTGGCGGCCTGCAAGAACGCCTCGGCCATGCTGTTTGTTTCCGCCAAAGTTTCGCATCTGGCCGCCTTGCCGCAGGGCAGGGCGGAGCGCGAACGGCGCGTTCTGGACATGGTTCGGACGATGGACGAGGCCGGATTTGGCAACTGCACCGTGACTGGTTCGTGCGAAGCGGTATGCCCCAAGGAAATCAGCCTGGATTTCATCGCGCAAATGAACCGCGAATACGGCAAAGCCATCCTGAAAAATTCCGCCGCCAGAAGAACCAAGGGGGGGGATTAGCGGACCTACGCTACGGAAGGTCAGGCTGGCGCGCGCCCGGCAGCAAGACGAACCAATTGCCCGCCAGCCTCAATCCGCACCAACTCGCGCCCCAAGGGGAGAGACAGCCAGACAAGCACCGCTGGCGCGTAGGGTGCCAATGTTTCGTAACGGTTGTCGGGCGCAACCATCACCCCCACCGGCAATGAAAGTGTCGCCAAGTTTTGCTGGAATTGGACGTTCTGGTCCACAGTGAGAAATGCGTCAAACTGCTGGCAGGCTCGTGCGAGCAGGAGGCCATTGCTCAATCCAGACCACCCCATCGCGTTAGTCGTGTACACTTGGTGTCCCGCGAGCAACTGGCCGAAACGCCGCGGGACACAGTGGTCAAGCAGCACTTTCACCGCACTTCTTCCAGCAGGCGCCATCCAGCCGCGTCCAGCACCGCCTTGACTTGCTCCCTCGTCACGCCGGGAAAGTCATCCATAAACACTTCCACGGAATCGCCCGCGCTCAGATGGTCAAACAGGCTTTTGACCGGGACGCGAGTTCCGCGAAAGACAGGCTCACCGCCCAGCCGTGCCGGGTCTTTTTCCACGCATTCGGCGAGGCGTCGGGATGCTGCCTGCGCATCAATTTCCAAAGTCGCAGCCATGTGTTTACTATACGCCATCGGGCTGCCATTTGGCAACTCCGGCTTTCGTGCGGGGAAATCGGGCTTCTCAAGCGTCACGAAAAAAAACTGTTCCCGTCAAACCAGGAATGCTACTTTCACGGCATGAGCCAGGGTATCCGTTGGCGGCAACGATTTGAGAGCTTCGAGAGCGCGTTTCTCTTGCTGCGCTCCGCTTCGGAAAAGCGCGAGCCGGAGGCCTTCAACGACCTTGAGTTGGAAGGGTTGGTGCAACTGCTCCTCAAGAAGGAATCCGCCGCCCCATGAACTTTGGCCTTTCCGATGATGCGCTCGATGCCATTCGTGGCGTTCTTGCCCGCTATCCGGCGGTTGAGGAGGCCGTCGTATTCGGCTCCCGTTTGCTCGGACGCGAGCATCGGGGTTCGGACGTGGACATTGCCTTGAACGGCGAGGTTTCCGCGCTCGAGGCGGAAAGCATCGCTTTGGAACTCGACGAACTGCCGCTGCCTTTTCATTTTGACGTTCAGGCCCTTGCCGCGATCCATCATGGCGGCCTTCGCGCGCACATTTCCCGCGCCGGCAAGACCGTTTACCGGAAAGCAGCGCTGGCCGCGCCGGGGAAAGACTGAGGCAATTTAGCGCGCCTTGGAACTGGCGCCGCAGCCAGCCATCACTCCAATACTCCATCACTCCATTTGTATTTGCCGCGCCTTGGAACTGGCGCCGCGGCCGACCCAATAGAGCAAACCCGCCAGCAATACAAAAGGGATTAACGCCAGCAAATCCGCGTGCGGGCCGGCATAAAACGGGTTGGATGTTTTGGCCCAATTCGTTATGGCCGCGTCCCGGCCCGTCAACACCCCGGCCATGAATGCGATGACGATGCCCGCTATGGCCCCGCCCGCGATGTAGCCGCTGGCCAGCAGGACGCCGGGGCTTTTGTCGCTTTCCGCGCTCAACTGCGCCTCGCTCAGGCCGGCGCCGCGCAAGGCGCGCCGCTGGCGGCGGTCCACCAGCCAGCGCACCATCCCGCCCACGAACAACGGCATGGAAGAGGAAATCGGCAGATAAACCCCCACGGCAAAGGCCAGCGAAGGAATGCCGGACAGTTCCAGCACCACGGAAATCATGATGCCGAACAAGACCAGGCCCCACGGCAGCGCGCCGCCCAGCAGGCCCTGAATGATGTCCGACACCAGCACGGCCTTTGGGGCCGAATACTTCATGGCTTCGCTTCCGTCCGGCCGCTTCTTGAATTGGCCGTTGATACCGGGGTCAACCAGATAGACCACCGCGCCCGAATCATCCACCAGGTATTTGAGGGAATTCCCGCCGGCGTCATCGGTCTTTTGCCAGACCCGGTAGGCGGCGGAATCCGCCGCAGCCTGGGGGCCATGCAGTTTCTCCGGTCCGCCCAGTTTGACTCCGGCAGGGACGCGCAAACCCGGCGCGGCTTGGGCTGCGGGAACATAGACGGTGCCGGAGGAGTTCAGGCTCAAAAGAATGGGGGCCAGCGCCAGGGCGGACGCGCCCGCGCCAATCAAAATGGCGATTTGTTGGAGCCGGGGCGTCGCTCCCAGCAAGAAGCCGGTCTTCAAGTCCTGCGAGGTGGCGCCGCCGTTGGAGGCAGCCACGCAGACGATGCCGCCGACGGAGAGGGCGGTGACAAAATAGAGGGGGCCTTTCCGGCCCACGAGGAGGAAAATCAGGCAGGTCATGATGAGTGTGGCCACCGTCATCCCGGAAATGGGGTTGGAGGAGGAGCCGATTTCCCCAGTGAGCCGCGAGGAAACGGTGACGAAAAGAAAGCCAAACACGACGATCAGAACAGCCCCCACCAGGTTCATTTGCAGCGACGGGGCGGCCAGAATCGCCGCCACCAAGGCCAGGCATCCCAACCCGACAAACCGCATGGAAAGGTCCCGCTCCGTCCGCGGCGCGGCGGCACGCGTCTGTTTGGCCGAGACCCCAAAATCGGCGAGTCCCGCCCGTATTCCACGCCAGATGAGCGGCAGGGAGCGCGCCAGGCTGATGATTCCGCCCGCCGCCACCGCCCCGGCGCCGATGTAGAGAATATAGGCCCCGCGAACGTCGTCCGGCGCCATGTCCCTTATCGGGATTCTCCCCGGCGCAACCGGCCCGGCCGCCCCTTGCCCGAAGAACTTGATCATGGGAATGAGCACCAGATAAGACAACACGCCGCCGGCGGCCATGATGGCGGAAATGCGCGGCCCGATCACATAGCCCACTCCCAGAAGTTCCGGCGAAATTTCCGCGGAAATCGAGCCGCCATTGTAAAGCGGGCCGAAGATCTTTTCCGGCGTGTCCTTCCACGCCTTGAACGCCGACATCGCGGCCTTGTAAAACAACCCCACGCCGAAGCCGGCGAATATGGCCGCGCCGCCCGCGCCCGCCGGCAAAGTGGCGGAGCCGTCCCGGCTCGGTTTGCTCTCGCCGGCCTTGAGCACCTCGGCGCAGGCGGTGCCTTCCGGGTATTTGAGCACGTTGTGCTGTTGCACAATCAAGGCGCGGCGCAGCGGAATCATCATCAGGATGCCGAGCCAGGCCCCCAGCAGGGCGACGAGCATGACCCGCGTCATCTCCAGATCGTAGCCCAGAATGAGGATGGCCGGCATCGTCACGCCGACACCAAAGGCGATGGATTCGCCGGCCGAACCGGCCGTTTGCACGATGTTGTTTTCCAGAATGGTCGCGTCCCTTCCGCCGAAAAACTTCGCCCAGAGCCGGAAGAGGGTGAGCGAAATCACGGCGACCGGAATGGAGGCGCTGACCGTCATTCCGACTTTGAGCACCAGGTAAAGCGAGGACGCGCCGAAAACGACCCCGAGGAGCGTTCCCAGGATGAGGGCGCGCGGCGTGCATTCGGCCATGCGCGTTTGCGGGGCGACGTGCGCCGGAGCGCCCGCGCCGTCCCGGTCGCCGGCGGCCTGTGGTGGATCAGACGGCATGGCAGGAATGTGAGCCGCGGCCCGGCCTTACCGTCCTGCCGGCAGCCGGGGATTAACCACCACCACAAAATTGGTTTTCATAACGATCGTTTGGATGTCGGACACTTTCTGAAGCGGAAGCATATCGGCCCCGGCCCGCAGGATCAAGCCTGTTATCTGGCACGGAAAATTCATGGGGTGATGTAAATGGCTGGTGGAAAGAGATTTAATAGATGGCGCTGGACTTTGTGGCCAAAGTTTTTCACACTGCGGTCATGTCAAAACGATCTCCGTCCGGCAA
>Ga0182027_10014920_pt1 | contig 10725 bp, 7 predicted proteins | sample 712E1DmetaG_FD_121300 | JGI IMG/M metagenome (GOLD analysis project Ga0182027, IMG submission 121300) | Permafrost microbial communities from Stordalen Mire, Sweden - 712E1D metaG (Illumina Assembly) | ecosystem: Environmental > Terrestrial > Soil > Wetlands > Permafrost | place: Sweden...
GACGACAAGGTCGCCATCCTGCATGCGATCGCGAAAGGCCCAGAGCTGACCCACCCAGTTTGCGACACGCCCCTTGCCGGCGTCCGGATAGGTCCCCCGCACGAGCTCCTCGAGGGCAGCGCGTGAGATGACACCCGAGAGATCGGGCACCTCCTCCCAACCGATGACGCTCAGGTCCTGCTCCAAAGCTAGCGTCTCGCGCTCGCCGTAGCGTCCGGCACGCACCAGCCACACGGTCATCGGCAACCCCCTCTCGAAGACACCTCAAGCGTCACGGAAAGAGCCTACAGAAGAAGCGACGTGACTCATAGTCCGTAGACCCATGGTCGACATGCCAGTTCACTTCGGCCATGGACAGCTCGGCAGAGAACCCACTTGTTGGCTTCGCTCGACGCCTACGCGAGATTCGCTTGGAGCGTGGCCTCTCGCAAGAGCAGCTCGCTAGTCTCGCCGGCCTCGATCGCACCTACGTCAGCGGTTGCGAGACCGGGCGCAGAAACGCGACCATCAGGACGATCTGTCGACTTTCGGACGCTTTGGGCGTCGACCCTGCTGCCCTGGTGTCCGACCTGAACCAACTGCCTCTGGAGGCTGACCAGGACCCTTGAGAGGGGAGCCCATCGGGCAGGTTCCAATCGCGTCCTCGTCACGCCTGAACAGATCCGGAATTCGGCGCAAGGAGCTTCTTCAGCGGACCCTCAACGAACTGGTGTGGTTGCCAGCCTGACACGACTCTCTGAACGATTGTCGCATCGACAACACTCGCGCCAACTCCCAGAGCGGTTCCCAGCCCACCGGCTCCCGCGAGATCGACCGCTACGCCAATGCCCGTGAAGACGACCCACCTCGCAACCTTGGCTGGCAGACTGTTCAACCACGAATGGCCGAAAGCGGCTGCCCAATACTCCCGAAGGAGATCGCCGTCCGCCGGGCGCTCCGCGAGCCAGGTCTTCCAGCGACGCGCGTTGTCGAGAAGCGGAAGGAGGTCGGAAATGGAGCGGCCGCCGCCAGAGAACGCTTCGCGCACCGCGTGGGCATCGGAGAATGAGAGCTCTTGGAAGTGCGCGAGCTGCTGACCGGAGGCGCCTGCGCGGCCCAGAAGGGATTCCATTCGAAGGCCAATCAGCGCGGAACGAGTCGGGCTGACAAGAAGCTCCGCATCGAGGGAAGTGGCAAGGGAGAGATGCTCGCGAGCTTCGAGAATCATCAGGAGCAGCTGTGCCGAAGACAAGGAGGAATGTGACGCCGGCACCGTGCGGTGGTAGACCTCGTTGGCAGCCACAAAGTCGATGTTGGTGCTTATGCGGTAGTAGCCGTCGTCCTCCCGCAGAGCAAACTGAAGTGGCGAGGGCTGTCGGTACCCGGGTGCAAGGCCGGCAAGGATGTAGCCGACGCTTTCCTCGACGTACTGGGGTTCTTGGAAGTCCCTGCGAGCTGCGTCCAAGATGCTGGTGTCGTGGGGAAGCTCCAAGGCGTGCTCGATGAAGCGCCGCGCCAGGCGGCGCAACCGCCCGGGCTTGCCGCTAGCCTCCATGAAGACGTCGGGAGCAACGTCTTGTAGGGCGGATCGCTGTGGCTCCACGTTGCAGAGCGTGTGTCTTTCAAGAGTCGTCGCGACATTGTCGGTCGCGACGGCGCCCAACACGGGGTCGTAGGCAAATGCGAGGTGCCCCTCGCCAACCAGGGTGACGAGGGTGTCGGGACCGCAGATTCGAATGAGCTGCCTGAGAACTTCAGCGTGACCGACTACGGTCACCTTCTGATAGAAGACCAGCGCCTCGGCAAGCAGACCAGCGTCAATCGCCAGCCCAGCACCGTCCTGAGTCTGGCGCGCAATACAGATGGCCTCGAACATCGTTCAGCCTCGCTAGCGTGGCACGCTGCCGTGGGCGGTAGGCCTCCCGGCTCCATGTCCTGAAACAGCTCGAACCATTCAAAGAGCCGGGATCACGCCGGGAGTCTACACTTCCTGCGCGTCGGCATCCTGTCGGCCAAGATGGGAATGTCGCTGCTCGCTGGCTGTTTCTGAACAGCGCACAGGTTTGGCAGTCAGGTGCACCGTACTCGACCGTCAACTGCGCAAGACCTGGCGCTATCGTCCTTGCCAGTAACGCCGGCGCCGGCCCTGCGACCCTACGTAATCATCTGAAGTTCCCGCCGTGACAAGTGTCACACGGAACCCGTGACCATCGTCATCTCGAAGTCCTGACTGCCGGCACTACGCGGCGCCCTCGCCTCACCTCAGACTCGACTGACCAGATCAGACGAGGTCGGGCCTCTTGGGGTCGGACGGCAGGAGGAGACGACGATGACGACGGCAACGACGATCGCCGACAGGAGGCCCAAGGCCGGCAGTCCGCCCGGATCGTCAGCCATCAGTGTCCATGGTCTGCGCATGCACTACGGCAGCAACGAGGTGGTGTGCGGCATCGACCTCGAGGTTCGCAGCGGCGAGGTCTTCGCCTTCCTGGGGCCCAACGGCGCCGGCAAGACGACCACTGTCGAGATCCTCGAGGGCTACCGCAAGCGCACTGGCGGCGAGGTCAGCGTCCTGGGGACCGATCCGGCCCGGGCTGACGCAGGCTGGCGGGCCCGCATCGGCGTCGTGCTGCAGGAGTCGCAGCCGGAGCCCGAGCTCAGCGTCACTGAATGTCTATCGCTCTACGCCGGCTACTACCCGACGCCACGGCCTGTTGCCGAGACGATCGACCTGGTCGGCCTGAGCGCATCCGCCAAGACCCGTTGCGGCGCGCTCTCCGGCGGTCAGCAGCGCCGCCTCGATGTCGCCTTGGCGCTGATCGGCGATCCTGAGCTGATCTTCCTGGACGAGCCGACGACCGGCTTCGATCCTTCTGCACGACGCTCGGCCTGGGAGCTGATCGCCGGTCTGCGCGGCCTGGGCAAGACGATCTTCCTCACCACCCACTACATGGAGGAGGCCGAGGAGCTCGCCGACCGTATCGCGCTGATCGCTGCCGGGCAGATCGTCGCCGAAGGCACACCGGGCGCACTGGGGGGCCGCGACAGAAAAAGCGCCCTGGTGCGCTTCAGCCTGCCTGCGGGCCTCACCACCGATGAGCTTCCCGTCGAGGTGAAGGCTGCCACGGTGGCCGCCGCCGACGGCTCCCTGGAGGCCCGCGCGCAGAACCCCCTGCCCCTGCTCGGCGTGCTGGCCGCCTGGGCGGCCACTCGCGACCTGCAGTTGTCCGACCTCACGGTCAGCCGTCCGACCCTGGAAGATGTCTACCTGCACCTCACAAAGGAGACCTGATGAGCGTCCTGTCCCCGACAATCGAGCGCCCCGCCGGGCCCCAGGGAGTGCGACGCAACCTGACGCTGCACCAGTTCCGCTACGAGCTGCGCGGCTTTCTGCGCAACCGCCAGGGCGTCTTCTACACCATCGCTCTGCCGGTGATGTTCCTTGTGATCTTCGCCTCGGTCTTCGGCCATGGCACGGTGCGCGTGCCGGGCGGCACCCTGCACGTTGCCATCTACTACGTGCCCGGCATCATCGCCATGGGCATCATCAGCGCCTCCTTTGGCAACCTCGCCGCCTCGGTGGTCGGCACCCGCGAGGCCGGCATCTACAAGCGCCGCCGGGCGACCCCGGTCTCGGCGGTCGTGCTGATCGCTTCGCGCGCCCTGGTGGCCGTCACCGTGGCGGTCGCCATCACGGCCGTGCTGCTGGCCATCGGCCACTTCTACGGCGCCTCGGTGCCGGCCCACGCCCTGCCGGCCCTTGCCCTGGACGTCATCGTCGGCAGCCTCACCTTCTGCTGTCTGGGCTACGCCCTGGCGAGCAGCCTTGCCAGCCGCGACACGGTGCAGCCGGCCGTCATGTTCATCACCTTGCCGCTCTACTTCATCTCGGGTGTCTTCGTCGCCTCGTCGGTGCTGCCGCACTGGCTGCAGAATGTGGCCAACGTGTTCCCGGTGCGCCACCTGGCGAGCGCCCTGCTTGCCGTCTACAACCCGCACACTGTCGGCGCCGGCATCCGCTGGGGCGACCTGGCGGTCCTGGCCACCTGGGGCGTAGTCGGTCTACTGATTGCCCTGCGTCGCTTCAGCTGGCTGCCCCGCGGAGGCTGAAGCCCGACCTCGGTCCACATCGATGGGGCCAGACGTGGCAGACAGTTTGGGAAGGCACCTGACTAGTGTCGCGGACAAGGAATCTCGCGGACGGCTGCGGCGTATGATGAACGGGCGCCAGTCACGGGGCGCATGAGCCTGAAGTCGAGGGGGTAGCTCGCCGGTGGCCGATGCTTCACTGATCGAACACGAGACCACCCTGCCAGCGTCCGGGCGAGGGTACCTCGTCGTCTACCTCTTCCTCATTGCCCTCGCGGGACCGGCCAGCGACGTCGCCACCGGCCAGGCCCAGCCGACCTGGCTCGCCGCCCTTGCATTGGGCGCTTTTGTCGCCTGCTTCGTGCTCGTCGTCGAGACGGCGCACCACTGGCGCGGCGGGCCGGCACAGCCACTGACTCCAGCGAGGCGCCGTCTGCACGGCATCTTCGTCTTTGCCTTGGCACCGATCGCGGTGGCGACCACGCTGGCCTTCGGATCGACCTGGCTCGTGCTGTTCATCTTCGTGACCATCACCACCGCTCTCACGATACGTCTCTCCTGGGCGCCGCGGGCGATCGTCGCCGTGGCCGCCACCGTGGTCGCAGTCGAGCTGGTACTCGGCTGGAGCGTGGCCGGCGCCGCCACGGCAGCCTCGTGGGCGCTCTCCACGCTGATGGCCGGGTTCGTGGCGCTGCTGCTGCGGCGGCGCGCCCTGCTCATCCGCGAGCTTAGGGAGGCGCAGGGCGAGGTCGCACGTCTTGCCGCGACCGACGCCGTGACCGAGGAACGGCTGCGCTTTGCCCGCGACCTCCACGATCTGCTCGGCCACAGCCTTTCCGTGATCGCCCTCAAGGCCGAGCTGGCCCGCAGACTGCTCGAGCGCCAGGCGTCGGCGACTCAGGTGCAAGCCGAGGTCACCGATATCGAGCAGATTGCGCGCCGCGCGCTCGAGGAGGTCCGCGAAGCCGTGAGCGGTTACCGCGCCCACTCGCTGGCCGCCGAACTCGATCGCGCGCGCGCCGCTTTGGGAGTCGCGGGCATCGCGGCGCAGATCGCGGTCAGCGAGACACCGCTGCCGTCCTTTCTCGATGATCTCGTGGCGTGGGTGGTGCGCGAAGCGACCACGAACATCGTGCGTCATAGCTCGGCCCGTCACGCCGAGATCGAGGTGTCGATAGACCGCGGTGAAGCGCGCGTCGAGGTGCGAGATGACGGTGTCGGTGCCAACCTGGAGACGGTTGCCCCGCCCGCAGCAGGCAGGCATGTCAAGAGTGGCAGCGGCCTTGTGGGGCTGCGGGAACGCCTGGCTGAGGCTGGCGGGCGTCTCACCGCTGGGGGGGCGGCCGGCGGCGGCTTTGAGGTCGTGGCGGTCGTGCCGCTCACCGCATCCTCGGCACGCGACTCGCGCGAGACGCGCGCGCCAGCGCCGGACCGGGCGGTGGCGCCATGATCCGCGTGCTGCTCGCCGAGGACCAGGACCTGGTGCGCGGCGCCCTGGCGGCGTTGCTCGGCCTGGAAGGCGACATCGAGGTCGTGGCCCAGGTGGGCCGCGGCGATCTGGTCGTCGAGGCGGCTCTGGCCTCGCGGCCCGATGTCGCCCTACTCGACATCGAGATGCCCGGCATCGACGGGCTCGAAGCCGCCGCGGCGCTGCGCACGGCCCTGCCGCAGTGCACAGTGCTAATCCTCACGACCTTCGGTCGCCCCGGCTACCTGGCACGGGCCATGCAGGCCGGCGTCAGCGGCTTCCTGGTCAAAGACGCACCGGCCGAGGAGCTGGCAACCGCCATCCGTCGCGCCCTGGGCGGCGCCCGCGTGGTCGACCCGGGCCTGGCCGCCGCGGCACTCGCCAGCGGGCCCAATCCGCTGACTGCCCGCGAGTGCGATGTGCTCAAGGGGGCTGCCGGAGGGGCCAGTGTCGCCGACATCGCCGCCGAGCTGTTCCTGTCGGAGGGCACGGTGCGCAACTACCTCTCGACGGCGATTGCCAAAACAGGCACGCGCAACAGGGTCGAGGCGGTACGGGTGGCCTCAGAACAAGGCTGGCTGTAATCGCCAAGGCGAGTCCGGTCGGCGACGCGTCGGCGGCAGCGCCCTGTGCAGCAGATTCGCATGCCCGACATCACGTGGAGTGCGGTTGTAGCCTCCGCCCTAGAAGAGGCGTCCGCTTCTGTGTCTAGAATAGGGACGTCATGGGTGCTCTCAAGTCTTGTCCGCTTGGTTTGCCTCGCGTCCTGCAGCTAGCCACGCAGTGAACGGGAGGCTGACACCCTCACACTTCGCTCAGAAATGGGCCGGCAACAGGCGCACCGAGAGGGCCGCCGCTCAAGAGCATTTCATCGACCTCTGCCGGATGTTGGGCGTGCCGACGCCCAACGAAGCCGATCCTACCGGCGACGAGTACGCATTCGGAAAGGGCGCCGAGAAGACAGATGGTGGCGATGGCTTTGCCGATGTCTGGAAGCGCGGCCATTTTGCCTGGGAGTACAAGGGCAAGCACAAGAATCTGAAAGCCGCCTACCAGCAACTCCTGCAGTACCGCGAGGCACTCGACAACCCACCGCTTCTGGTCGTTTGCGACCTCGACCGCTTCGAGATTCACACCAACTTCACGAACACGCCTGCCACCGTCCACGAGTTCAATCTCGAACGTCTCCGCTCCGACCCGACGGAACCGTTGCGGCTGCTTCGCGCGGTCATGGAACATCCGGAGGAATTGCGGCCGGGAAAGACAAGAGACGAGTTGACGGCCGAGGCGGCTAGCCAATTCGCCTCGCTTGCCGAACGCCTGCGGGATCGCGGGCACGAACCGCATGAGGTTGCCCACTTCCTCAACAAACTCCTGTTCTGCATGTTCGCTGAGGACGCCAATCTGCTTCCCGTCGGATTGCTACGTCGACTCACCGCAGCGGCCGCCGATGATCCGGCCGTCTTCGGCGACGGGTTGGGTGAGCTTTTTACCAAGATGTCACACGGCGGCGGGTTGTTCGGCGCGGAACGGATTGAGTGGTTCAACGGCGGCCTATTCGACAGCGGAGCGGTGTTGCCGCTGACGCGAGTCGAGATCGAGATCGTCGACCGTGTGTCGCGTCTCGATTGGTCTCAGGTTGAACCCGCCATCTTCGGCACCCTCTTCGAGCGCGGCCTCGACCCTGACAAGCGAACCCAGCTCGGGGCGCACTACACCGACCGCGCCTCGATCATGCGGCTCATCGAGCCGGTTCTCCTCGACCCGTTACGCCGCGACCTTGAAGCGACCAAAGAACAGGTCGAGCAACTCCTGGCCAGCGGCAAGACGGTCACTGCCCGAACGCCCGCCCACAAGAACCCCGTGTCCGTGTTCAACGCTTTTCTCCAACGGCTTCGCTCGGTCCGGGTGTTCGATCCCGCGTGTGGCTCTGGCAACTTCCTCTACTTGGCTTTGCAGTCTCTCAAAGACTTGGAGCGCGAGGCGATTCTGTGGGCGTCGCTCACGATGAAGATACCGATGCAGTTTCCGGAGATCGGCCCGCAAGCCGTGCTCGGCATCGAGCTGAATCCCTACGCGGCCGAACTGGCACGCGTAGTCATCTGGATAGGCGAGATTCAATGGATGATTTCGAACGGCTTCGCCTACCTTCGCGATCCGATTCTCAAGCCACTCGACACGATTGAGGAGCGTGATGCGCTGCTCGATCTGAGTGATCCAGAAAACCCGCGCGAGCCCGATTGGCCCGAGGCAACGGTGATCGTGGGGAACCCGCCGTTCCTGGGTGCGAAACTTCTTCGCACGAACCTTGGGAATGAGTACGTTGAGTCGCTGTTTGAAGTCTACCGGAGCCGGGTTGCCGGCATGGCCGACCTGGTTGCCTACTGGTACGAGAAAGCTCGGGCAATGGTAGAGGCAGGACGAGTAGCTCGAGTTGGCCTCCTGGCAACCCAGGGAATACGTGGCGGCGGCAGTAGGCAGACGCTGCGTCGAATCAAAGAATCTGGCGACATATTCCTGGCATGGCCGGATGAACCTTGGGTGGTCGAGGGGGCTGCAGTGCACGTGTCTCTCATCGGCTTTGATGATGGCTCGGAGAAAGAGAAGCTGCTCGACGGAAAGCCAGTCGATAGCATCAACGCCAACCTGAGCACGGGTGTTGACCTCACTCAAGCGGTCCGTCTGCGCAAGAACGCGGGCATCTCCTTCATGGCAGACGTCAAGGGTGGGGCATTCGACATCCCGGAAGATGTGGCATTGGCGATGCTCGCTACTCCGAACCCGGACGGGCGCAGCAATGCGAATGTGATACGTCCATGGGCCAATGGTCTCGACATCACCCGACGATCACGGCATATGTGGATCATCGACTTCGGGGTGAACACGCCGGTCGAAGAGGCGATGCTTTACGAAGCCCCGTTCGAATACGTGAAGGACCATGTCGAGCCGATTCGGAGCAAGGTTCGGCGGGAATCCTACGCCACGAAGTGGTGGCTGCATGTTGAACCCTGCTCTGGCATGCGAACGGCCATCGAGGGTTTGGGCCGTTACGTAGCGACACCCACAACATCGAAGCATCGGCTCTTCGTTTGGCTGCCTTCGAACACGCTGCCGGATCATGCGCTCATCGCCTTCGCCCGCGACGATGACTACTTCTTCGGACTGCTCCAATCCTCCGTCCACGAACTATGGGCGCGCGGTCTCGGGACACAGTTGCGAGAAGTCGAGAGCGGATTCCGGTACACGCCGACCACGACGTTCGAGACGTTCCCATTGCCAGAGCGCCCGGCGACGGAGGCAGTCGCCGAGGTTGAAACTACCGCCCGGACACTCTGCGATCTGCGCGCCGGATGGCTCGAACCGCCCGGCTTGGGAGCCGCCGAGCTAGAGAAGCGGACGCTCACGAATCTCTACAATCAGCGCCCAACCTGGCTCACGCAAGCTCACGAGCGGTTGGATCGGGCCGTTCACGCGGCGTACGCGTGGGAGTGGCCTCTCGATGATGACGAGGTTCTGTCTCGCCTCCTCGAAATGAACCTCGCCCGTGCCGGTGAACTAGTCACGATCTAGCCTGCTTGCCTTCGGCGCGCAGGCTCGACCAATGTCTTGGATGCGGCACGTACCCCCGCCGTGTCTTCGCGCGCATCGTCATCGATGACCACGCCGCCGCCCTCATCTGAGGCAGGATCACCGTTGAAGCAGCGGCAGAATCTCGCGCTTGAAGACGTCGGTTCGCGGCGGCCGCACGCTCGTTGAGGTCTCTCTGGGCAACCCGGGGTCTGTTTTCTGACCACACCATGATTCGAAGTCAGGTGCAGGGCGCAACGCCTCCGTGGCCGTGACACAATCCGATCGATTGGCTCCGACAATCGATGCCGAAGAAGCCAGTGTCGTGGGCTGGACGGTCTACTTCAAGCAGTAGAAGCCGGCCTGCATGACGGAATACCAGAAGAGTTCGACGACCCTGAAGCCGCACTGGGTGAGCATCTCCAGATGCTCCGCGACGGTCAGGGGGAAGTAGTCGACGTCGAATCTCGCGAGATGGCTTCGCACCGCGTCGGAGTTTCTGCCTTGGCTTACCTGGAAGTCCGCCCAGATCCTCTTTGCAATCTCAACACCCTCGGCTGTGGCTGGTCTGATGTTCTCGAAGGTGGCGAACAGGCCGCCTTCTCTGAGCAGCTCACGGCAGTTGCGCGTTGCCGTCGTTCTCTCGGCCGGCTTCATGTAGTGATGAGCCTGTACGGCCGTAACGACGTCCACCGGTTCGGTCGTCTTGAGATTCTGCGACTCCACGGGGTCCATGATCGTGACCCGTTGCTTGCCGGACAGCCTGGCCCTTGCCTGAGCGAGCATCGCGGCTGCAGGGTCTGCCAAGTAGAACCTGGTGGTGGAGAATCTGTCGTACGCCTGCTCGATGAGGGTACCCGTCCCTCCGCCGGTGTCTACCCAGATGTCCGGCTGAGGATTGTGCGCGGCTACCAGGCTGATGGTCTCGTGATGAAACGCGTCGTAGTACGGGATGGTCTTGCCGACCTGTGAGTCGTAGTCGGAAGAGGCGTGCGCGGTGAGGTTGTCATCGGCCTGCATGACGCGATGCTACCGATTCGGCTTCGGGGTTTCCATGAGGGCCCCAGCGATCACTGCCCGTGCTCATCGACATCGATGTCTGAATGGCTGGTCGGAGCCCGACCAACTACGAACTCGCCGCCTCCGCGGCGGGCTCAGGAGGGGCTAGCATTGCTGGCCGAAAACCGTCGATTGAAGCCAACTAACACATCCCCCGGCTATCTCAGCGCCGGCTTTTGCATCACCTTCAAGTCGGCCTTCAACGGGCAGGTCAATGCGACCCCCGACATGCGCTTCGGCATGGGTCCGGCCGGCTCGACGACCTGGGGCTCGGGCTCATCTCTTTCGGGTGACCTCTCCCATCCGCCTGCTTCTGTGGGCTGGACGGCGCAGCCGGGCAGCGCCTTCTCGGTGATCACCACGGCGGTGAAGACCCTGACCTACACAGACCAGGCCTCTGCCTGGTACAACGCCGCCAACGGCTATGACAACACCAACGGCCAAGGCCGCGGCGCCGCTACCCTGATGTGGCCGCAGGCAAGCGGCGCCAGCGGCTATCACATCTACCTAAACGACGGCTCGGGCGCCTACCGCCAGGTCGGTGGCACCCTGGGGCCGGGGGC
>Ga0182027_10014921_pt1 | contig 10724 bp, 9 predicted proteins | sample 712E1DmetaG_FD_121300 | JGI IMG/M metagenome (GOLD analysis project Ga0182027, IMG submission 121300) | Permafrost microbial communities from Stordalen Mire, Sweden - 712E1D metaG (Illumina Assembly) | ecosystem: Environmental > Terrestrial > Soil > Wetlands > Permafrost | place: Sweden...
CCTGTAACCGTCGAGGAAAAAATCTGGGAATTGCAACAGAGCAAGGCGCAGACGATTGCCGACGTGCTCGGCGAGGAAGGCTTCGCCCGCAGCCTCACCACGACGGATTTGGAATATCTGTTCGCGGAGGATTAATTTGGGTGGGGCGAGAGTCTCTCGAGCCCTGATTTATTTCTCATGCCGGGAAATTGGGTTCGATGGAGTCTCGCCCCACCTTTGATAATTTATTCGTATCGCAGCGACTCAATCGGATCGAGGTTCGCCGCCTTGTAAGCTGGGTAAGTCCCGAAAACAATTCCAACGATGGAGCAAATTACCAGCCCCATAAAAATCCAATCAATCGGGATGGCGGGCGGCACTTTCATATACCACGCGAGGGTGTTGCCACCGAGGATGCCCAGTATAACACCGATGACACCGCCGACTTCGCAGAGCACCACGGCTTCCATGATGAACTGAGCCATAATGTTGCGTTTCTTGGCGCCAATGGCACGGCGGATGCCGATCTCGCGCGTCCGTTCCGTGACCGAAACGAGCATGATGTTCATGATGCCGACGCCCGCTGCGATGAGGGCAATGGAACTGACGATGGTCACACCTATACGCACAGCGCGGGTGAACGTGTCGAATTGTTTAATCAGCGAATCGTTGGAAAACAATTCGAAATCATCCGGCGCGCCGGGTGGGACTTTGCGGGCGGCACGCAGGATGCCGCGCACCTGGTCAACACAATCATCGTAGCTGGCGGCATCGCGCGCCTGCACCAGGATGGTCAGATCATCCCACCAGCGTCCATAGCGGTTCAGCGCCGTGGTGATGGGGATGATGGCAAAATTGTCCTGGTTGCCACCCACCGAACCGCCTTGGGAGGCGAGTACTCCCACGACGGCATATTTGTAACCGTTGATTTTGATTTCCTCGCCCATCGCCGAGCCATGGGGGAAAACCGTTTTAGCCAAAGCACTGCCCAGCACGCATACGTCGCGCGCATCATCCACATCGTTCTCCGAAATGGCACGGCCCTCGTCGACGTCCCAGTTTCGCGCCGGAAAACTGCCGGGAGTCTCGCCATACAAATTGGCTGACGGCGGCGTTTTGGCATAACGGGTCGAAACCTGTCCGCGCCAAAAATTACCTTCGATACCCACACTGGCGGCGAGTGTGGCCTTTTCCTCCACCTTCCGCCCTTGATCCAGCGTGACATCTTTGCGCCGCCAGTACTTTTCCCGATCGGAATTATCACCGAACTGGGCTCCGGGCCATCGTTGGATGGCAAAGGTCTGGCTGCCCAACTTGCTGATGTCTGTCTCAACGCTGCGCTTCAACACGCGCATGGCGGTCATCACGACGATGATGGAAAAAACACCGATTAACACACCGACCAGCGTGAGCGCCGAGCGCAGCTTGTGCGCCGCCAGGGCGTTCATAGCCATCGAAAAACTTTCTTTGACCTCGGCAAGCAGCAATGTTGGTTTGTGCAATTTCATTCGCTTCTCAACGCATCCACCGGATCCATCCGCGCCGCGCGCCAGGCGGGGAGGAAACCGGAAACCACCCCGGTCAACAACGACACGAGCAGGGCGATGGCAACAATGGTCCAAGACAAGGAGGCTGGAAACAACCACTGGGTCACCGCCAACGTGGCCAGCCACGCGATGCCCAGCCCTATCATCCCGCCGAACAAACAAATGCAGGCGGCCTCAACCAAAAATTGAAGCAAAATGTTGCGGCGCTTGGCACCGATGGCCTTGCGCACGCCAATTTCGCGCGTCCGCTCAACCACCGAGACGAACATGATGTTCATGATGCCGATGCCACCGACGAACAGCGACAAGCTGGTGACAAACAAACCGATGATGGCGATTGTGCCGGTCATTTTGTGAAAAAATTTCACAAATTGGTCCTGCTGGTTGATGGCGAAGTCGTCCGGCTCGCCGGGGGCCAGGTGGCGGATGTGGCGCATCGTCTGGCGTAATTCCTCCCGGGCCTCGTCCAATTGCGCCAGCCCATTGGCTTTCACATCAATCTGATCAATGGTGGGACGTTTCCAAATGACCGCCAGAGATTCCCGGATGGGAATAATGACGCGGTTGTCCAGGCTCCCACCCAGCATTGTCCCCTGCTTTTCCAGCACGCCTATGACTAAAAAGGACTGGTCTTCAATTTTGATGTGTTCGCCAAGGGGAGGATCGTTGCGGAACAAATTCGTCGCCACCTCGCTGCCGATGATACAGACCGGCTGGTTGCCTTCGGCATCGGCAGCAGTCAAAAACCGGCCTTGGGCCACGCCCACACCACTGGTCTGAAGATAGGCCTCCGTGGTACCGACGATTTGCACGCTGCTGGCGCTCCGGGTTTTGTATTTCACTGTTCTGTTGTCATCCTCTTCGGGCACGACAGCGGCGGCGAGTGTCAATTGTTTGGCCAGCGCCTCAGCGTCCTTGAGCCGGATCGGCGGGTGGCGTCTCTGTGCTTTTAACCAATCGTCATAAGAACCAGTGAATAACCAATCATAGCGCGACACGTAGAAAACGTCCGCCCCGAGCACGGAAATGCTTCTGATGAACGCCCGGTCCAGCCCGTTGATGGCCGCGCCCATGAGCGTGACGGTGACGATGCCAATGACGATGCCGAGCGTGGCCAGCGTCGAACGCATTTTATTCGCCAGGATGGCGTCCCACGAGATGCCGAGACCTTCACGGATTTCGGCGAAAAATCTCATGGCCTGTTTTGTCGCTCGTCGCTGGCAATCAACCCGTCATGGAGGCGAATGATGCGGTGGGCATGTTCGGCGATGTCCTCCTCGTGTGTGACAAGGATGATGGTGTTGCCTTTTCGGGAAAGCTCCGCGAACAGCGCCATGATTTCCGCGCCGGTTTTGGAATCGAGATTGCCCGTCGGTTCGTCGGCCAGCAGGATGGATGGTTTGTTGACCAAGGCGCGGGCAACGGCCACGCGCTGGCGCTGGCCGCCGGAAAGTTCGTTCGGTTTGTGATGAATGCGATCCCCCAACCCGACCTGCGCGAGCGCGTCGAGCGCAACCTGATGGCGCTGTTCCGCCGGCATTCCGCCGTAGATGAGCGGCAGTTCGACATTGTGCAACGCATTCGAGCGCGACAGCAGGTTGAAAGTCTGGAAAACGAAGCCAATTTCACGGTTGCGGACTTCGGCGAGCTGGTTGTCGTCCATGTCGCTGACGCTGGTGCCGTTCAATTCGTAATGGCCGGCGGTGGGCGTGTCGAGGCAACCGATAAGGTTCATCATCGTGGATTTGCCGGAGCCGGACGGACCCATGATGGCGACATATTCGCCGCGCTGGATTTCGAGCGACACATCACGCAAGGCATGGACGGTCTCCGCGCCCATTTGATAGCACCGCGAGATGTTCTGGAGGCGGATGAGCGCCACGGCTAGTCCTTCTTTGCCGTTTCAGGGGTGGCCGGACCTTTTTTGATTTTCTTGCCGTCGTCGAGGTCACGGCTGATGGCACGATAACCGCCGGAGACAACTTCCTGCCCCTCGGCGAGGCCGTTGGTGATTTCCCAATAATTATCGTCGCAAATGCCGATTTTTACCGGCACAACCTTTACGTGGTCGCCTTCGACAACGAACACGACGTCCAACGGCTTGGAGGATTCCTTGGATTTTTTGTCGGCGGCCACGGCGTTGGTGGTGGAAACAGTATTCGTGGCGGAAACAATATTGGTCACGCTGGATTTGACCGCGTTGGTGCCGGAACTGGTTTTTTTCTCCACCGGCTTCGGCGGCTTGGGCGGGCGGGTGGTGACGCTGGCCAGCGGGACAGTGAGCACATTGGTTCGATACTGGGTTTCAATGTCGGCGCTGACAGACATGCCGGGGCGAAAATCCTCCTTCTCGCTGAAGCGGATGCGCACCTGAAACTTGGTCGCCTCCTGCGACTGGCCGCTGCCGCTGGAATAGCCGCGGGGCAGATTGCTGTCCTTGGATGAACTGGCAACGTCCGTCACTACACCGGCGAATTTGCGGTCCTTGAACGCATCCACCTCCATCCGCGCCTGCTGGCCGGGCGCGATGCCCACCACGTCCATTTCACCGATGTCCACACGGGCCTCCATCTGGTTCAAATCCGAGATGACCATGATTTCGGTCCCTGCATTTTGCACCGTGCCCAGGACGCGTTCGCCGAGTTGCGAGTTCAATTTGCTGATGGTGCCGTCGAGGGGCGAAACGATGGTGGTTTTGGCGAGTTCCTCCTCCGCACTGTCCACCGCCGCCTTGGCCACATTAACCTGGGCGTTGGCACTGTCGAGTTGCGCCCTGGCTACGTCGTGGGCGGATTTGAACCCAATGTAGTCCGACTCCGAAAGCAGTTTGCTGTTGAACAATTCCAGATTGCGCCGGTAGTCGGCCTCGGCCTTTTCCAGATTCGCCGTCGCCGAAGTCTTGGCGGCAAGTGAGGATTCGTAACCGGCCTTGACTTGGTTGACCGCCGCGATGGAGACGTCCGGATTGATTTTGACCAGTAAATCGCCCTTTTTAACCTGCTGCCCTTCCTTGACCGGCAACTCAATGATTTCACCGCTGACTTCCGGGCTGATGGTGACCTGCACGACGGGCTGGATTTTGCCGTTGGCCACGACGATGTTGGTGAGACTGTGGAGCAAAACCTTTTCCGTTTGCACCGTGATGACCGGCTGGCGTTTTTTGAAGATGGCCACCAGCGTCAGCGCGATGAGCACCAGCCCGATAACCGAGAAAATGATGATCTTCCGACGTTTTTTTGGTTTTGCCATGTTGGGGTCAATGATTTGACAGTTATTTTGCCGCTGCAAAAATAGCGTTGGTCAGGACGGCAATCAGGATGAAAAAAAGTTGGATGGCCACCCAATATCCAGTCGTCAATCCAAGCGCCTTTGAAAACCGCGCGCCCGAGAGCCGCGCCAGGCCGGTCGCCATCACACCCACCTGCCACAGCGCAAAAAGGTTCACCGCCGCGAGCGCCAGGTGCAGGCCGTTTTTCGAATCAAAATGGTCCAATAACAGAGCGAGGCTCGGAGTGGTTATTTTGCCCAGAATCACGGTAAGCAACAGCGTAACGATGGTTCCCAGAATGGTGATCATGGTTGCCAATCCGGCCGTTTCGACGGTTTTGAGATAATCCAATTTCGTTTTCAGGAAAATCAACCCCAGAAGCCACAAAACCAATGCCCACCAAAACACCCGCACGAAACTGGAGCATACCGCGCCGACGGAACCCGAAATCATCATGATCGTCGGCCCGCTGAACTTCTCAACCATCGCCTCGGTTTGGTCCGCCTGTGCGCGGGTCATCTTGCCGGCACTGACTTGATCCTCGAACACCTTCGTCTGCTGTTCGCGGATTTGCTGGATGATGGCCGGTTGCGAAAACATGATGACGGCCGAGAGTGAGCCGATAACCGCCGCCAGCAGCGCCGGTGTCAGCCAGTTGGTGACACGATACGGTGCGGTCTTGATTTCGTCAAAGACCTCGCCAGGTGCGGCGAAGATATTCAACAACCGTCCGGCAAGCGACATCGTGGGCGTTTGAGAGCTTGAAAGCTGCGATTCAGGAATTGGCTGATTTGGTTCCACGTTTATATCTGGTCTTGCCTGTTACTTAGGCAAAATCCAACCAAAGTTACAAGAAATGTCGGTGATTTTCTGCAAATCGAAATTGTTCAACTAAAAACAATTTCACGCCACAGCCGGATCCAGACGGCGGTCGGGAACGAGATAATTGCAAATGTAATCGCTCACCGCGTCTTCAAGCGAAGTAACAGGTGAGGTGTAACCGGTAGCGCGCAACCGTCCCAGATTCGCCTGTGTGAAATACTGATACTTGTCACGAATCACTTCCGGCATTTCGATGAATTCAATCTTTGGCTTGCGTTTCAACGCGGCAAAAACCGCCTTTGCAAGATCCAGCCATGTCCGCGCCGCACCGCTGCCAACATTGTAAAGCCCTCCGGCTTTTGGTGTCGCCGCTAGATGCAATGTCATTGCGACGGCGTCCTTCACGTAAAGAAAATCCCGCTTTTGTTCACCGTCGCGAAAATCGGAGCGGTAACTTTTGAACAGATGGATGACGCCTTCGGTTTGCACCTGCCCGAAACTTTTGTGGACGACCGACCGCATGTCGCCCTTGTGATCCTCGTTGGGACCAAAAACGTTGAAATATTTCAGCCCCACAATTTGGTGCAAAAACCCTTCGCGTTTGGCGTGCAAATCAAAAAGATGTTTCGAACGGCCATACAGGTTCAACGGCCGTAGCGCATCGAGTTTGGCATCGTCGTCCTCCATCCCAGCCGAACCGTCACCATAAGTCGCCGCGGACGACGCATAAACAAACCTCACTTTCTGGCCGAGCGCCCACGCGGCGAGGTCTTTGGTAAATTCAAGATTGTTGCGCTTGAGGAAATTTTCATCGGTTTCGGTCGTGGAGGAGCAGGCGCCCATGTGCAACACGAGGTCAAATTTGCCCAGTGCGCCGCTTTGCAGGCGCGACTGAAGCGCATCAGCTTCGACGTAATCGGCAAAGTGCAGCAGCGCAAGGTTGCGCTGTTTTTCATCCATACCGCGGCGGTCACAAACAACGATGCGTTCACAACCACGGCGGTTCAGCGCCCAGACCAACGCGCTGCCAATGAAACCCGCGCCGCCGGTGACAAGCACCCGGGCGTCGGAAAAATCATTAGGCTTCATAAACTTCGACCAAAATGGCGCGAGCCGGGCTTGAATTCAAGCCCACGGCGAGTTTCATTGGTTGATGTGGATCACCTTCGCGGGCGGGAAACCGTTGAAATACGTTGAAGACGCGTGGCTGTAGGCGCCGATCTGCTCGCTGTAGAGCAAATCACCGAGTTGCAGGTCGCCCGGCAATTCCTCCGCCATCGAAACCACGTCGAGCGCGTCACACGTCGGTCCGAACACCGAGCAGATCTGCGTCGGGCCGCGCTTGAATGACTTCATGTGGTAGTGGCAATGGTCGAAGATGACGCCGGAGAAGGTGTGATAGACGCCGTCGTTGATGTAGTAACAGAGTTTGCCGTCGCGCACGGCCTTGCCGATGATTTTCGAAACGGCGGTGGCGGCGGTCGCCACAAGGAACCGGCCCGGCTCGGCAAGAATCTGGATGTTCTTCGGGAAAAGCCGGTTGATTTCGCGGTTGATGATGCTGGCCAGCTCGCGGAACGGTTTCACCGTGTCGTCGTAAGGCGCTGGGAACCCGCCACCGATATCGAGCAGGTTCATCTTGGTGTAGCCGCGGTCTTTGGCTTCCTTGAAAATATTGGCGGCCAGGTTGATGGCAGCAACGTAGTTCTTGAAGTTGGTCGTCTGGCTGCCGACATGGAAACTCAATCCCTCAACGGTCAACCCCACTTTGTCCGCCGCGAGAATCAAATCCACGGCTTCACCGGGCGCGGCACCGAACTTCGACGACAATTCGACCATCGCGCCGGTATTGGGCACTTTCAAGCGCAAGGCGAGACCGGCTTGCGGGGCGTGTTTCTTGATTTTGCGGATTTCCTCGTAATTGTCGTAGGTGACCAACGGCTTGTACGGATTCAACTCCTGCAGCGTCTCGTTGGCCTTGATTGGATTGGCGTAGATAATCTTGTCCCAAATCCAGTCCTGCCGCTGTTTGTCCGGCATGTCCTTGATGTATTTGTAAACAATTCGGAATTCCGGCATCGAGGCCACGTCGAAGCTCGCGCCCGTTTCAAACAGCGTCTTGACGATGGCGGGATCGGGGTTGGCCTTGACGGCGTAGTAGGCTTGGACGCGCGGCAGGTATTTTTTGAACGTCGCGTAGTTGCGCCGCAACTCTTCGTGGTCCACCACGAACAGCGGTGTGCCGTGTTGCCCGGCCAGTTTCTTCAGCGTGCGGCGTGGGATCATTATCAGTCTCCGTCGGTGATGAGAAAGTTTTTGAACTGCCACGGATCGTCCGGGTCAATCTGCGGGTTATTGTGGCCTTTGAACGCGCTGGTGTAGTGCTTCAGCGGCGTCCAATTGACCGGTTTGGAGATCCATTTGCCGAGATACGGCTTGGAAATCTTCAAGATGTATTCGTGCGGCAGATCGTCGGGTACACAAACGCCTTTGGCCGGATTTTCAATCATCCACATCACAGCCGCGATGGCCGAGATGGCAACCTGCATGGTGGTGGCATTCTGGTGCGGCACCAGCCGGCGTGATTCTTCGATGCTCAAATCGCTGCCAGTCCACCACGAATTATAGGCGTGGCCCATCAACAGCGCGCCAAGGATATCGGAGCCGCTGATGACATCGTCATTGATGATGCGCTGGTTCTTCTGGAGCTTGTAATTGTAGCTGCGCAATTCGTTCAGCGACGCGATGGCCGAGTCGCACGGGCAATATGCGTAGTGCACCGTGGGCCGATAGATGGCTTTGCCGCTTTTCCAGACCGTTAACCGGTCGGAAATGGTGAACGCCTCGCCGTGGCGCACAACCATGCCGTTAATGCAATAGTCCGGCACCCACGATGAGACCCAGGTGTTGATGCCCATGCGGGCGAGGCAAATTTGGTTGTGCGGGCCTTCGGTGTGCTCATACGCCAGCGGAGGCAACTCCTTTTCGTGCGTGCCCCAGCCCACCTCGGCCGTGGTCGTGCCTTCCTCGCGGAAACCTTCAACGCTCCAGGTGTTGACGAATTCGTCCACCTGCTTCGGTTTGTTTGTAATCTGCGTGTCGCGTTCGCTGCAATGGATAACCTTCACGCCAAGCTTCATCGCCAGGTAGTTGAATTTCTGTCCGGCGATGAGCTGCCGGATTTCGTCGGCGGCCTTGCCTGTAATCTTCTTGTCCTTGATTGCACGATTGCCGATGTCAATCAGGCCCTGCTTGGTGAAATGCGAGATGAGGCCGGGATTCGCGCCGTGTTCGAGGACTGCCGTCGCGCCGGGCTTGGCCCATTTGGCAATCATGCGGCGGATGTTCACATGCCGCCAATAAAGGGTCATCTTCTGCGTTGGCGCGTCCTTGGCATTCTCGTAGGGATCCCATAACTCGACCGATGTGTTCACATACAGCACGCCGCGGACGTGACACCACTGGAGGATTTCACAACAGTCAATGTTCCATGCCAGGTCAATCAGGACATCGCCCGCCTCAAGATATTTGCCCAGGAGCGCGCCCATGTTGTCGCGCGTCACGCGCTTGTGCGCAAATTTTACGCCGCGCTTCAGCCACGGCGACAACACGTCACGACGGTCTTCGAAGTCCATGACGGTGATGTTTTGATACGGCACTTTGATGTGCTTGACCAGTATTGGAAGAGCACATTGCGCCACAGCCCCGTAACCGACGAACAAAATTTTGTTCCTGAATTCGAGCATGGTAAAGTTGTCAGCGCGGCACTTTGTCCAAAAATTTTTCACGTTACAAGAGTTTATTAAAAAATATGCCGTCGCCAGTTACTAAACCTGGAATTTGTCTTTGCCGCGAAAAACTTTCAACAGTTTACATCTCCATCCCCAAAAACTGGTGGTGGTTAAGATAATCAGAAAATGGACGGGATTACTGCGCGGCCGACCAATCCGGATGGGACAGCAAAAGTTCGCCTTGGGCATTATCATCAAACTGCGCCCCGGCGACGACATTGTTGGTGCAGGAAGTGTTATTAATCCAGAAGGCCGCCCTGCCACAGTTGGAGGCAATCAGGTTTGTAAAAGAATTTCGCGCGCACTCGGTCTGCGGTATGGGTTGCCAGCCATGTGCGGTTTGCTCCTCGGCATGCGCCATGAACACGCCGTAATGGCGGCTCTTGCTGACGGAAATGTTATAAAATTGATTGTCGTAGCTCTCACGCATGAAAACGCCCAGGTTGTTTGCAGTCAGAACGGCGTTGCTGACGACGTTATGATTGAAAGCCAGATCAAGTGAAATGCCCGCGCCGAGATTGTCGTGCAGGTAAAGTTCCGTAAACAGGCTGTCTGTCGTGTAATAGCAGGCTAGGCCGTCGAACTCGTTGTCAAACGCAGTCAAGTCCCGCACCGTCAACTGCCGCACACCCAGCGTGGTGACCAGACCACCGGAACGGCAGCGAACACAAGTCGCGTGTTCCACCGCCGAATTGCCCGCGTTTTGAATTACGATTCCGTTATTGCGGATTTCCGAGCCTTCGCCCTGAAGCTGCCAGTTTTCGCGTTGCTGATTGTAGCGGTTCCCGTCAATGCACAGGCTGCCAATGTAAAGGTATTTGACGATCCGTTGTGGATTGTTGACCGGTTCACCCATGATGATCACGGGGCAATTGGCTCCGTCTGCCAAATGAAGGACCGTTGCAACTCCAGAGCCACGCAAGGTCTGATGATCGCGCCGCAATACAATGGGCTGATAGACCTCAAAATTCCCGGGCGGCAACACCACCTCCCCGCCGCTTTCAGGCAGAATATCCAATGCTTGTTGGATTTCAGCGCTGGTCACACCAGCGGGCAACATTAGAACCACCGGTTCCGCAGCGGGTATTTGTGGAGCAACCAGACTTATAGCCGGGAAAATCAACAACCAGACCAGCGCGGCGTCTTTTAGAACCGCCCCCAAATTTCTAACCTGATTGAAGTTCATTTTCATAACAACCCGAACAACTTCAAGCAATTAGTGTGCCCACTTTAATTTCGTCCAACCCGGATGGATTTCCACAAAAGAACTCGATTTATTAACACTTTTTTAAGTTGAACCAATCGGGAAATAGGCGA
>Ga0182027_10014923_pt1 | contig 10723 bp, 7 predicted proteins | sample 712E1DmetaG_FD_121300 | JGI IMG/M metagenome (GOLD analysis project Ga0182027, IMG submission 121300) | Permafrost microbial communities from Stordalen Mire, Sweden - 712E1D metaG (Illumina Assembly) | ecosystem: Environmental > Terrestrial > Soil > Wetlands > Permafrost | place: Sweden...
GAGCACGATCCTCTCCTACCAGCCGTATATTGCCGAGGACGAGTCGATGGCTTTTGCCACGTTCGAGATAGAAGAGGAAGTCGCCCAGGACAGCAGGAACATAACCAAGAACGACCTCATCATAACCGAAATTTACAAAAAAGAAAAGGGCAGGTGGAAGATCCAGTTGACTCATGCGTCACAGAAGATCTGCCTCCTGTCCAACTGAGGCTTCGCAACTTTCCGCTACGGGTCGAGCGAGGGGTCGTACACTTCAACCGGGGTAAGCAAGTTTGTGTTGTCACTACCTCCAATAATGTAAAGCTTACCGTTGACAACAGCTGCCCCGGCATACGCTCTCGCCGACGGCATGCTGGTTTTGGTCGCCCACGTGTTGGAAGTGGGGTTATATTGCTCAACGGTGGGAATAACGGTGTAGCTGCTGTTCTGTCCTCCGATGACATAGATCTTATTGTTAACCGTCGCGGCAGCAGCCCCTCTCCTTGGGGTAGGCATCCCCGCTTCCGTCGTCCATGCATCGGCGGAGGGGTCATACTTTTGCACCAATGAATAAGGATTATTAGGGGAATATTCACCTCCGATGGCATATACTGCACCATTGGCCGCCGCTATTGATGCGCCATTTCTGGGTATCATGTCGGCTTTGGAGGTCCAGATGTCAAGCGAAGGATCATATACTTCATTGGTGCCAAGTGAACCGGTTATGTTGTTGTAACCGCCTATGGCATACACCTTGAGGTCGACTACCGCCATGCCCGGTTGCCGCTCCGTGGGCATGGACGCTTTCGCGGTCCAGGTGCCAGCGGCGGGGTCATACTGCTGCACCGTTGTTCCTATGTTATCGCCTCCGATTACGTAAATCTCATCATTCACCGCAGCCGCACCGGGAATTCTGGCGGAGGGCATATCCGGTCTTGCAGACCAGGTATCGGTGCCGGGGTCGTACACATCCAGCGTAGCGGTCGGCCCAACATTATCGGCTCCGCCAAAGACATAAATCAAATTGTTGACAACCGCGATCCCCATGCCGGTTCTTCCCGTGGGCATGCTGGCCTTGGTGACCCAGGCGCTCGTGCCAGTCGTGAAAATCCATATGCTCGACCACCCGCTGGTTCCGCCCGAGTTCTTCGCACGAGCCCGCCAGTAATAGGTTGTGCCGGGAGCAAGTCCGCTCAGGCTCATGGAATCGGCGGTGAGCGTCGAATCCTGAGCAAACACAACGCCAAACGAGCTGCCCGTTGATATCTGAGCATAGTACGTCGCGGCGCCGCTCACCGCCGTCCATGAAAGGGCTAATGTCGTTGATTGGTTTGCGCTGCCATTGGCGGGTGAAACCAACGAAGGAACCGCGGGTGCGGATGATGCTCTCGTTGTGAAGCTCCACGTGGTTGTCCAACTGCTTACGCCGGTTGCGTTCTCCGCCTGTGTCCGCCAGTAGGAAATTACCCCCGGGGGGATGCTGAGTACAGGATGCGAAGTGGAGGTCAGCCCCGAGTCATCGGCATAGACAAAAGCAAACAGGCTGTCGGCGGATACTTGAAGATGATAGGCGGTCGCACCGCTCACGGCCGACCACGTGAACATGAGCGCCTGTGACTGCCCCGTCGCTCCATTGGCCGGCGAAACCAACGCCGGCGAAGCCAACGCCGCGGTCGTGAAGCTCCATGCGGCCGACCATGCGCTCGTGCCGTTCGCGTTTTTCGCCTGCACCCGCCAGTAATAGACGAAGCCGGTTGCAAGGCTGGAAATTGTTTTTGATGCTGATGTCAACGTCGAATCCTCGGCAACAATGCTCGAAAAGACATTATTCGCCGACACCTGAACATGATAGGTGGTTGCGCCGCTCACCGCCGACCAGGTAAGAGCGGGAGTCACGGATACCCCCGTCGCGCCGTTCGCCGGCGCTGCCAAGGCGGGCGCTGCGAGTGCACCCGCGGTTGTAAAGCTCCATGCCGACGACCACGCACTCGTGCCGCTCGCATTCTTCGCCTGGGCATGCCAGTAATAGGTTGTGCCGACGGCAAGGCCGGACACCAGCATCGTAGCTGATGTCAAGGTTGAGTCTTTGGTGAGCAGCTTTGCAAACAAACTGTCGGTTGACACCTGAACACGATACGAGGTCGCGCCGGTCACGGTCGACCAGGCAAGCGTGGGCGTCACGGACACCCCTGTCGCCCCGCTGGCCGGCGATGTCAGGGTGGGAGGCCTCAGCGTACCGGCGGTTGTGAAGCTCCATGTCGACGACCACGCGCTCGTGCCGCTCACATTCTTCGCCTGCGCATGCCAGTAGTAGGTTGCGCCGACGGCAAGGCCGGACGCCAGCATCGTAGCTGATGTCAAGGTTGAGTCTTTGGCGGACAATGCAGCAAACGTGCTGTCGGTTGACACCTGAACACGGTACGAGGTCGCGCCGGTCACGGTCGACCAGGTCAGCATTGCTGGAGGCGTCGTTCCCGTCGCATGGTTTGCCGGCGACGACAAGACGGGCGTTGCCAGCAAGGCAACCGTAAAGCCCCAGGCCGACGACCACGCGCTCCAGTTTCCGGCGCTTTTTGCTTCGACGCGCCAGTAGTAGGTGGTTCCGGATGCAAGGCTTACCGCGGTCCAGGAAGCGGCGGTGAGCGTCGAATCTTCGGCGGTGATGACGCCAAACGTACTGCTCGATGATACCTGCACATGATAGGCACTTGCGCCGCTTACCGTTGTCCACGTGAGTACGGGCGATGAGGAAACGCCCGTCGACGCGTTGGCCGGCGACAGCAGGGTTGGCATCTGTAAAGACGTTCCGAGCGTGGTGAACCTCCATGCAGCGCAGTACGCGCTTGCGCCGCCCGCGACCGTCGCCCGGGCTCTCCAATAATAGGTGACGCCTCCCGCAAGGCCGGACACCGTGATTGTCGCGGAGGTGAGCATTGAATCCTTTACGGGCGGGGCGGCAAACGTACTGTCGGTCGAGATCTGCACACGATACCCCGTCGCATTGTCCACCGTTGACCATGTCAAGGTAAGCATCAGCGCCTGGCCGATAGCCCCGTAGGCTGGGGCAACAGGCATGGGCGTCTGCACCATTTCCTGCAACACGCAGCGGAATCCGACGTCGAAGAATTGTTTGCCTAAGACGTTTTCGGCTCGATACGCCGAATACAGCGCATTGTCGTGGGAATACCAGGAACCTCCCCGCAATATGCGATTGGTCCCGAGCGACTGCCCGGTAGGATCAGTCTGGCTTGCCGAAGAATACGCGCCGTACCAGTCGTTGCACCACTGCCAGACATTGCCGCTCATGTCGTACAGGCCCAATGCGTTCGGAAGCTTCCGGCCCACCGGTTGCGGGGCCAGACCGCTGTTGACGGTGTCCCAGCAGTAGGTGTGGTCCATGGTATCGCCCCAGTAATACCGCGTGGCGCTCCCTGCGCGGCAGGCGAATTCCCATTCCGCCTCGGTGGGCAGCCTGTATCCCTTCTTCGTGTAATCAATCGCCAGGTTTCCGAGGCTGTCGCAGCCGTCACCGGCAAGCCCGCTCATAAACGTGTACGAATAGACCGTGTCCAGCCCGGCCCGTTTGCTCCTTGTATTGCAGCACAGCACCGCATCGTACCACGTCACCGACATCACCGGCATAAGAGAATCGCCGCCGAAATACGACGGATTGACCCGCATGAGCGCCAGATAATCTCCTTGCGTCATATCTGTATTGTCAATCTGGAACGACGAGACCATCACCTGGCGGACGGGCACGGCTATCCCGGTCTGGCCCATTTGAAAGGTTCCGCCCTTTACAAGAACCATTTCACGCACCAGAGGCGCCGCCGTGGTGAAGCTCCACGCCTGGCTCCACGTGCTCACGCCGTCGGCGTTTTTCGCCAGCACGCGCCAATAATAGGTGGTGCCGGCAGCCAGTGCGCCGATTGTTCTTGATGCGGCGGTGAGTGTCGAGTCTTCGACGACGATCGTGTCGAATCGGTTGTTTGTGGATACCTGAACGCGATAGGTTGTTGCAAAATTCACCGATTGCCACACCAGCGTGAGTGTTTGCGCCTGTTGAGTGGCGCCATTGGCCGGCGAAATGGGGACCGGCGTCTGCACCGATTGCTGCAGCACACACCGGAACCCGACGTCGAAGAATTGTTTGCCGGAAACGTTGCCCGAACGGTACGCGGAGTACAGGAGATAGTCGTGACTGTACCATGCGCCTCCGCGAAGAACGCGTTTGGTTCCGGAAACAGGGCCGGTCGGGTCGGTCTGGTTCGTTGAGGGGTAAACGCCATACCAGTCATTGCACCATTGCCAGACTTCGCCGCTCATGTCATAAAGGCCATATTGGTTGGCTATTTTCCGCGCCACGGGCTGTGGGCCCAAACCGCTGTTGATCGTGTCCCAGCAATAATCCCGGTCCGGATTATCGCCCCAGTAGTACAGCGTGGTGCTCCCTGCGCGGCACGCGTATTCCCATTCAGCCTCAGTAGGAAGCCTGTACCCTTTCTTCGAATAATCGATGGTGAGGCCGCCCAGGCTGTCGCACCCATTGCCGGCCATGCCGACGAGCGACGTGAAGGAGTATACCGTGTCAAGACCTGCCCGCTTGCTTCTTGCATTGCAGTACAGGACCGCGTCATTCCACGTCTCCTGGTCCACCGGCACAAGGGAATCGCCGATAAAGTACGATGGATTCACGCCCATGACGGCGAGGTAATCACCCTGCGTCACATCCGTGTTGTCGATGAGAAACGATGAGACGGTCACCTGCAGCACCGGTGTTGCAACCCCGGTCTGGCCCATCTGAAACGTGCCGCCGCTCACATACACCATTTTTCTGGTCACCGTGTTGTACTTGAGCGTGCCCACGTCGTTCGGCACGCGGGTGCAGGCTGCAATGAGCAGGAGTGCCATGGCTGAGTACGAGAAAGTTGTGCGAGCATTATTCTTCATGGGCGGCCATCTTTGCAAAAAGGAAGAACGTGTTTCCCGCCGGCGGCGGGGGCCCGTTCAAAACGCGAATGATATCACGAACCCGGCCGCGTACAGGCCGGCGCAGCCGTACAATATGTATTCCGCGAGTTTGTACGAATGCGCGTCGCTTGCGTTGTGGGATATCCGCGACGAATAGTCGGCATACTCGGCATTGTCGGGAAACGAGGCATAGTGGGCCTTGAGACTGTTGTCCTTCCCGATCCTGTCCTGCACGATGCAATCACAATAGATGCCTGCAGCACCGGACACCAGCGACAGCACGCAAAACGTGATTTTTGCCGCAGGGCTTTTGCGCGGCTTGGTGCCGCTCTCGGGACGTGCCGTCGGTTTCGCGTAAAGGCCGGTTCTCAGTGAGTCCCGGCGGGCCGCGGCAACCGAATCGCGCCACGAAACCGTATGTTCGAGCGAATATTCCCTCTTTTCAACTTGTCCCGCCGTAACGGAAAGCGAATCGTCCACAAATTTGTAGGTCGGCATGTCGATGCGAAGAAGATACCTGCCCGGCTCCAGTTTTTCGGTGTGAAACGGCGTTGCGCCTGAGGGGGAACCGTTGAGAAGCACGCCGGCACCCGGAGGATTGCTCTGAATCGTGAGCCCGCCGTAGCGAGGGGGCGGCGGCGACGGCGCCTGCGCAGGCAGCGTGTCCGCGGTAGCTCCGGTGATGTGTCGGCTCACTTTCTGTGCAATCAGCGGGATCGACACGGTGATCACGTTCTCAATAGAGCCTTGACAATCCACACTTTCCGAGTAGATGATCTTTCCCGACAAGACTTCCACCATGCGGATGTCGAGCGTGTACAATCTGTCGAGCTTGCCCAGGGTTCCCGCCACAATGTGCGAAACACCCAGAAGTTGCCCCACCTCAACCATGCAGGAGTCAGACGAACATGCCGACTGCTGAAATCCCTGTTCCTTCAATATGTCCTGCATAACGCCGCGTTCGAGGACCGTTACGCGGCCTGTCTTGAACAATTCGGTGCGCAGCCGGTCCGAAAGGATTGCCGCCGTGGACTGATCGATCCCCTCACCGACCAGATCGGAAACGGCAAGGGTAAATTTCCCGCCCTGGGCAAGAACCATGGACGCAAATACGGGAAGCAGCAAGGCAAATTTGTTCATGCGATTTCTCAAAAGTGTGGCGGGGCTGCTGACTTTTAATACTACCACCCATTGAGGCAAAAAGGAAGAGGAAAAAGAACCCCGCACCAGGAACGGAGTGGCGGCCCGCGCTTGCTTGCCGGTCATGGCCCGGTTGTGCCATGAAGTATTTTGCAGCCAGGACAGAGCACCTTCACCAGGAACCGAGCGCAGTATCATGATCCCCGTGGAAATCGTCAACGTCGCGCTGCTCAACAAGCGCTTCGTAATTTTTCTCAAGGGCGCAACCGACAAGCGGGCGCTGCCCATTTTTATCGACGACCAGCAGGCGCAATCGATCGTGATTCAGATTAACAAAGTCGATATCCCGCGCCCGCTCACCCACGACCTTTTCAAATCGGTGCTCGACGCGCTCGGATGCGAGATGGTGCGCGTGGAGGTGTCGGACCTCATCGACGACACGTTTTACGCCAGGCTCGTGCTGGATTTCAAGGGAAAAATTCTGGACTTCGACGCGCGGCCCAGCGATGCCATCTGCCTTGCGCTGCGGTTCAGCGCGCCCATGTACGTCGATGAAAAAATTCTGGACAAAGCGGGAATAATCATCTCCGAGGAAACGGGCGAACCGCAGCAGCAGCCTCCCGCGGAGCAGCAAGAAACCGCGAGCGCCGCGCCCGAGATCTCGCCCCTGGACGCACTCAAGCAGAAACTCGATGCTGCGGTCGAAGAAGAACGGTACGAAGACGCGGCCAAGCTCCGGGACGAGCTCAAGAAGTTGACAAGATCGAACTGATCACCGCCCCGCCCCGGTGGGTGCATAACAAATCTTTTCCTTTCCGCCTTTCCGGAATCCTGCAAATGAAGTATTTTTGGAGTTTCGATCCGGCAGCACAAATCCGCGTTCCGATCATTTCCGGCGGAAAACCCCATGCGCTTTGTGGAATCATCGTGCGGGCGCGGCCTGCTGTGGCTGCTGGTGAACGGTTTGCTGTGTGTTTCTCATTCTGAAGTATGGAGTTTTATATGTTGCGAAGCTTTCTAAAAGCGAAAATCCGTGATATCAAGGTAACTGGCGCCCACCTGGAATACGAGGGAAGCATCACCCTTGACGAGAACTTCATCGAGCAGGCGGGCATACTCCCGTACGAGGAGGTCCAGGTGCTCAACCTCGAGAACGGCAACCGGTTCAACACCTATGTTATCAAAGGCAAACGGGGCTCCTGTATCGTGGAATTAAACGGCCCTGCCGCCCGCATGGGGGTGGTGGGCGACCGGATCATGGTTTTGACATTTGCGTATCTTGCCGAAAACGAGATCGCCGCCCATGCGCCGCGCGTGGTAAGCGGGAACAAGTAGCGTGAAGAACGTCGTCGTCATGATCGTCACCTGCGCCGTGCTTTGTGCGGCCCTGGCCGCGGGGATGCGCACGCCGCAAGTCGAGGCCGAAGCGGGCGCACCGCAGAAATCCGAAGACGCCCGCCAGAAGATTCCGTATCCGCATATCGGGAGAATCCAGGTGCTTAACGGATGCGGGGCCGTGGGCGCGGCAAAAACGGTGGCCGATTTCCTGCGTTCGAAAAAATTCGACGTCAAAGACGAAGGCAATGCAAAGTCCGACAATTACACGGAAACCATGGTGGTGTCGCGCAGCAAAGATCAGACGATTGCGCAGCAGGTTGCCCAGACGCTGGGCATTCACTCAGTTGTTCTCATGCGTAACGGAGAAGACATGTTCGATGTAACGGTGTTCGTGGGTTCCGATTTCCAGGAGCGGGTACGATGACAGCACGAAAGTCCGGACTGCGCGGGGCCGATCTGCTTCCGCTGATAACCGAGGCTGCACTTGATAAAAAAGCAGAAGACATCGTAGTCCTTAATTTGAAACAGGAGACGGGCATCGCCGACTGTTTTGTGGTGTGCTCTGGTGACAACGAGCACCACACCCGCGCCGTGCGCGACAGCATCGTGGACGCTCTCACCGCGCGCGGCGTTACGCCGTGGCATTCCGAAGGCGAGCAGGACGGCCGGTGGATCCTCATCGACTATTCCGACGTGGTCGTTCATGTCATGACGCCGCAGGTACGCGATTATTACGCCCTCGAAGAGCTGTGGGAACCTCTTGACAAAAGCGTTCCGAAAGGCCGGACGCATGCCTGATTCGGTCTATGCCTACCTGTCGGCGTCTTTGCGGGGCGCCGCTATCGCTGCCTTCGGCGAGCAGACCGCCGCGACCATGGACATCGCAATCGAAAAGCCCAAGCATGTTTCGCACGGGGACATTTCGTCGCCCCTGGCGCTCGCCCTGGCAAAAACGCTCAAGCAAAATCCCGTGGCGGTTGCAAAGCGCCTCATGGCAGGATTTCCCTGGGACGAGCGCTACGTGTCGTCCGACCCCGGCTTGGAGCGAACCGTTGCGGGCGGGTTCATCAATTTCCGTTTAAGTCCGGCCTACTTGCAGGAAGCGCTCATCGCCTCGGTGCAGTCTCCCCGGACCTTCGGCCGCAACCAGGCAATGCCCGCCAAACGCATCCTGTTCGAATTCGTGAGCGCAAATCCGACCGGCCCCATGGTAGTTGTCAACGGACGAGCCGCCGCCATCGGAGACACTGTCGCGCGCGTCAATGCATGGCTGGGGCATTCGGTGGAGCGCGAATACTACGTCAACGACTACGGCAATCAGGTGAACCTGCTGGGGAAATCCATTGCCTGCCGCTATTACCAGAGCCTGGGGCGCAACGGCGCCATTCCGGAGGGCGGTTACGAAGGGGAATACGTCCGCGACCTGGCTGCCGAGATCTCGGCAGCGCGTCCCGAGGTGGCATCGATGGCCCCGGTACAAGCCGAAGAGCTGTTTACCGCCGAAGCGCTGGCCCGCATCATGACACAGCAGAAGGAAATCCTTGCCGCGTACGGCGTGCATTACGACCGCTGGTTCCGCGAAAGCGACCTTCACAAATCGGATGCCCCCGCCAAAGTGCTGGCCTTGCTGCGCGACAAGGGCCTGGTCTACGAGAAAGATGGCGCGGTCTGGTTCACCTCATCGCAGTTTGGAGACGAGAAAGACCGCGTGCTGGTGCGGCAGGACTCGTCGCCCACCTACTTTCTGGCCGACCTTTCCTATCACATGCACAAGGCGACGCGCGGATTCGACGAATCCTACACGTTCTGGGGACCGGACCACCACGGCTACCTTCCCCGGCTCGAAGGCGCGGTGAAAGCGCTGGGGCTGTCCACAACGGTGTTCAAGAATTTCATCATCCAGCAGGTGAATCTCATCCGCGACGGTCAGCCCTTCCGCATGTCAAAACGCAAGGGCGACTTCATCACCATGGCCGACCTGCTCGGCGAGGTGGGCGTCGACGCCATGCGCTATTTCTTTCTCATGCGCCGGCTGTCAAGCCATTTCGATTTCGACATGACTCTTGCCGCCACAAAAAGCGACGACAATCCCGTGTACTACGTCCAGTATGCGCACGCGCGAACGTGCAGCCTTCTGGTCCATGCGCAGCAGCAGGGATTTACAAACGACGAAATTGCCGCGGCTTCGCCCGGCCTGCTTTCCGAGGCCGAAGAGTTCGCGCTCCTGAGGCGCATCGCCGAATTCCCCACCTTGCTCGTGCAGACCGCGCACAATGTGGAGCCGCAGCGCATCACCTCCTACCTCGAAACCTTTGCCGCCGATTTCCACGTGTTCTACCAGAAGCACCGCATCGTCACCGACAACAGGCCCCTGTCGTGCGCGAGGCTCCAGATCACCTGCGGCGTGCGGAATGTCATCAGGCTTGGGCTTGATCTGCTCGGGGTTTCCGCGCCGGAAAGAATGTAATCAGGAAAAAGAAACGAAATTTCAGCGATTCTCAAAATGCGAGGCAAGATCCGTGAGTTGCCGCTTGGAGGGAGAAACCTTCGGGCCCTGATGGCCAAGGCCTTTCATCGACAGGGAGATGCGGCGTTTCTTGACGTCAACCTTGAGGATACGGACGTTCACGACGTCGCCGACGTTCACCACCTGGTCGGCCGATTCGACATAGGTGTCGGCAAGTTGCGAAATGTGAATAAGGCCGTCGCACACCGCGTTTATATTGACAAACACGCCGAACGGCGTTATATTGGTCACCCGGCCGCTCACCACAGACCCTTCTTCGAGTTCGGTGAGCTTGCACTTTCGTTTTGGCTTTGCAAACGCGGCGGCGCCGAAACGCTGACCCACCCCGAGCTGGCCGATGAGTTTCTTCTCGATGAAGAGCTTCTTGGCGAAGTCGGGTTCCGGATACGATCGCACTGCCTCGGGGTCATTGACAAGCGCTTCAGGAGGAAGCTGCAGCTGGCCGCACATCTCGGCGATCCACGAAAAATGGTCCGTGTGAACCGTGGTGCGATCGAGGGCGAAGTCGGCCGTCGGCACGATGACGTAGCCCGCAAGACTGCGAAAAGAGCTTTCGGACATCGTGGGCACCTTGAGCAGGTCGTCTTTTGAGGCAAGAGGTTCTTTTTGGCCCCGGAGAATAATTTCTTTCTTGAGGGCCTCGCTCACAAACGGCTCCAGATTGATTGCGGCGAGCGTTTCGCCAAGCTCGTGCGAGGGAAGGCCGCGCGCCAGACTCATGCCCGTTACGATTCGATCGACGCATTCGGAAAGGCGGGCCGGCGTAAC